>Ga0207421_10000338_pt1 | contig 59827 bp, 49 predicted proteins | sample SodLakKL_010_SED_4_FD_187542 | JGI IMG/M metagenome (GOLD analysis project Ga0207421, IMG submission 187542) | Alkaline sediment microbial communities from Lake Tanatar, Kulunda Steppe, Russia - 8KL_010_SED (SPAdes) (version 2) | ecosystem: Environmental > Aquatic > Non-marine Saline and...
GTTCTGCGGATCAGCAGGATTACATCCCTTGGTCCTCGAACAGAGTTCTGCGGATCAGCAGGATTACATCCCTTGGTCCTCGAACAGAGTTCTGCGGATGCGGATGACGCAATGGAACAAAGTTCCACTTACTCGTAAATCAGAGATTTACTCACGCAACGCAATTACAAATAATCACGAGTGTATTTGACCGAGATCTACTGGAAAATAAGATTTTCCATCGATATTCGGAAAATTTGAAACATTTTCCGAAAATAGAGACGAGGAAATTATTCTTCAAAGTTGCGTCTTTCACTATACACTAGAAAGTGAGCTAGGGGATGATGAAAAAACTTTTGACCGCACGACTCGAACCCATGGGAAAGAATAATAATATCTAATCGATTTAGGTATAACTATGCATCCATCAGAAGAATTGAGAGGGACTAAAGGTTCTGATCTATCTGGCAAGAAGATAATTTTAGGTGTAACGGGCAGTATAGCCGCCGTAGAGTGTGTGAAACTGGTGAGAGAGCTGATCCGTGAAGGGGCCGACGTTCACTGTGTTCTGTCAGGATGGGGTTCCAAGATAATCCATCCTAATTCCCTGGAATTCGCTTCGGGCAATGAAGTTATAACCGAACTCACCGGCAAGGTGGAACATGTGAGTCACTGCGGGAACGTTCCGGATAAGGCGGACTTATTTTTGATAGCTCCTGCAACCGCTAACACGATCTCCAAGATGGCGAAGGGTATAGACGATACTCCTGTGACCACGTTCGCCACCACGTGTGTGGGTTCCGATATACCTATCATGGTCGTTCCCGCCATGCATCAAACCATGTACGACCATCCCATAGTTATGGAAAATCTAAAAGACCTCCAGGAAGAATTAGGAGTCACTGTGATAGGTCCTAGGATAGAAGAAGGTGCGGCTAAAGCCGCCGGGAACGAACAGATAGTTGATACGGTGGTAAAAGAACTCAACGATGAATTGAAGGGACAAAGTATACTGGTGGTGACCGGTAGAACTTTAGAGCCCATGGATAGTATGAGGATCATAACAAATAGGGCCTCCGGAAAAAGCGGTATCGAGATGGCAAGGAGAGCCTTCCGAAGAGGTGCGAACGTCGAACTATGGCATGGCGGTCTAAAAGATGATGTACCTCAGTGGATACCCAACAGAAGTTTTGAAACCATGAACGATCTTTTCGACATACTCGAAGCTTTGGAGAAAGGAGACGTTGGTATCGTTCCGGCTGCGCTGTCGGATTTTTCAGTTGAAGGGGTGAAAGAAGAAAAGATATCTTCTTCTGAGCCTCTTTCTTTGAAACTAAAGCCGATTCCAAAATTCATAGATAAATTAAGGGAAAAAGTAGATACATTAGTAGCCTACAAAGCTGAAGATACGAGAGAAGGAGCTAAAGAAGCAGGTGAACGGATGATCCAGGAAGGGAGAGCCGATATAGTCGTGGCTAATTCTTTGAAGGACGTCAAATTGAATGAAAACAGAGTTCATATCTCCAGCAGAGGAGAGTGGATAGAGGGAACCAAACGTGAGATTGCTGAAGCGGTTCTAGATGAGTTAGGACGGGAAATCAGATGAGCAGTAAAGCCTTTTGTCCTGCACATATAACCGGATTTTTTACACTGCCGTCTGAAGAAAGGGAATTTGGGGATGAAAGGCAGAATAGGATACCCAAAGGATCCCGTGGTGCGGGTTTTTCCGTTTCACTAGGTGTAACTGCGGAGGCAGAGATAGGAGGAGACCGGTGGGACATATCCGTTGACGGGAAAAAAACATCTTTTTTGGTAGTGGAAAAAACTGTGAGACAGTTCGCCGACGGAGGAGTCATCGAGATCGAAACAGATCTTCCATTCAGCCAAGGCTTTGGTTTGAGCGGTGCTTGTGCCCTCGCCTCTGGTACCGCTGTACTCGCAGAACTCGACCAAGATCTGGAGAGAGCGCTTTCTGCGGCGCACCGTTCCGAAATATTCTGTAGAACTGGTATGGGCGATGTTTTGGGTCAGTTCCATGGAGGTTTTGAAGTTAGGGTGAAGGAGGGTCTACCTCCGGACGGAGTATTAAAAGTTCAAAAGATAGAAAGAAAAGTCCTGCTTGCCGTTGCGGGAAGTCCTTTGTCTACTCCCGATGTGTTAAGGGATCCCATGATGTCCGCCTGGATCAATATCGTGGGTGGTGATATAATGGACGAATTTTTACCTGAAAACGGCTTCGATAGGTTTTTAAAATATTCCAATAAGTTTGCCGAGGAAACGGAGTTCGTAAAAAAAGAAGTGAGGTCTCTACTGGATAAAGGGAGCGAGGCTGGAGAGGGCAGCATGGCGATGATAGGCAATTCTGTATTCTTTTTTGGAGATACTGAAAAGTTGAAAGAACTATTTGAAGAGGAAGTGGGGGAAGAAAACGTTTACCTTACCGAGATAGATAATAGTGGAGTTAGGATAGTCGGGTGATCATTCCGCCAGGGTGAATAACTGGTCGTCTCCTCCTGTATCGAACAATCCAAGTCTTGCTCCGGCATCCAGCCAGCCATGTGCATAATTGATACAGGCGAAGGCGTTAACGTAATCTCCTTTTTCATAGAAATGCTTTGAATCTCGATAGTAGGCATCTACCATCTCTAAAAAATCTTCTGCCAACCCTTTAAAGTGTGATCTTTCCGGTTGAACCATCTCTATCTTGTTCAAGGCCTTTTCGGTTTTTTTTATGTATTCCCTGACTTTCTCTTTTTCCACCAACGTGATCACCTAGATCATATAACTTTTATGGATTCTCCTCCGTCCTTGGTCTCCCTGGGTCGAACCTGGACCAACAAGGGCTCGGAAAGTCCTGCACCGGACAATATAGCTTCTCCCACGGGTAAACGTTTGATCTCTTCTTTCATGCCTTTGGTCATCCCTTCTACGGATTTTTCAAGGGCTTTCAAGTCGTTTGGATTTGTGACTTTCAATATGATCTGAGTGTTGCACTGACTGAGCACGTTTTTATCTACCTTTGCCGGTCTTTGAGTTATTATGCCCAGCCCAAGACCGAATTTTCTACCTTCAGACGCTATGGTTCTAAATATATCGGAGCATTCGACTTTTCCCGTCTGAGGACAGAAGTTATGGGCCTCCTCTGCAAACATGATGAGAGGTGGTATCTTACCCCTTTTACGCAGTTCAAAAACAGACGTCGCCAGCTTGTCGACTATGAAACCCTGCATATCAGGTGGAGTTCCTTTGAGATTTATGATAGAGGTTCTTCCTTTCTTAACGATCTCGTCCATACGACTACCTTTTTCTGCGAATATCTTCTTTTTTTTCAACCGCTCTAACGCTTTGATAAGAGTGGTAGATTCGTTCTCTTCATTTCCTTTCAAGAATTTTATCACATCGGTTATGTCAAATGGACCTTGCTTTACAGATAATTTTGATCTTGCACTTTCTAGGGAACTTATGTAGCTCTGCCTTTTATTTAAGTCGCACATCTGGAGGATCTCTTTCGCTTCCATGTTTCTAAATGTAAATTTTAAAGGTCGTGCTCCTTTGTTGATCTCTGGATTTGGTGAAAATTCGGTTATTTTATTACCGTACCCTCTAGCTCTTACATCGAATCTATCGGAGCTTTTGGGATTACCGGGTTTTGCCAGGGATGTGTACTCTCCGTGGGGATCCAATATCACCATGGTAACGTCGTTTTTTAACATCTCTTCTATTATCACCCCTGTGGTATAGCTCTTTCCGCTGCCGGTTTTGGCTAAAACTGAAAGATGTTTTTGGGCTATAGTGTTTATGTTCATGTTCACTTTGATATCGTGTCCCCTAAGTTTTCCTATATATGCTCCCTCTTTACTCTCCTTGAGTCCTAAGACTTCTCTTATGAGTTTTTCTTGTGCGGTATAGACTGGTTCGCCCGCACTGAAAGGATTCCCCGGGACCCTAAGAAGACCGTTATCGTCCCTGTAACCTATCACATTTATTTTTCCCTCTACCGTTTCGTCTATCTCTACGTCTTCTCCTCTGTTCAGTTTTCTAGCTTTCTCTATAGATAAATCGCTTTTCCTTTCTACCTTGTCGATCTGACCTAAAACCCATCCTATCTCAGGATGTGATATCTGTACGTATTCGCCTTTGTCGACGGATGCTGATATATTGAATTTTAATGAAGCTGTACCTACATCACCAAAGGTGACTCCTACTCGCCCATAGGATTGTGTTTCTTCGGCCTGGAAATCTTCTTCTGGTTCTGTCAGACTGATCCCATCCATATATATGCTAGGGAGTATTCTTTTAAAAGCTTTTGCCTCAGATCCGTATCTAGCTCAAACACCCATGATCACTCTTCGGGCTTCTTCCTTCAAGCTCTCTCTATATTTTTGAGGACAGGCGATCATCATGGCATATTGATGGGTGGGTCTTCTCTGCAGAGCTCTAGCAAGGGGGCTGTATTTGGAAAGCCCTGCTATCTTTTTCCCATCTATTATTTTGATGCCCGTTTTCGAAAGCCTTGGCTCTGATAATTTAAGGTCCTCATGAGGTATATCGATGAGTACGTCTTTTTTGCTGATATTCATGCTTTTAGATATTTTATTTTCTAATTTTCTTATGCTCTGAACATCTCCGAATCCTTTGATATCGATATTTTTTGCATCGGCCAACTCATCTTCACTCAAAGTCAATGATTTTTTATAAAGACGTCTGTACTTTATACGTCTGACGATCTCTTTTTGAAAATCTCCCTGCATCTCCAAAAAGCTCAAAAATTCTCTATCCGTCATCTCGTAGGTGTTTTTTGGAAGTTTCTTTAGATCATCAACTGTCTTGGTGAGCATCAATTCCGCTATACGAGCGGTCTTGTGAAAATACACCGAGGAGTACATCAGACCTCTAGCCACCAACATACCTTCAACCGCGGGAACGCCTCTTTTAGAGATCACCAGATCGCCGTTATGTATCTCCACCGTCTGTATCAGACGTTCCAGGTCGATGACGCCGTGGGCGGCTCCGGTGTAGTGCGAATCTCTCAGTAGGTAGTCGAGTTGATCCACGTCCAATGAGCCGTGTATCATCTGGTATAGATATTTTTCTTCCCCAAAATATTTCTGCCCGTCATGTACGTTCAGATCTGTTATCTTCATATTTTTGGGTTTTTCTTTTATAAGATCCGCAACCTTTTCTGGGCTGATACCTTCATCTTCTAAAATTTCTGGGATGGTGGGATGTTCTCTCTCCTCTATTTTCGTATCTCCCTTGATGAGCTCTTGGGTGACGTCCATGTGGTCTTTTTCCGTTTTATCTTTTATGATGAATTCTAACGTATGGCTAAAAGGTGCGTGCCCTAGATCGTGTAAAAGGGAGGCTGCCTTCACCAGGTATTTTTCTTCTTTGCAGAGTTCCAGTTGGTTCGCCATCTTTTCCGCAACGTAGTAGGCTCCTATGGAGTGTTCCAATCTGGTGTGATTGGCTCCCGGGAACACCAGATTAGTGAGTCCCAGTTGTTTTATACCTCTCAACCTCTGCATCTCGGGACTATCTATCAGTTTTAAAAAGGGACCGCTGAACTTCACGCTTCCATGGATCGTATCTTGTATGGTTTTGTAACTCATCACGATGAAAAGTCTACGGGGAGTTAAATAAGTTCTGCCGTGGATCAAATCTCCTTTCGTATACTCCTTCCGGCTATCATACCTGTAGCTGCGGCGTTCACTATGTCGTGTGAAAGGCCAGCTCCGTCTCCTGCTGCATACAGATCAGGTATGGATGTTTGTAGATCTTCATCTACCTTGAGGTGTTTGGCGTAAAATTTTATTTCGGGTGCGTAAAGTAGAGTGGTGCTTGAATCTACGCCCGGTATGATCTTATCGAGAATTTCCAGGCCTTCCTTTATGTCCACTACCGCTCTTTCAGGCAGGGCCATGGATATGTCTCCGGGGGTGTACTCTTTTAAAGAAGGCTGTATGGGATTTCTTTTTATCCGGGCAGGCGTGGACCTTCTTCCGCTTCGAAGGTCTCCCAATCTCTGCACGATGGGGTTCCCTCCTCCGATGGTACTGGCTAACTGTGCTATCGCTTTACCGTACTTTGTGGTATCTTCCAAGGGTTCGGTCAAGTGAGTTCTGACTAAGAATGCGAAGTTGCTCTTATCTGTTTCCTTCGTTTTCATGGAGTGGCCGTTGACACCTATGAAACCGTCGTATTTTTCTTTCACCACGAAGCCCTTGTGGTTAGTACAAAATGTTCTGACGAAATCGTCATAACTTTTTGTGTAGAGATGGAATTTTGGGTCTCTGTTCACCTTTATCACGGGGTCCATGATGATACTGGGAACTTCTACTCTCACACCTATATCGATGGGAGCGAATTCGGCCTCTAAAGAAAAGATATCTGTGAGTTTCTCCACCCAGTCGATACCGACTCTACCCGGAGCGAGTAAGACTTTTTTACTTTGCAGTTCTTCTCCTTTCGAAGTGATAACTCCCCTACACATCCCCTTTTCGATGGATATCTCTCTAACTTCGGTCCCGACTAAAAACGAAACGCCCCTTGATACTAACTCGTTTTTCAAAGATTTTATAACGTCTGGAGCTCTATCAGAGCCGATGTGCGCTTGTTTGATGGGGTAAAATCTTGCCCCTAGTGAAGCCGCCCTTCTTTTCAACTTCTCCTCCTGATCGGGGTTTTTCCTTTCCGGGTCCGGCATACCGTGCGAAGAAAGGATCCTCTCTATTTCGTTTACCAGTTCCCACGCCTTCTCTTCACTCTTGGTAAATTCCTGAAGATCCCCTCCTATATCTGGTCTTAGATTGACCGTACCGTCGGAGTAAGCTCCAGCCCCACCTACACCACTCATGATATCGTCTTCGGTCCTTTGGTGGATGTCTTTTCCTTTATCTACGATGGTGATATCCAGATCCTTTTCACTCAACTCCAGTGCGGCGAAAAGTCCGGCAGGACCAGCTCCTATTATGATCACGTCGTGGTTCATCTCTAATTCACTCCAATATAAAAAAGCAAGGAGAGCCTATTTAAGCTTATTGAAGGTGGAGATGATCCATCGCAAAAACGGTCTAGATGAAGTTACATCTATGTGGTCGAGGCAGGAGAGACCAAGGTCATCGAGGAAAACTCTGATCACGCGACTTGGGAAGAATACTCTTAGAGTCTAGGTGATGAAGAGATACTCGTGAAAGTTGTAGAAGAAGAAATTCCGGGATCCACACATATTGAACCGTGCTCCCTTGTTGAACATATCTGTTAAATTTTCACCTGCATCCGTTTCCAGAGCACTAGCTCTGTCGAAAGACTTTAAATCCACCTTTATATTTTGAATCTCATGGATGAGTACGACTACATCAATATCGAGGAAAGATGGCGAAAAGAGTGGGAAGAGAACGATATACATAAGACTAAAAAGGACGAAGAGAAGACACCCTTTTACGTGATATTCGCTTATCCAGGGATATCCGGTTTTCTCCATTTAGGTCACATGAGATGTTACACATATACGGATATAATCGCAAGATACAAAGAGATGAAAGGCTACAACGTTCTTTTTCCAGGAGGAACACATCCCACAGGGAATCAGGCCATCAGCCTATCAAAAAAGTTGAGAGAGGGTGACGAAGAAAAGATATCTTACATGAAAAAGAACGGTGCTTCCCAAGAAGATATAGAGCGTATGAAGGATCCCGAAGAGGTGGTTAAATACTTTAACGAGTTGTATAAAAAAGATTACTGGAAAAAATTTGGATTCTCCATGGATCTTGATTACTTCACCTACACGACCAGGGAGGATTATAAGAAGTTCATAGATTGGCAGTTCAGGAAGTTGAAAGAGAAGGACCTGCTGATACAAAAGCCGTACTATGGGACGGAATGCGTGGAGTGCGGTCCCGTGGCCGTGGACCCTTCCGAAACCGACCTTTCAAAGGGCGGTACCGCAGAGAAACAAGAATTCACTCTTCTTAAATTTGAATATGGGAACAGATACGTAACCGCGGCCACTTTACGCCCTGAGACCGTCTTCGGACAGACCAATCTTTGGGTAGACCCCGAGGTTGAATATGTGGTGGTGAAAGTGGACGACGAGGAGTGGATAATGAGTGAAGAAGCTGCGGATAAACTCAAATACCAAAAAGGCTCGATAGAGAAGATCGACACCGTCAAGGGTGAGAGTATGATAGGTGATAGCGTAAAAGCACCGGGGATAAAAAGAGATATCGTTATACTTCCAGCGAGTTTTACCGATCCTGATTTTGGAACCGGCATAGTCACCAGCGTTCCCAGTGATGCGCCCTACGATTGGATCGCATTGAAGGATATAAAAGATGATGAGGAATTGAAAGAAAAATACTCTCTTGATATAGAAGAACTAGAACCCATCGATATAATCGAATCCGACCAGTGGGGGACGAGTTCCGCAGAAAAAATAATCCAAGAGATGGATATAGGATCACAGGAGGACGAGGAAAAACTGGAAGAGGCCACAAAGAAGATCTACAAATCAGGATTTCATACGGGAAAGATGTTGGATAGCTGTGGAGATTATGCAGGGATGAGGGTCCAAGAAGCAAAAGAAAAGATAAAAGAAGACTTGATCGAGATGGGTAAGGCCGACGTGATCTACGACCTTTCTGAAGAAGCGATCTGCCGCTGTGGTGGAAAGGTGGTAGTGGGAAAAATACCGGACCAGTGGTTCATCCGATACTCTGATAGAGAACTTACCGAAGATAGTATAGAGCACGTAAAAAATATGACGGTCAAACCCCAAAGTTATGCAGACAATTTACCCACCACAGTCGAGTGGTTTCGGGATCGTTCATGTGCTAGAAAAGGTAACTGGATGGGTACCGAATTTCCCTTCGATGAAGGATGGTTGGTCGAAGCTATAGCGGATTCTACACTGTATCCTGCCTTTTACGTGATCGCGAGGCACTACAACAAGGGAGATATCGAAGCGGAACAGATGAACGAAGAATTCTTTGACTTCGTGTTTTTGGGCGAAGATGATGCTGAAGAAGTTTCGAAAAGTACGGGCATACCCCAGGGAAAACTTAGAGAGATACGGTCCGATTTTGAATATTGGTATCCATTGGACCTCAACCTAGGCGGCAAAGAACACATGACGGTGCACTTTCCAGTTTTCCTCATGAATCACGTAGCTGTTTTGGACAAAGAAGATCGTCCTAGAGGTATCTTCGTCAACTGGTGGCTTGTGGGTAAAGGCGGTAAGATCTCAAAGTCCAAGGGCGGTGCCGAACCCATACAGGATGCGGCGGAAAGATACGGTGTAGATGCACTACGCCTATTCTATGCCCACTCGGCGAGTCCCTTCGTGGACAAAGAGTGGAGTGAAGAAGAGGCTTTCAACTACCAAAGAAAGTTGAACTCCTTTTGGGATCTGGTTGAAAGCATCCGAGACATGGACGGCCAGAAGAAAGAGATCGATGATTATCTTAAATCAAGATTCAACGAACTAGTGAAAAGATACCACGAAGTTATGGACGATTACGAGATAAGGAAAGGAGCGAACATAGCTTTTTATGACCTGCCGTCCGAGATAGACTGGTATTTGAAGAGAGGCGGTCAAAATAGCGCTCTTCTCAATGAGTTAGGTGAGAAGATAGTTCGCATGATAACACCTTTTACCCCTCACATCGCGGAAGAGTTGGCGGACAGATGGAAAGTTGAATTCGTAACCAAAGAACCGCTGCCCAGGTATGAAGAGGATGAGTTTGATCCCGAAGCCGAGGCACGGGAAGAGTACATCAAAAGGGTACATTCCGACATAAAAAGCATCTTGGACATAGCCGACGTAGAGGGGAACAAGATATACATCTACGTTGCTGAAGGATGGAAAAAGAAGGCATTGGATAGGATAATGAAAGAAAAAGACAAGGGGATGGGTATAATGGGTGAACTCGTAAAAGAGATGGATGCCCCCTCTAAGGAGCTGGCTCCCTTCGTTAAAGAAGCATTGGACGACGTTACTAAAAAGAAGGACCAAAAGTTGTTGAAAGCGGATTTCGAAGAAAAAGAAGTACTTGAAAGGTCTAAGGAATATCTAGAAAAGTCCTTCGAGGCGGAAGTAAAGATAGCTGACGCAGGGGGAGAAGATCACTACGACCCCAAGGGAAGAGCGTCCAAGTCGAAACCGAAAAAACCCGCTATATACATAGAGTGATCTTGCAACGACATCGAACAAAATGCTTAAATTGACCCCTACAGATACAAAGTCATGAAAGCAGTCATATTAGCTGCCGGGGAAGGTACTAGATTACGTCCGTTCACCGCGACGGAGCCAAAAGTGATGATTCCCGTTGCAAATAAACCCATATTGGAGTACGTAGTGGAAGCTCTAGTTGAAAACGGGATCAACGAGATCGTCATGGTTGTAGGTTACAGAAGACATAGGATAATGTCTTATTTTGGGGACGGAGCCGAGTTCGGAGCCGATATAGAGTATGTCAAACAGAGAAAACAGCCCCCTTCTGGAGGGACCGCGCATGCGCTTTATCAGGCTAAAAACAAGATAGATGAAGAATTCTTGGTACTTCCTGGTGATAACGTGATCTCCAAGGAGACCGTTCACGATCTCTTGGAGAATATGAACGAACATTCTCTTTTGATAACAAAAAGCGATACGCCCTCTAAGTACGGTGTTGTTACCTTGAAGGATGGTGGAAAGCAGATCGAATATCTGATAGAAAAACCTGAAAAGAGTCCCAGCCACCTGATCTCTACTGGGATATACTCCTTCTCTCCTGAGATCTTTGATAAAATAGAAGAAGTTATGCAGGAGAATCACTATGATCTTCCCTCCGTGATACAGAAGATCCTAAAAGAGAAGGAGATCAAAGCGGTCAGGACCGAAGAGACCTGGATAGATGCGGTCTATCCTTGGGACCTGCTTCACGTTAACAGTGCCGCATTGATGGATATAAGTAAAAAGATCAACGGGTCCATAGAGGAGAATGTTATCATAAAAGGAGATGTTAAAATAGGAAAAGGGACCAGGATAAGAGGAGGGAGCTTCATAGAAGGACCAGTGATCATAGGAGAGGGCTGCGACATAGGCCCCAATGCATGTATTCTGCCTTCTTCCAGTATAGACGACAACACGAAGATAGCTCCTTTCACCGTTATCCAGAACAGTGTGATCATGAAAGGTGTATCCATAGGCCCGAATTCGAACCTCCAGGATTCGGTCCTCGGTGAAGGTGTCAGGACGGGTACCAACTTTTCGACCTTTTCTGATTGTTCAAGAGTCGAAGCCGACAATGGTCTGCACCAGGTAAAAAAGATAGGAGTCATGGTGGCTGAGGATACTCATATCGGTTCCTGTGTGACCTTAGAACCTGGAGTGATCGTGGGAAAAGATTGTGAGATCAGGTCTGGAAGAACCATCAGAGAAAACCTACGGACTGGAGAGAAGGCGGTATGAGGTGATGAGATGTGCGGTATAGTGGGTTATACGGGTACGAAAGATGTGAGGGAAGTTATCCTTAAAGGATTGAAAAGATTAGAATATAGAGGATACGATTCGGCCGGGATCGCCGTAAGAACGGATGAAGGCATATATATACAAAAGAAAAAGGGTAGGATAGACGATCTTTCTAGAGAGGAAGTACCAAAACGCTCTGCCGGTATCGGACACACAAGATGGGCGACCCATGGAAAGCCGTCGGATGAGAACGCTCATCCTTTCCTGGATTGTAGTAACGAACTATCTATAGTTCACAACGGCATAATAGATAATTTTAACGCGATCAAAGATGAACTAGTGGAGAAGGGTCACGAATTTTCTTCTGAAACCGACAGCGAAGTCATAGTTCATCTGTTAGAAGAAAATTACGAAGGTGATCTGTTAACGGCTCTCAAGAAAACTATCAGGCGTATCCAGGGTTCATATGCCGTGGTGGCCGTACAAAAAGATTCGGACGAATTGGTAGTTGCCCGTAATCAGAGTCCTCTTGTGATAGGCGTGGGCTCTCAAGAACACTTCGTGGCTTCGGACGTACCTGCGCTTTTGGATCATACAAAGGATGTGAAGTACCTACAAGACGGCGATATCGCTCGTCTCTCTAAAGAAAAAGTGGAGATATGGGATGAAAAAGAAGATCTGGTGGAAAGAGAAACTAAAAATATAAAGTGGGATGTGGAGGATGCGGAGAAAAGCGGTTATGAACACTTTATGCTGAAAGAGATATATGAGCAGCCCCAGGCGATACACGAATCTATATTGGGTAGGCTCACTAGTTTTGAAGATATCGATCTTTCAAAGTACGATTTCCAAGAGGTGCAGTTCATAGCCTGCGGCACATCGGCTCATGCAGGTTATGTCGGCAGGTACATCTTCGAAAAGTTGGCGGAGATACCCTGTACCGTGGAGGTGTCTTCCGAGTACAGATATACTTCGCCTTCGGACAGTACTCCTTTCACCATCTTGTTCTCGCAGAGCGGTGAAACCCTAGATACTATAGCCGCAGCTAGAGAGGCGAAGAGAAGAGGATGTAATACGTTGGCGGTTACCAACGTGATGGATAGTTCGATCACCCGTGAAGTCGACGAGGTCGTCTACACCCAAGCTGGACCTGAGATAGGGGTGGCCGCTACCAAAACATTTACCACCCAGGTGATCATAATTTACCTACTCGCTATAGAATTAGGTTTGAGGAAGGGGGTTTTAAACAAGAATAAAGCGGAGAGATACAAAGATGAATTGAGGAGGCTGCCTAGAAAAGTGGAAAGGATATTGGACGATAAAGACAAGATAGAAGCCATGACTGAGAGACTTGCCAAGGCAAGGGATGTATTTTTCGTCGGGAGAAATATAAATTATCCCGTTGCCTTAGAAGGTGCGTTGAAATTGAAAGAAATAGCGTACGTACACGCCGCAGGATATCCTGCAGGTGAGATGAAGCACGGCCCCTTCGCTCTTTTGACTAAAGATACCCCCGTTATAGCTTTGGCGATAAAGGACCACACATTCGAAAAGATGTTGGGCAACATCGGGGAGATAGCAGCAAGAGACAGCCCTGTCATGGTGATAGGTGATGAAGATAAGGAGGTCAAAAAACTCTCTGACTATGCGTACTTCATACCTGAGACTTTACCTATCTTTTCACCTTTACTGGTCAACGTAGTGTTACAATTGATAGCCTATTTCACCGCATACCGATTAGGTCAGGATATAGACAAACCAAGGAATCTTGCCAAGAGCGTGACGGTGGAATGAAGACTCTAGAACAGTTGTATTCATACTATGAAAAAAATAAACTTAAACTCTGGTTGGCCCTGTTGATACTGCTCCCTCTGTTCTTGTTTGTTTTTTATCTCTTGATGCCTGGATTATTTTGGGATAGATTTTTGTGGAGATATTTTTGGGGTCCCGTGGTGGCGGATGCAGAAGGCCGTACCGTGGATGGTATAACTGCAGGATACAATCCCGTGAATACTTTGGTCTATGGGATAACTCTGGTCGTTTCATTCTTTGGAATATATGAACTCGTAGATCATTTCCAAATAGAGATAGACAAAAAATTTGTATATTCACTATCGCCTTGGATCGTGTTAGGAGGATCGTTGAGAAGTTTAGAGGATGCAGGTTTATTCAAAGATCCTCTAGACAAGTTCATGATATCTCCTTTGATTTATCTGGTTCTAGGGGTATTCGCCGTTTTACTCATGGTGATAGGGGCCGTACTTTTCAGTTCGAGGCTGAAAAAAGAAAACGAGAAGATCTTGAGGCTCTTAGTGCTGCTGCCTGCACCTGTGTTTTATTTACTTATAAGTGGTCTTTTGGTGGATTATTTTCTTTGGTCCTATCTTGTGATATTCGCCGGTATGTTTTTATCTTATATCATAGGCCTAAGGCTCTTCGAGCTAGATGAAAAGTATCTATTCTTTTCTTATGGATCCATGACACTTTTTACTGCGCTCTATCATAATTATCATCATCTCACTCTGGACTCCGCTAATCCTATAGAGGCTGTATTGATACCCGGACTAGCACTCGCTCTTACGGTTGTATTCATATCCGTTCTGTGGATCATAGATCGACTATTGAATAAAGGACGCGAAATGAACAGCTACGGAATATTCACCCGTCCATTGAATCTGATGATAGTCTTTGCGCATCTTTTCGATGCCTCTTCTACATATAGAGGAATAGAAGCTTATGGATACGCAGAAAAGCACGTCATCCCGAATCTACTCATAGAGGCCACGGGGACTCCTTTGATTATGTTCCCCATGAAATTGGTGCTCATAGTGTTTGTCGTGTACATACTGGATGTGATCATGAAAAGTGAATTTTATGATAAAAAGTCCCTGATCGTTCTTCTCAAATTTGTGATAATCGTTCTTGGTATGGCGCCAGCGGTGAGAAACACCCTCAGGTTGGCCATGGGTGTTTAAAAAAAAGAGGGAGGAGAGGGGATCGTGATTTTAAATGAAGGATGAGCCCGTAAGGGCCCGGGCTAGCAGGTTAGAGTGCATCCATCCCTGTATGTTCTACTTTTGTAGATATTCTTCCCTGATAGCTTTGGCTTTCGCCATCTTCTGTTCTTGTTCGGCCATCTTTTCAACTTTTTCAGCCACCAGATCTACCCTGTAGTATAACATGTCTCTCACGGCTATCCTGATGGCTTCAGACCTGGAGGAATAGTCGTCCATCTCTACCAAAAAATCGATCCTTTCCAGATAAGATTTAGGAAGTCGGACGTTGACTCTTTCAGTATCTGACACTTTTTTCCTCCTTTTTGTGTGTATCCGACATCTTTTAGGTGTCGAATGTATGTACAAAAGGAAAGAGAACACCCTATTTAATAGTTTTGTTCGCTTTGGAAAAATTTTGATATTCCTCCTTTTAAGAAAAACATCATAAATTTTTTATCGTTGAAGTCTTCATTAAGATACATGAATAAAGTCTATACCATCGGCTATGAAGGTAAAGATATAGTAGATATCATAGAGCTCTTGGAGGATAAAGGTGTAAGCCGATTGATAGATGTTCGTTCCAGCCCCAAATCACGCAAAGAGGATTTCAATAAAAAAAATCTAAAGGATAAATTGTTTAGGAAAGGGATCATGTACAAACACATCCCTGAAGTCGGTGGATTGAGAGAAGATTACCTGAAGATCATGGAAAGGGAAGAGTGGAGGAAGGGCTTCGAAGAACTAAAAGAAGTGGCAGAGGAGGCAAAAACGGTCTTGATGTGCCTAGAGGATAATCCCATGGAATGCCATAGGATGTACATATCACATGAACTCGAAAAAGAGGGTTGGGAAGTGGTGCATATCAGTGAGGGCGGAAGCTGGAAAGAAAAAAGTTTGGATGATTTTTGATCTTGGCTTTTCATAAGACTTATTAACTACAAAGGGCTAATCTTAATCAAATGGCAAATCGACCCGAGGACTACGATAATGAAATAGAGTTCATCCAAGACGTGGTGAGTAAATATTTTCCAGTATATAAAACTGAGATAGAATATGATATAGTATCGGTCTACATAAAAACTTCCGTGGATGAGTCTTTAGAAAAAGGATTCGAGGGGTTGAGGAAGGAACTGGTCCCTGATGATTTTATCCCGTATATCGTGGAGGAAAATGGTGAGCACATAATAAAGGTCAAAAAACAGGAGAAAAGAAAGCACAGGTCTGTTAAAGCGAACCTGGTGATGCTTTTGATCACATTGGGAACCACCATAATAGCCGGTGCGTGGTGGTGGTCCTCTTACGCCCCTGCTGGCGGCGGTATGTTTTCCCTACATAACGTATCACGGGGAGCTCTATTTTATACACTCCCTCTCATGACTATTTTAGGTACACACGAGATGGGACACTACTTCATGGCGAGACGTCACGACATCAAAGCGTCTCTACCCTTTTTCTTACCCATGGCACCTCCTCTGGGAACTATAGGGGCTTTCATAAGCATAAGAGAACCCATCCCCGATAAAAAATCCCTTTTAGATGTTGGCATCGCCGGACCCGTAGCGGGATTCATCGTGGCCGTACCCGTATCTATCATAGGCCTCTATCTCGCTGCTACCACCACACCTACCGCTGCACTCCCCGAAGAGGGTATCAGAAACTTATGGAATTTTCCCATCATCTTGAGAGGTATGACCAGGTTCATACCCTTTGCAGAGGTCGAAGCCATGCATCCGACTCTCTTTGCAGGATGGGTCGGTTTTTTAGTTACGGGTTTAAACCTCATACCGGCCTCTCAACTCGATGGTGGACACGTGGTACGTGCTTTATTTGGAGAAAAGGCGAAATATATCAGTTATATGGCATTTGCATTCTTCATAATCATGGGCGTTACTCTATTTTTAGGGTATTTGGTTCTGGCGTTCATGTTGATCTTCTTGGGTGGACTTAAACATCCTCCTCCATTGAATGATCTGATCGATATCGATAAAAAGAGGATAATGGTCGGAGGCGTGGCCATATTGCTATTGTTTGTGAGTCTTCATCCCGTACCGGTGGAACAGGAGACCTTCAGTTACAGCTTTGAAGTGAGTTTAGAAGACGAGCCGGAGCAGGAATTATTGTTGGGAGAACATTTTAACTACACGCTGGTGGTTGAAAATCAAGCTAGTAACGTAGATGTTGAAGATGGTATAGATTACAACGTCACCTACTACATGTCGGACGAAAATTGGACCGCAAAACTCTACGAGAAGGAGGAAGTCATGGGCGAAAACGAGTCGGCCGATGAAACATCGTGGGAATATGTGGGAGAGGAAACTGAATTGAACCTAGATAAAGGTGAGAATAGAACCTTTAGATTGGAAGTAGAACCAACGAGGAATTCATCCATGAAGAACGAGATAACCTTTGAAGTGACGTCCCATGTTACGGATAGACTTCAAAAGGAATCTGTAGAGATGGTGGCAAAAATAGGTTATGGATTCGATGCTGAATTGATCTCTGATCAGTTCTCTTTGATAGAAGAGGAAACCACCGAGTTCGAATTTTCTCTGTTGAATAGAGGTCTGAACGATACCTACGAGGTGAAGACGGTGAACATCAGTGACGAGGATTGGACCGTTGATTTCTATAAGGGAGAGGAACCCAAAGACAATATCAGTTTTGATCTGAGTTTTGCGGAAAAGATAAACTTTACGGCTTTACTCAGAGAGAACGTGACCCAAGAGCCCGAAGGTGAACTTACAGTGATCTTTATCACCGTGACGGTGGAATCACAAAGCACTGAAGAATATAAGGAATTCGAACTATGGGGTATAAGGGTCAACAGATAGGTTTTCTGAACGCTGTAAAGTACCTGTCAAGGGAACCGTGGACCTTTATTTTGTGAGTTTCAAGGAGTTCTAGATATTCTTCTCCCAATAAAATATATCTCTCTTCTGGGAAGATAGCGGCAAGATGACCACCTTTGATCAATCTATCTTTGCTAGTTTTGAACAGTCTCTCGTAGATGGGAAAAAGTTCCTCGTTAGAAGTGGAAGAAGCTCTACCGTAAGGTGGGTCCGTAACTACCAGATCGATGCCTTCAGGTATGGTCTGAGAAACATCGCCGACTTCTAAGTCAGCGGTCACGTCGAATTTTTTAAGATTTGTTCTGCAACCGTTTATCATATCGGGGTCTTTATCTCCTCCCGTGACTCTGAGTCCCATCTCGTATCCCTCTATCAAAACGCCCCCGGTTCCACAGAAAGGATCATGGAGTTTTGAGTTCTCAGCGGGACGCGCTAGGTTGATAAGGGCGCGTGTAAATCGAGGTTTTAGGGAGACCGGGGAAAAATATGGTCTGTTTTTTACGTCTCTCCCTCTCATTTTTTTCCTATCGAATTCATAGACCTTTTTTCCTATGAACAGATCTTTTGAAACCAGCACGAAGATTTCGTGATCTGGCTCCTCGAGATCGATGGGGTTCGTATTTGATATCAAATCACCCAATCTTTCTTTTATTTTCGTGGTATCGCCTCGATGACCTTTGATCCTTTTGGTTCTAACGGCAACACTCCCTTCGGGTAGATCATATGAGATGATGTCCGAAAAATCGTAACTCGATCCGGAGGTTACTCCCATAAGGTGGTGTATCCTGCGGGTCAATCCTAACCTGGAGAACAATTTTTGTATGGGACGATCTGTTTCAAGGGCAAGGATCCCTTCTTCGGTATGGAGGATCTCTCCGTGGAAAGAAAGTCCTTCCATGGCGCCTAAGATCTCCGCTTTAGCGAGTTCGTAGTCCGGTCCAACCAGTTCAAAGAGGAATCGAGACATCTTTGGTGTCCTATTTTTGACCGTTCTTTTTTTCCTGGATCTTTTCTTTCAACTCTTTGTCGTTCACTACCTCTACATGGGATACTTCCCCATCGATTATTATGGTAGGTATGTGAGTTATGTCGTATTCGTCTAGCTTTTCTGGTACGTCTTTAGCCCTTAGATAGTTTACCTCGACGTCTTCAAACTCTTTGACTACTCTTTCCACCGTTTTTTTGGCGGGAGGGCAGTCCGGACATGTGTCCGAGTATATGAAATCTATATTTACGGTCATGGTTACTTCACAATCTCGAAGGGATTTTAATTTTTCGTTTCACGATCTGTAAAAAAGCTTTCACATCTTCCTTGGCTTACCTATACCTAAAGATCGTAAAACACCGCCCATGGCGAATTTGAAACTTTTTACCATGGCTACCCGTTCAAGTTTTTTGTTCTTAGATTGGAGTACTGGATAGTCCCTATAGAACTGATTGAACTCCGCCGCCAATCTGTGTGCATACTTGGCCAAGAGATGTGGAGAGTTGTTGTGAGCCGCATCCATCAGTACCCGAGGAAATTCGGATATCCTTTTCATCAATCTCATCTCACCCTCTTCCAAGTCCTGCAGGTCCAAAGAGCTGGGCTCCAAAGTGCTGTGGTCCCATTTTTCTAATATACTATTGGCTCTAGTGTAACTGTATTGCAAGAATGGGGCGCTGTCACCTTCAAAGTCTAGGGCTTCATCCCATACAAAATCTATGGGTTTCTGGGGTTGAACTTTTATGATGTGGTATCTCACTGCTCCCATCCCTATCTTTTCCGCCGTAGACTCTACTTCTTCGGGAAGGGCGTTCCCTCTTTTCTGTATCTCTTCTTTGGCTTTTTCGTGGGCCGTATCCATGAACTGATCCAACGTCACGTAGGTACCTTTACGGGTGGACATCTCTTTACCCTCGAAGGTAACGAAGGAGTGAAAAACTATCTGGGGTACTGGTCTTATATCCAGATCTTCCAAAGCGTTCCTTATGAACTCGCCATGTAGTTTATGATCTTCACCTAGAACATCTAGAAGTATATCGGCCTGTTCGCCCTTCCATTTATGGTAGGCTAGGTCTCTAGCAGGATATAAGCTGGTGCGGTTCTTTCGTGCGACGAAGGTTTTTTTTCCGTCCTTTTCATAATAGATGGCTCCGTCTTCTTCCCCCGTATTTTCTATCTTCGATAGTTTTTTTATCATCTCATCCACGGAACCGTCTTCTATCAGTGAAGACTCACTCTTATAGCTGTCTAAAACTATATTCAGTCTGGCTAGAGATCCCGCGATCCCTTCCATGATCTTTTGAGCACTGTCTTTAAAATGTTGAAAAATCTTTTCGTCGCCTTTTTCCATGGATCTGATCATATCTTGGATCTCTTGCTCTACGTTTTCGTCTTCCTCCAGCGATCTATTAGCTTCCTGATAGTACCGAACCAGTTCATGGTCGATCTTTTTTCTCTCTATTTTAGGCAGTTCATTTTCATCGATATTTAGTATGCCCCATACCAAGATAGCCATCTGTCTCCCTATATCGTCTACATAATACTGCTTTTCAACGTCGTATCCTACCTTTTCATATATCCTTGCTAGGGTGTCTCCTATTATGGGGTTCCTAGCTCTTCCCACATGTAGAGGTCCGTTGGGATTGGCACTCGTATGCTCGACCATCATCTTTTCTTTTTTAGCCGGCAGTTCTCCAAAGTTTTCTTCCATCTCGAGACAAGTGAATATCGTTTCTCTAGATAGATATGCCTTATCTATCTCAAAGTTCACATAGGGACCCGTTTTTTTTATGTGTCCCCTCTCTAACTCTATTTTTTCAGAGAGCTCTTCAGCTATCTTGTTTGGGTCCTTTTTTAGGGTGCTGGATAAAGAGTAGCATGGTAGTGCATAATCCCCTCTCTCTTCTCGTGGTATCTCAAGATTTTCCTCGATCATCTCCTTGGGAACCTGAAGTGTTTCATGGACTTTTTGGATTATCTCGTCCTCGAACTCAAGTATGACATACTTCATCTTCGAACCTCAATTTATCCTGAATCTAAGGAGCGCCGCTATCCCACCGAACGCATTCTTCAATAGTTCGCCCTCTTCCGATTCGTCAGATATCAGTTTTACGTCACTACCGACTTCTTCCGCCATCTCGTAAAGACGCTCAACTATGTCCTTTTTTTCAACGATCTCCGCCTCTGAGCCACAGTCAGGGCAGGAACTATCTTTTTCCCCCATCATCCCCTCCACTGTTATAACTTCTTCGTTACCGCATCCATCGCATTTGATATTGACCCTTTGTTTATTCACACCTTCAGATATGAGTAGGGTCTCCACCGCTCCCATCTTTAGGGCTTTCATCACTTCTTCTTCTCCATAGCTCGCCAAACCCGCATTAGGGTCTTTGATCTCTTCCATCAAATTGTTGATCAACTTCTTCTCTTTCATCACCTCTAACCCGGAAAGGGTCTCCTGAGCTTTTTCCATGAGTTCTCTCAAACCGTATTCGTCCGTGTAGCCCGTGTTGAAAGTGTCTATGATCTTTTTTTCTAATTCGTAGTGTAAAAAATCTCCCTCTATGAACTCATCTTTCGTTCTGCCTGGTCCCCCTACCAAAAGGCCGTCGATATCTTCTTCAAGGAGGAGGCCGTTGACTTTCTTCGCCAATCTTTTAAAATATTCGTTAGCGGCTATCTCTATCCTCCTCTCAAACCTTTGTTGAGAGAAACCTCCTTTGGAGTGCTTGCTGGGTATCATGGAATTTATATTTTGTAGGGTTTCGACTCTACTGCCTCTCAATAGTCCTACGGTGGCTTCACTTCTATCCAGGACTATGAGCCCATATTTTTTTCTGTCACCCATCATGTCTTTTAAAGGATCTACATAGAATTCTGAGTCGCATCTATAAGTGAAGGTCTCGATGGTCCTGGGCGGTTCTAAGGTTTTTGAGACCATCTCCGTTTTGTCACCACTAGCTGAAACATGACCCACAAAAAAAACCATACCGTTATCCGGAGGTTCTTTTAAGTACTTCAACTTGGACGTTATCGATCTCAATGCCGCCTGGACGTGCTTTTTCGTGGTCTTCGATTTGATGTTAGAGCTCTCTGACATCTCTTCGTTCAAATAGGATGCAACGTCAGATATTTTTTTATCTGGCGGGATATACAGCGAGATAAGTTCCGTCCCTCTACCCTTGAGGTCCTTGATCTCTTGTATAGCTTTTTTGAAGTCGTATTCGTCCTTCTTTGTCATGTCCATGGATACCAGATGATTTCCATCAGATAGAGGGATAATTAAAAAGCTTTCGTGGATTTCAGGAGAATTTTATAAAAGAGCGGGCCTGTGGGGATTTTCGATGACCGCATCTTAGCAGTCCATTTTCGAACCCCAGGCCGATCGGTTAAGAGCCGATCGCTCTGCCTAGCTGAGCTACAGGCCCGGATAGGGTGACCGATGACTTGAGTGGATATAAATATTTTTACCTTCCGAGCGATGATCTTCCAAAATCTTTTTATATGTTGTAAGAGCTATATTGTCATACAATTTGTCAGACATGGTGGGTTCATGGGAAAAAAACTGCCCAAGTACTTAAAAGAAGGCGAAGTCCGCAAGCTGCTATCCGCTCCGGATCGGGAGAAAATAAGGGACAGGCTGATACTTCGCATATTGTACCGCTGCGGCCTCAGGGTTTCAGAACTGACCTCTCTGCGCATCGAAGATATAGATTTTCAAGAGGGAATGATAACGGTCAGAGGGGGAAAAGGAGACAAAGATAGGATAGTTCCTATAGACGACGAGTCTTTAGATCTTATACAGTTGTACAAAAGAGATGCGGAGGAAGGTGTACTGATACTTTCTCAGAGAGGAAATGCGTTATCCACCAGACAGGTGGAGAGGTTGGTCAAAAAATACGCGGAAAAATCCGGCATAAAAAAGAACGTCTACCCCCATATGTTGAGGCACAGTTTTGCCGTGCATTGTTTAAAATCCGGCATGAACCTTCGGAGCGTGCAGAAGATGTTAGGCCATTCATCTTTGACCACTACTCAGATCTACCTTGACTTGACTGGAGAAGATGTAAAAAAAGATTATGAAGAACATCCACTTCCAGCCTAAAGCTTATATCTGTTCGAGAGATTACCTTTTTTAGATGCAGCAGAGGTTATAAAATGGATGATAATATATCTAAAAAGATCCACGATGATGAGGAAGATATGAAAGAAACTCTCATGGAGTTGATACGGATCCCCGCCATAGGTCCGGATAACGACGGTGATGGGGAAGAAGAAAAGGCGGAATTCATAATGGAGCTAATAAAAGACTTCGGTTTCGACTCTATAGAGAGGGTAGATGCTGAGGATAAGCGAGTTCCAAGTGGTAAAAGACCTAATATAATCGCTACTAAGAAGGGACGGGTAGAAAAGAATCTAGTGATCATAACCCATATGGACATCGTGCCGGAAGGTGATCTCGACGAATGGGAAACCGACCCCTTCGAACCTGAATTCAAAGACGGAAAGATCTATGGAAGAGGCGCCGAGGACAACGGTCAGGCGCTGGTCTCTAGTATATTTGCGGTGAAGGCCCTTTCAGAAGCGGGGGTAGAACCACACTATACTCTCAAGATCGTGATGGTGTCAGACGAGGAAACGGGTAGCGAGTACGGTGTCGAACATATACTCGAAGAGGGTGTATTGAGCGAAGACGATCTTGTCTTAGTACCGGACCACAGCGAGGACGAGGGTAAAGGTATCGAGATAGTAGAAAAATCCGGACTGTGGACTAAGATAGAGGTCCATGGAAAACAAGGACATGCCGCCATGCCCTTCGAGACCGTCAATGCGAATCGGATCATGGCTAGATATCAAAACTTCGTTGACGAAGAACTGAGTCACCGATTTGATGAAAAGGACGAACTGTTTTCTCCAACAACCAGCACCTTTGAACCAACGAAGAGATTAGCTAACGTTCCCAACGTCAATTCCATACCCGGCAAGGAGACCCAGTATTTCGACTGTAGAATACTACCTTCCATACCGTTAAGCGATGTGAAAAAGACATTCGAGTACGCTGCCCAACAGTTTGAAGACGAGACCGACGCCAAGATAAAAATTGAGTATGTGACCGAGATGGACGCGCCAAAAAAAACGCCCGAAGACTCTGAGATCGTTCAAAATCTTATCTCCGCTATCAACGAAGTTACTTCCTTCGAGCCGGAAGTCGTAGGTATTGGAGGTGGCACCGTAGCAAAACATTTCAGAGATAAAGGGATCCCCACCGCGGTCTGGTGCTCCAATAGAGGTTTGGCCCATCAACCTAACGAGTACGCAGTTTTAGATTTCATCGTAAGAGACTGCAAAGTGTTCGCTCGGATGGCGTTAGGCGGCTTCTAAAACACAGTGATCTCATCTTTCAATAACCTATCTTTCAAGTCGAAGATGTTATCCAAGTAATCTTCAGTTATAGCTTCAATATTATCAAATTTAGTATTTTTATGAGCGTCTTCTTCAACAACGAGTTGTATGCTGGCCACTTGTGGTTCACATATGGATCTACCTATCTGTGAAACGAGTCTGATATAAACATCATGAACGCTGTCCTTTTCCTCCTGATATATCTGTTGGGCGATCTCCTTGGCCGCGATATTGTAAAGTTTACCGATGTGTGTGACGGGATTTTTACCCGCGGCAGCCTCCATGCTCATGGGCCTGAAGGGTGTGATCAACCCGTTGGCCCTGTTACCTCTACCTACTGAGCCGTCGTCGCCGTTTTCCATGGATAAACCGGTCACCGTAAGATAATATATGCCCTTCTCGTAATTGTCAGCGGTATTTAGCATGATATTTATGTCTCTTGAGGTCATATCGGATACGTGATCCTTGACTTTCTCTTTGGTCTCTTCTATAACATTTTTATAATGATCCTCGTCGGGAGTCAGATAGTCTATTATAGCCACGGCTATGGTAAGATTGATCTCGTCTTTCTTTCTTACCGCCATAACTTTGACGTCTTGGCCTACTTCAGGGAGTTCCTTTTTTAGAGGCCCGTTGATGAATCTTTCTGCCTCCAAGGCGATATTTTCAGTTTCACTCAACGGAGCATAAGAAACACCGAATGAAGTATCATTGGCGTTCTGCCGACTGGTATCATACACTTCTTGAAGATCTACGGAACCTTTAGATATCCTGCAGTCCAGCATCAGTCCTTCATCGACATCTAAGTGGGTACAAGTTTTATCCAGATACTCCTCCGCAGCTGTAAGTGCCGTGGTTTTGTAGGGTAATCTTTTTCCATTAACGTCGGTGGTGGCTCTGCCGGCTAACAACACGTAGATCGGTTCTAGTATCTCCCCACCTCCGAATTTTGGATCGGCCTGCCCGCCTACTATCTGGACTTCGTCGGTGTTATGATGAAGGATCCTATCATGTTTCTTCAAATACATCCGGGAAAGATCTCTACTGATCTCCTCTGCCAGCCCATCGGCAATACTATCTGGGTGTCCTATACCTTTTCTTTCGACTATCTCTATATCCTGCTTTTCCATAGGGGTCTCATAGATGACTTCTGAAACTATATTTTTGGACATGAATACCACCTTGATTATATACCGAACCCTAATTGAAACCATCTAATTAAGATTATGGTTAAAACGATCATCTATCATCAAGAAGAATTGCTCAAAGACCCCAAAAAGGATCTTCTTTCTGTTTTATCTCTTTGATCTCGTCTAGGATCCTTTCTTCGTCGTAGGTGAGTTCAAGGTCCCTTAGTTTAGACGCGTCTCCATCGGGTATATCTAGATATAGTTCTTCTCTTTCTTCTATCTGCCTTCCTACGGTAACTCCCGATATCGCAACAGCCACTTCATCTCCCTGTTCGGCTTTATCTAAAGATCTTTCTCCGCTCCTTATACTGACTACACGGCCAGCGGTTTTTCCGTCTTTTTTCAGCAGTTTTCTATCTGGTCTCAAGGTGCCGGCTAAAACCCTTACGCCCACCACCGCCGGTTTTGACATCCTGAATACATGGTCTTCTAATATCCTGATCTTAACGGGATGGACCACTTTTTCCCTCTTTTTTTCTTCTAACTCCCTTTCTTTTTCATCCCTCCACTCCTCGTATTCTTCCACTAATCGGTAAACCACGTCGTTTTGAAATACTTTAACGTCTACTTCTTTCAACTTCTCTTCCGCGTCTGGAAGTACATCTACATTGAACGCAAGTATCACTTTATACAGCGGCTCGTCGATGGCCACCGCGTCCGATATGTCTTTCTTTGAAATGTCTCCCACGGAAGCCATCAAAAGAGGTATTTCCGCCTCTTCTAACTCGTAGGCTAGTCCCTCTAGAGAGCCTATGGCATCAGCCTTTATGATCACACCTTCTCCCTGGGTTTCGATATCGGCTTGGCTTTCCTCTCTAACCGTGTCTATTATGTCCTCTACGTTCCTATCGCCGACGCCGATTATCGGAGCACCCGCTAACACTCCCTCGCATTCCGGTGTTACTATCTTTATCCCTGCGGCGGCACCGACTTCTTCAACTTCTTCAAATCTTTCACTAGGATCTCTGATCTCGTCCATGGGCTTCGGCCTCATGAGTGATTTGATCTTTGTGTGTATGGGTTTGCCTTTTGTACCTATTATCACTTCATCATCCATTTTGATAACGCCTTCATGAACGATGGTATCCAAGGTGGTTCCGAGTCCTAGTTCTTCCTTCACCTCTAGGACCGTGGCCTCTCCTGGTCCTTCTTCTACTTCGAGTTCATCTTCGAGATAGGTCTGGGCTAGACCGATAAGGGTCATAAGAAGATCTTCTATGCCCTCTCCTTTCAAAGCGCTCATGGGAACGATGCCTATGTTCTTTGAAAAGTCAGAGACTTTATCGTACCTGTCGGAAGAAAAACCTTTATCGTAGAGGTCTCCGATGAGTTCATAGAGTGCGTCGGTCATCCTGTCCTGTGCGTCCTGTGACTGTTCATGAACGTTTTTTATGAAAGGTCTGTTTTCTGACCGCCATCCTGGGATCTTGTCCAATTTATTAGCGGCGACCACGAAGGGAGTTTTTTCTCTCTTCAATATGTCCAGCGATTCCAAAGACTGGGGCATGAAACCTTCGTTGATATCGACTACCAATACGGCTAAGTCGGCCAGTGATCCTCCTCTAGAGCGAAGATTGATGAACGAGTGATGGCCCGGGGTATCTATAAACAGTAAACCCGGCAATGAAAACTCTATATTACATCCCAATTCGGAACATGCCTCCTTTAAAGCCTCAAGAGGTATCTCCGTGGCACCTATGTGCTGGGTTATCGCTCCCGCTTCCCTTTCCTGAACGGTGGTACCTCTTATCTTATCTAAAAAGGTGGTCTTACCGTGGTCGACATGACCGAGAACGCTGACGATGGGCTGTCTTATGCGCATTTGGCAGGTTCAAGGAACGATAGTATATATTTCTTTTTTCCTTGAGACACGCTCATCCTTTTAGGGAACCTCCGAACCAATGGTGTTCGGCTCTGATCTCGAATCCTAAATCCTCGGCCAAGGAGAGCGAGGCTTCGTTATCTTTAAATATCTGAACAGCGGGGACCAACCCTCTTCTCTCTCCTTCCTTACACAGGGCCTCGGCCAAGGCTTTAGCGTAGCCCCTTCTCCTCCATTTTTCTTTTACATGCAGCATACCCATCACCATGACTTCATCGGTCAAAAAATGGGTCAGGTTCCAGCCTATGAGTTCGCTCCCCGTTTTTATACCACAAGCGGGCCCTTCTTCGATGCGGCTTTTTATGTAGTCCATGGAATCCTGGCTGCCCAGGCCCCAGTATTCATTGATCACCGAGGCGTCTTCTTTTTTTAACGGTACGATCTCGACGTCCGGTTCCTCGGCCTTTTCGTACATACGTATCAAGAGCCATGTCGGTCTGTCGTCTTTTACCGTGATCACTTCCTCTACGGCTTTGAAAGACTGAGGATCGACGGCATGGAATCTGTACTCTTTATCCTTCTCTAGATGATCCAAAAGTGAGTCTCTGACCGCGGTCTTACCACCTCTAACGGTTACGGTGCCGTCACTGATAATCATAACGGCGGAAGGATCGCTTTCATCATCCAAAAAAACTTCACTGCGTTCGTCGTCCAACCTGGCTATCTGGTAGGAGTTTATGATGGGTTCTTGTGAAAGGTACTCTTTAGCCTTTCTTTTAGAGTTTTCTTCTTTCATCGCACCTCCTATTAGTAAGGGATTATTTGACTCTTATTGGCCGAAAAGAAAAAATATGTCGAGCTCTATAATCTTTTTACCATGGATGTAATGATAGACCTAACGTTCGTGCTCCACGTTCTGTTGGCGGTAGGGATGGGTGGTTTGATAGGACTCGAAAGAGAGCACAAGAGGAAGGAACCCAACGTCATCGCCGGAGTTAGAACTTTTCCACTCACATCCCTGTCGGGAGTACTTTTTTCTTTTCTTTCCGTTTCTTTGGGTCTACATCTCATAGAGGTCGGTGTTATCGTCTTCGGAGGTTTCGCCATGATACTCGCCTACCTCAAGTACGAGATACATACTATAGGGATAACCACTTCCGTGGCTCTTTTCATCACCTTCATCTTGGGAGTATTCATACAGCAAGGGTACGCGGTGGAAGCGGGATTCATCACCGTGGTGGTGACCGCCTTACTTTTGACGAAGGAGAGACTACATAATCTGGCTAGAGATATTTAGGATCGTGGATGCACGTACCAAATAATAATATGTATCCTCCATCTGTACTGAGATATGGAAGCGCTAGTCAAAGTGGAAAAAGCCTTGGAAGAAGATCTATGTGACCACTGCTTAGGTCGTTTGTTTGCACAACTGGGCCACGGCATCACGAACCGGGAGAGAGGTAAAAGTCTTCGCATAGCTTACGCCATGTTGAACACCCATGGAGAGGAAAGAAAAAAAGTTCCTAAGGAAGCCGAGACCTGTGACTTATGTGGTGATCTTTTCGACGAATTGGACAAATTCGCCGAGCTAGCCTCTGAAAAGATGGATGGATTCGAATTCCAAGACTTCCTTGTAGGTTCTCGGATAGATCCTGAGATAGAAGAAAGGGAAGAGAGGCTTTGGACGGATCTGAACCTGAATACCGCGGAGCCCATAAAGTCGGAGATCAACAGGGAGGTAGGAAAAAGAGTTCAGAAGAAGACTGAAAAAGAAGTGGACCTGGGATATCCCGATATCAAGGCGATAATAGATACGAGATTCGACTCGGTAGATATAGAATTGTCTCCCCTTTTCGTTTATGGGCGGTATAAAAAGTTTGATAGAGGCGTTCCTCAAACTAGATGGGTATGCAGACGTTGTAGGGGGAAAGGATGTGAAAGGTGCCATGGGACCGGTAAGCTCTACCAGACCAGCGTGGAAGAGATCATAGGCGGACCGCTGTTAGAAACGGTTTCGGGAGAAGACTTCAAACTTCACGGCATGGGGCGAGAAGACATCGATGCGAAGATGTTAGGTAACGGCAGACCCTTCGTGATGGAAGTCAAAGATCCGGTGAAGAGAGATCTGGACTTGAAAGAGCTTGAGAAGGAAATAAATGAAAGTGAAAAAGTAGAAGTACTTTCGATGGAGCTCACTGAAAAAGAAAAGATACAGGATATCAAACAGACAAGGCCGGACAAAACATATCGCGTGACCGTGGGTTTAGAGAAAACAAAAAGGGCAAAGTTTAAAAAGGTCCTAGATGAATTGAGGGGCAGTGAACTCTCGCAAAGAACCCCTTTGCGAGTCAGCCACAGGCGTTCAGATAGGGTCAGAAAACGCCGTGTGAAGGAATTGGATCTGGTTTCACTGGATGACGACGAGGCCGTACTCGAGATGCGATGTGAGGCGGGTACCTACGTAAAAGAGTTCATCCACGGTGACGATGGAAGGACCCAACCAAACCTATCTGAAGAGCTGGGCGTGAGTTGTAAAGTGGAGAAATTAGATGTGATCAAGGTCCACTACCCCTAAGGATGTGTTGAATATGAAAAAATCAAAAGGGACCAGACGAGGAACGCGTAAAATATTGAGAAAAGACCCGAGCAAAAGAGGGCTCGTCCCTATCAACAGAGCTCTACAGGAGTTTGAAGAAGGAGAAAAAGTTAAAATAAAGATCGAACCTAGCGTACATAAAGCCCAACCACATAGACGTTTTCATGGAAAGATAGGCGAAGTGGAGGGTAAACAGGGAAAAGCTTTCGTGGTGAAGGTGAAGGACGGCGGAAAGATAAAAAAAGTCATATCGAGACCAGAACATCTAGAAGGGGCCTAAAGGAGTGTTTTTTATGTCCGAGGATGAACCTAGATCTGTATCACTTTCAGAAGTCAAAGAACTACTCTCCGAGGAGGCCGAAAAAGGCGAGCTGAGTTATGAACAGACTTTAGCCTTGAGTCACGCAGAAAAATTCGTTAAACTATCAGTAGAAGAGACCGAGGCTCTCATGGATGAGTTAAAAGAGAATTTTGACTTCATGAGTGAGGAATTGGTTTACAAGACAGCGGATATCTTACCTGAAACAGAAAACGGTGTGAGGGCCATCTTTCAACAGGATAGATTCACCCCTTCCAATGAAGATGCGGAGCAGATAATAAAGGTAATAAAAAAATATAAATGAGGGAAAAAAATGGAGGACTATGCCTATGTGCTAGATTATCTAGCAGAGGGAAGACCCGACTCGAAGGGTTATAAACATGAAAGCTTAGTGCTTGCGTTGGGTAAAGACGAGTTCAAACTATTTGAGCTGCTTCCAAAGGAAGGAAAAAGCTGTAACATCGGTGAAAAATTGTACATAGGAAAAGAGATCGAAAAAAGAGAGATAATAAAACACGTAAAAAGACGGATAGGATGGGATGAACTGACACATGCGGCCCAAAGCGAGGTGCCCTACGTATTGGACAGTATCATAGATGAGGAGGAAGATAGGTTCTTGGAGTTCTATAACAAAGCACATCCCATAACTAAACGATATCATATGTTGGAACTACTCCCAGGTTTAGGGCGAAAGAAGATGAACGCTATCTTGAAAGAAAGGGATAAAAACGGCGAGTACGAGTCCTTTGAAGATCTGATGGAAAGGGTGTCTTTGGTTCACAAACCAAAAAAATTGATAAAAGATAGGATCATGGAAGAATTGAAGAATCCAGACGCAAAGTATAAAGTGTGGGTGGCCGAATAGGTTACAAGGAGAAAAATCATGATAGATATATCGGAGATCGACGACGAGTTCGTGGAGATGAATGAGTCAGACGAATACATGACAGTATTTTTTGTTTTCGATTCTGTTTTAGAGAACAGCGGGATGGAATCTCAAGCGGCACTTCAATTGTTTAAAGACATCCAGAATGAAAGTTTGCAGTAGATCCCAAGATCATTTTTGATCTATAAATAACCGGAATACTTTTATACTATCGACTACATACTCTCTTTTGTCCGACATGTGTCCGATATGTGTCTGACCATTTACCCCCATTTGGGATGGGATTTAAAATGCACTCAAAATCGGTGTTGGTGTTTGTCACCTCGGCCATGATATCTGGAGGAAGATATATTTGCATTTAGAAAAAGTCAGGATGGAAAATTTTAAGTCGTTTGGTAAAGAGATGGAGATACCTTTCAAGGAGGGATATACCAACATCACCGGTCCAAATGGATCTGGCAAGTCCAATATAGTTGATGCTATCTTGTTCGTTTTAGGACCTAAAAGTTCTAAGGAGATAAGGGCTTCTCGTCTGACAGATCTCATATACAACGGAGGAAAAAACGGATCTCCTGCAGATCATTGTAAGATCAGCCTCGTATTTGAAAACGAAGATCGTACCATCCCTCTAGATGAAGACAAAGTGACCTTCACTAGAAAAGTCCAATTGTCAGATAATCAACAAGGTTACAATTCATACTTTTTCGTAAATGGAAGAAGGTCTACGCTCTATGAATTCCAAGACCTTTTAGCCCATGGTAGGATATCTCCTGACGGATACAATATAGTTCAACAGGGAGATATATCCCGTATCGTGGAGATGGGACCCACGGAGAGACGCAGGATACTAGATGAGATATCAGGGATAAGTGAATATGATGAAGAGATAGAAGAGGCCGAGGAAAAAAAGAAGGAAGTATCACAAGACCTTGAGAGGATAAGCATACTATTGGATGAGATAAACACTCAGGTGGAAGAACTAGAAGAGGATAGGAAAAAAGCTCTACGTTTTCAAGAATTGTCGGACAAAAAAACCGAGGCTAAAGAAAAGAAAGCCTGGAAGTCGCTGCAAAATACCGAGAACAATATAACGTCCATAGAAAATGATATAGAGGAAAATAAAGAGCAGATAGGATCCAAGAAGAAAAGAAAAGAGGAGTACATAGAGGAAAGAAAGAAGATATCAAATGAAATAGATGACTTAAAAGACAAACTTGAAGAAAAGGGAAGCAAAAAAAGTGACGACCTTCAAAAAAAGATCAACGATCTACGTTTATCTCTAGGAAGGGCCGACGACAAAAAGGAAGACGCTCTTTTTAGTATAGAAAAGTACGAAAATAAAAGAGAAAAACTAAAAACCCTTCTTGAAGAAAAGAAAGAAGATCTTTCTAAGAAAAAGAATGAGCTCAGTGGATATAAAGATAAAAAAGAGGAAGTCGCTGGAAAACTCGAAGAGATAGAAAAGAAAAAAGAGAAGATAGAAGAAGAACAATCTAATTCTGATGGCAGGATAAAGGGGTTAAAGAAGGAATCCATCGAACTAAACAACAAAATAGACGAAAAAAATGAAAAGCTGTCCGAGAAAAAGATAGACTTAGCAACGGTCAAAGACAAGATAGAAAGGGTGATGGAGGACATAGCGTCCATAGAGGAAAAAAAGGAAGATTTTGAGTTCGAAAAAAGAGAAAAGGAGATGGAATTAGAGGACATATGCAAAAAAAATAATAAGTTCGATAAAAACTTAAACGAGTTAAAAGACGAGTTTCACGAGAAAAAAAGGAAAGAAAAAAAGCTCAGATCAGATAAAAGAGACTTGGAAGATAGAGTCAACAGGTTGAAGAGAGAATACGAGCAATTGTTGGCCCAGAAGGAGGCCGCAAAATCCGTGAAAAGGGGCTACAATCGGGCCGTCTCTTCCATACTCCAGGCAAGAGATAAAGGGGAACTAGATGGTATCCACGGCACCATCGCCGAGTTGGCCGACGTACAGAAGGATTATGAAACCGCTTTAAAAGTCGCTGCAGGAGGAAGGATGCAGTCCATAGTCGTGGATAACGACTCCGTAGCATCTAGGGCCATAAAATTCTTGAAGAAAAACGATGCAGGAAGAGCTACTTTTTTACCACTGAATAAGATGCGTAGAGGAAGACCTAGAGGGAAGGCCCTGAGGGCAGTAAAGGACGATAATGCCGTTGATTTTGCCATCGAGTTGGTGGATTACGAAGAAAAGTACGAAAATGTATTCTGGTATGTTTTTCATGACACCGTAGTGATGAAAGATATCGATTCTGCAAGAGAACAGATGGGCGGCGTCAGGATGGTCACGTTAGACGGTGAAAAGATACAGAAAAGCGGCGCCATGGTAGGAGGGACCTTGAGTAAAAATATGTTGAGCTTCAGTGCACCGGATCGAGGGAAACTCGATAAGGTAAGTCTGGATCTAAAAAGCAGTAGAGATAATTTAGAAACGGTGGAAAAAGAGCTGAAAAAGGTCCAAGCTAGGATAGAAAACATACAAGACGAGATGCAGGATCTTAAAAATGAAACTCACAAACATCAACAAAAAGAACTCGAATCAGTGATCAAACGTGTAGAGAAGGACATAGAGAAAAAGAGCTCTAAACTCGAGGATAGGAAAGAAAAAGAAAATGAATTGGAAGGAAGGAAAGAAAAACTAGAGAGATCCATAGAGCACCTAGAGAACAAAGTTAAAGAACTGAAGGATAAAAAACAAAGTATCATGGATAAGATAAGAAAGATCAGCCCTGAAGAGTTATCTAGTAAACTCGAAGACTTGAGAAACAAGGGCGTGGAATTGAATAAGGAATTCAATAGGATCGATTCTGAGATAGACAAAAAGGAGGACCGAAGGGAACAACTTGAAAAAAAGATAGACGAGATAAAAGAAAGAAGAGAAGAGCTCAAAAATAAGATAAAAGAAAAGAAAAGTGATATCAAAAAAGCGGAATCCACCATCCAGGAAAATAAAAAAGAATTGGAAAAGATAGAAGATAAAGAAGCATCCATGGATGAGGAGCTCCAAGAGTTAAGGGACGAACTCGATGATAAAAAAGAAAGGGGGATCAACCTAAAGCATAAGATAGATAGTATAGACACGGAGATCGAGGCGAAACAAGAGTACATAAAGACTTTGAAAAGAAAGTTGAGTACTGAAAGAGAAACTTTGACCGAGTTCAAAGAGGAAATAGACAGCGAAAGGGACTATTCTAGTGAAGAGCTGCCGTCGATAAAAGAGTTGAAAAACACCATACGCAGGTGTGACAATAAGATGGAAGAACTACAACCGGTGAACATGCGAGCTTTAGACGACTATCAAAAGAAGAAGGAAAGAAAAGAAGATCTCCAAGAGGAATATACGGAGCTTGAAAATAGGAAGGAAGAGTTGGACAAGCTCATAAATGAATTAGATAAAAAGAAAAAGGGAGGCTTGTTGAAAGTCTGCGATGGTATCAACGATAACTTTGGAGAGGTTTACGAAGAACTCTCCAACGGTGGAGAAGCCCATCTAGAGTTAGAAAACAACGAGGATCCCTTCGAAGGCGGCCTCATAATCAAAGCTAGACCGCCCGGTAAAAAGGTTCACTTGGTGGATGCTCTTTCCGGTGGTGAAAAGAGTTTGGTCTCCATGGCTTTTATTTTCTCCATCCAGATGTACGATCCTTCACCATTTTATCTTTTAGATGAGATCGACCAAAATCTTGACGGACTGAACGCCGAGAACGTTGCTGAGATGATAAGCAGGAACGCCGAAACGGCACAATTTATACAGATCTCTCTACGAAAAGTCACCTTGAAAAAGTCGGATCATATCATCGGCGTTACCATAAACGATAAAGGTATCTCCGATGTGATAATGAAAGTAAACATAGGGCAAACCAAAGAGACAGATATACCCGAGTTTTCAGAGGTCAGCAAACTCAAGACGGAGGTGAAGTGATTTGGTATCCGAAGTCAAAGGACCAAACACACACTTTCACTCAGAAGAAGATCCTAGAGAAGAAGTCATACAGCATCTTACTTTCCACAAATCCATAATAGACGAGGACAGGAACGGAGAGAGGATAAACGATTATATCGAGATGATAGACGAGATCGAGGATGAAAGTCACGCCCTCTCCAACGATCCTTTCGAGAACTCCATCGCGTCTATCTTTAAACTCGTCATCGAAGAGAGGATGGACCCCTGGGAGATCGACCTCGTTTCGTTCACCGAGATGTACCTCTCTCAGGCAAGGGAAAAAGAAGATCTGAATTTTATCGTCGCGGGCCGATTGGTCAACATGGCATGGTCCATCTTGAAGATGCAGTGCGAGTACGTGTTGAACTCAGCTGAAAATGAGAAAGAAGAAGATGAGGAGTCAGAAGAGGAAGAATTCTTCAATGACTGGGATGTATGGGATCAGGAGCTCTACGATGAGCCAGAAGATCTTGATTACGAAGAAAAAGTATTGAAGGGTGATGAGATGCCCCTGGAAGAGGCAGTGCGCAGAGATGAGAAAAGACCGGTATCCCTGATGCAGCTGGTAGACGCCTTCGAAGACGCAAAAAGAGAGGCAAAATACAAGGAGAAAATGGAGCGTATCAGAAAGGAAAAAAAGAAAGAAAGAGAAAAAGAATTTAAGAAACAAAAAGAGAATTATAAAACCCGCTCTCATGAAGAGAACATACAGAAGGATATATCCTTGATATGGGACAGGATATGTTGCTATGAACAGAACGTGATCACTCTAAATATGATCCACGACAACAGAAGAAAGGACCTGATCACCGCCATGATCGCTGTTCTCTTCCTACACAAGGAGAAGAAAATAAGGGTGAAACAACTTGGGTATCCTAATGGTCAGATCCTATTGGAAAATCTTGTTCCTGAAGAGGAAAGAAAGAACGGTTTGGTCAACTTTGCATCAGTGAAAGAACAGAAAGTTATGACCTTGGACGGGGTAATGATCCCCTGAACCAAGAGCAAAGAGCTATTTGAGATAGTAGTATTCTCCTCTAGACTTCTGTTTTTTATCCAATCTAGACTCAAGCTTGTTTACTCTAGGCCTGTGCGTTTCCTCATCCCTTCTAAATGTTATATTTACGTCCTTCAGGAAGTTGTTCATACCTGATCTCATATCGTATGGTCCTTCTCCCTTTCCTTTTTTACTCGGCACCCCGGAAAAGTTCATTATGAGATCCGACACGTAGTCTATAAAGTAAACGTCGTGATCCACGATCATACCTCCTTTGTTTGTTTTTTCCATAAATCTTCTTATAACTTTTGCCGTGGTCATCCTTCTACCCGCGTCTAGATACGCGCTGGGTTCGTCTATCAGGTAAAGGTCCGCTTCTCTACCGAGACACAGTGTTATAACGACCCGTTGAAGTTCTCCGCCGCTGAGGTTGGCCACGTCTCTTTCATAAAGATCTTGGATGTTCAGAGGTGTTAAAACGTTGGATTGAAAAAAGCCGTTATTTATACTTCGATTTATCTCCGTCCTGTAAAGATCGATGACTCTACCATCGAAGGACGGTTTGATATATTGTGGTTTGTAACTGACATCGATCTCTTTTTTGATCTCACCTTCTGTTGGCTGGATAACGTCGGCCAACATTTTAACGAAGGTGGTTTTACCTGTAGCGTTCGGTCCCACTATACCCACTACTTCTCCTTCAGGTATCTCTCCCTTTTCAGTCTCTAATACAAAATCATCCCATTCCTTGATCAATCTGTTGTATTCGACTATGGGTTTCGAGTGCCACTGGGACTTAGGTGCTCTTTTTTCAAAAGTTATTTCAGTCTCTCTGAACCTTACATTCTCTTCTTCTAAAAATCCATGAAGATAAGAATTTATGGCCTTTCTCACACCCTTGGGGTGAGATACGATACCGTATGCTCCTTTAGAACCGTAGAGTACATGTACGTTATCAGCTAAAAAGTCTAGAACCGCTAAGTCGTGCTCGATCACCACCACTCTATTTTCTTCGCTTTTCTTTCTTATAACTTCCGCCGCTTTCAAACGCTGTTTGATATCTAGATACGAGGAAGGCTCGTCGTAGAAATAAACGTCCGCATCTTTCGTCGTTGTGGCCGCGATGGCGACCCTCTGCAGTTCACCTCCGGATAGATTGGTGACCTTCGATCGAAGCGTATCCTCTATATCCAACATCTCCACCCATCTTTCATAATCGTCTCCAACGCCTGCTAAAAGATCCTCCACCATCCCTGAATAGTGAGCAGGTATCTTGTCTACGTACTGTGGTTTCAATGCCGTTACTATGCTCTTTTTGGATATGTCTTTAAAATAGTCGCCCAAAGCGGTGCCCGAGTACTCTTCAACCGCTTTTTTCCATGAAGCATCTTCTTCATACCTACCAAAGTTAGGTACTATCTCTCCAGAAAGTATCCTTACCGCGGTAGTTTTTCCTATAGCGTTGGCACCTAAAAGACCGGTCACAAGACCTTTTTCAGGTAGAGGCAGCCTGTAGAGTCTGAACGTGTTCTCACCGAACTGATGGATTAGATCAGTATCTAGTTCTTCTGGCAGGTTGATTATCTTGATGGCGTCGAAGGGACACTTGTCCACACAGATTCCACAGCCCGCACAGATCTCCTCGTTTATTTTTATACCGTTTCCATCCTCTGTTTTAACTATAGTTTCATGTCCGGTCCTGACCTTGGGACAGTAGTTTATACATTCATAACTGCAACGGTCCGGTTGACATCTTTCTTCTAGCACAACAGCTATACGCATCTAAGGAGTCCATAAAGGTCGGTTATATTTTAGCTTGGCGCTTTTTCAGTCCATATCTTGTTCAAGTTCGAAGCCTTCTCTTGTTTTGGCCGCCAACCCCTTATCGAAAACTTCGACTTCTTCTCTTATCAGAAAGACCCTTGCAGTGGCAACCAATCTATCGTTTTGGGTCACCACTATGGCTTCATCCCTATGCATGAGTCTTTCGTCCATATCTTTAACGAACTTTGCGAAGACGTTCTTACCTTCAGAGTTGAACTTAGCACTATCATCGGTTACGATGATCCGCAATTCGGGTGTTGAAAATTCTTCCCACAATATCCTGGCTCCCGGTTTTTTTAGAGTGAATAAGCCGTCATAATGTCTTACCGAAAGTATGTGTTCTCCGTCCAGTATCACATTTTTGATGCGTCCCTTCCTATTTTTAACAAATTCCATATCACCCTTAGACAAGATATCGCCGGCACCTTTAAAGAATTGGTAGTCCGACACGCTTTTTACCATCATCTCGCCCAAAGATAATTTTGCCTTGCTCGAGCTTAGAGATCCCAGGGTCTCTTTTCCTTCCCAGGGTATGATCTCGTCGATCTCTTCTTTCTCTTTGTATGCCTCAAAAAGATCTTCTTGCTTTTTTGAAGGGGGGAAGATCGATTGAGCTACGGGATAAACTTCGTCCATCTCCAGAGGCACGGGTCCGAAGGGAGTGGATACCAAGTAGTTTGTTGCATATTCTTCTAAATAACTCAGTTCTTTTTTTAGATGCCTATGGTATGGTTTTTTCTTTTCATCTACATGGAAGAAGATAGTGGGCCCCTTTGAAGGAGGAGAATAATCGTACCTTATCCAATCCTGCAAACGTTTTATACTCGGTCTATGAAAAGACTCACGGCCTATGTAAAATATGGCCTTTCTTCGACTACGAGGATCGAATCGGGACAAGATGCCATGATTGTTTCTTTTCAATACTTCTAGACTCTCGAGGAGATCGGGATGACCACGAACTCTTCTTTCCACTAATTCCCATAGATCTCCTTCTATGATGGCCTGCTTTACCTTCTTAATCTCTCTCAAACTTATCCATAGGTTGTGTTGCGCCAACGCTCTTTCTTTCGCTTTATCGTCCAATCCTTTGAGCTCTTGGACAGTATGGGAAACACAGACGGGACATTCACATCCCATATGATGTATTTCACTCAGATTTTTGGTTCCCTCGGGGAACATCACGTCTCCTCTTTTTGCGTACTTTGCATAGGAGCTGGAATCGAAAAGGTCGCAACCCAGTAAAACCGCTAGAGAATATATCATCGGGTGTCCCGCTCCGAATAAGTGTACCGGTCCTGTGGGTCCCAATCCTTGCTTTGATGAGAGTATTATCCTGGTCAGGTCCGAAAATCTGTAAGATTCCATCAAAGGCACGACGCCTCCTATGGGATAAAAATCACCGTTCAGTTCTCCCATCATCTTTCCACATCTTTTCCTTAGATCGGTAAAAACTGATCCCTGTATCGGGTAGGCTATATGACCTTTTTCTTCACTGAACATCTCCTTGGCTTTTTTGGCTCTTTCAACCGTTATCTCAACCTTTTTGTTCGCTACGTTTCTATGGTCGTCGGGTTCGGTAAACTCGTCTAATATGGTGGATATATCCGACCCTATTTTTTTTTGAAAGGAAAGTATCTCTTCAGGTCCAACTTCAACATCTCCGTAAACGTGGGCCTGAAATGTTCCCGAGTCCGTCATTATGGGTCCTTGAAAGTCCAAAAGTCCGTGTATACCCCCTTCTAAAGCTTGTTTCCTTAACTCTTCGTTTCGATAGATTATGTATGAATTAGTTATCAATATCTGTATATCGAACTCATTACGGAGTTTTTCCATGGGTATGAGCTTCAGGTTAGGATTGATAACAGGCATTATGGCAGGCGTTTCTACGGTTCCGCTGGGAGTCTCAAAATCACCTATCCTTGCGAGTCCGTCTTTTTTCTTGATTTCGAACATATTCTTCACGCTTTCAACTGTTGATAAAAATGGAGAGATAAAATTGTTTTTTAATTAAAAAGGAAAGGGGTTTTTTTGGTGCGTTTATTTCAATCTTTTCTCAAAGATTTTTTCTTCACTTTCTTTCTGGGTCTCTTTTTCACTCTTTTTTGCTGTTTTTTGATCCGTTTTCCCGATATTTCTTCTTCGCTTTCTGTTTCTTCTTCCTCTTCTTCCTCTTCTTCTCCGATCAAAACATCAAGAGTATCTTTGTCTTCGTCCTCCTTTTCTTTCGTGTCACTCTCTTCGACCTCTATCAGACTAGTACCACACTTTTGACATATCGCTTCGTCTATACTGTTTATGGAACCGCAGTTGGGACATTCCTGCCCTCCTTTTTTGCGCTGTTCTTCTTTTCTTTCTAACCATTCGTCGAAAGTAACGAAGGAAGGCTGCTGTCTCCACCATCTTATGAACTCTTTTTTGGAGAGTCTTCGGCCCACTTTCTGTTCTGCTTCTCGTTTCTGTTGGCTGACGAACATCTCGTATTGTTTTCTCATACGTTCTGTGTAATCTTCTACCTCTTCACCCGTCTTTATGAATTCTATACCACATTCCGGACAGCTTTCTGAAGTGGATGGTATCCATTCTCCACACTCGCTGCATTTTACAGTACCCATGTCGAATTCAACACCACACTTCGGACATTCTGTGGAATCCGCTGATATGCTCGCTCCACAGCTACCACACTCTACGATCTCCTTGGGACCGTAGAATTTGAAGTAGGCGATGACTGAGCCGACACCTCCTATGGCCGCGGCCAATATCACTATCAGGAGCCACAGAGGTATTATCCCGTCATCGTCCTCGACGCTCATGCTTTCTTCCACTCTTTGCACGTCGGAAGTTTCCGGTTCAAAGATTATTTCGTATTCTCCACCTTCTTCGGGTATCTGAAGAGCAACAAAGAATTCTCCTTCGGAGTCTGTGGTGCCAAAACCACTTGATACCTCCTCTCCATCGGACTCGATGGATACCCTGACTCTGGTATCCGCGATCAGCTTTCCGTCGGACTGCCTGCTCAGTGTCCCTTCAAAGGAATAAGTCTCACCAGGATTTGGATCTTCAGGGATCATTATATTGGTTATCCGTATCTGTAAAGGTACTATGTCGACTTCTATAGATATCTCCTGGTACGGTTCGACCTCGGGGTCGTCGGAGGGTTTCAAAAGGACGGTTATCTCATCCATATCTCCAAGTTCGACCACCCACTCCTGCGTAATTTCGACTATTTCACCGGGATATACTTCTAGGGTTTCATATTCTTCACCATCAGGATATATGAACTCTAAGACAGCGTTCGGTATCGGGGTATCGCCAGTATTCTCTATAGTGGCGCTGAACCTCAGATCGTCTTTTTCTTCGAGTTCTAGTACATCGTTTACCTCCACTTCCTGCCAATCGTTTTGCTCTACATCCAATATCTCCCATGTAGTGGAGATGAACTCAAGGTGAGGTGGTGATAAGATGGTAAGAGTAGTTTCAAGAGAATGTGCGTCTGGTATATCTATCAGTATCGTTCTCTCTCCTGTTTCTTCTCCGGTGGTATCCCATATGAAGTTGATATCTACGGTATCATCTACTCGCAGCACGTCCGTTTCGTTCCTTTCACTGATCAGATCGTCATCGGAGTAAAAGTTGATATCGAATTCGTTTATATCCATATCGCCTACATTTCTGACTGTAGCGGTTATCCTCACATTTTCTCCCTGTGTTACTTCCGGTGGTTCTAACGTTATATCGTCTACGATCAGAGCACGGTGCCTTTCTACGGTTATATCTTTTTGTATCTCCAGGTTGTCATGATCCGTTTCAAATGGGTCTTCTTCGACCACTACGGCGATGACCCTTGTTTCTTCCCTTTCCTCAACGGTCATATCCGCAGTCCAGTCCACCGTGATCTCACGACTAGCTCCGCCTTCGATCCCGCTTCTAGTCACGGTCTCAAAAGGCTCTTCTTCATCGTCCACGTAAAAATGGACCGTTATCTCGTCGGAAGTCCATCCTCCCTGGTTCGAAACCGTGGCTGTGATACCGACCGTTTCGCCTATACGCACAGGGTCTTCTGAGAAACTTATCTCTTCAGGGGTCAAGTCCGGCCTCATGAGTACCGATACGTCCCTACTTAGTTGATTATATCTCTGGTCTATCTCGTCTACTTCGTTGTCGGGGTCGATCTCAGCGATGATCTCATGTTCACCCGCATCTGGATTTCTCCAGTTGATCGTATCAAGCCATAATTCTTCATCTGGACCTAAAGACACCCATTCTTCTCCCAAGAAAGTCTCATCGATATTCACCTCGACGTAAACATCTTCAGCTGCGGTTTCGCCTCTGTTAGCTACTTGTACATTTATGGAGACATCTTCGCCTTCCATCACATCTGTGTTATCGACATGATCACCTTCAAGAAGGATCTCTTCCACGCGAAGATCCGGTCTTTCACGTATATCGAAGATGATCGATAGTTCGTTGTTCATCCTGTCGTACTCCTCTATCTCGTCATAAGGGTCTACATAAGCGCTCAGTTCTTTGTCTACACCGTGGTCCTCTTCACCGGGGGTCCATTCAAATTCGATGTTCACTTCTTGGCCCGCATCTATATCTATTCTATCCTCCCATATGTCTACGCCGTCTAGATAGAATTTTACTAAAACGTCTTCCCCATCGATGTCCCCTTCGTTTATAACGTCGAGACTCACATCCACAGGTCTGTTAACAACGATATCTTCGGGTTCAGTTTCTCCATCAACTGTCAGGTCTCCTTCGTAGATGTTGAAGTCGGGTAGAGGTACTTCCATATCGAAGATGATCTCTTTTATGGGGTTGTTTGCGATCTCCGTTATGGTCGGGAAATCTTCCAAACCTATATCTTCCCTTGCTGTGTGTTCCTCACCTATCTCATCTACATAAGTCCCTTCCAGGCGATAGGTTCCAACGTAATTTGAGTTGGGCCAATCATATGGATAGTTCAGCACGTCGCTCTTCAGTATCATGGTGGTCCAGCCGTCTCTTCCCGTTGTGTAGATGCCGGTCTCTTCGTCATATTCACCTTCATAATTTTTCAAGTACTCTACGGCATGTTCGTGTTCCGCCGGGTCGAACTCATCAAAATCTGAGATCATCTCTGCGCCCTCTACTGGAGTCCCTTCCCTATCCGTCGCTTGGATATGTGTCCATCTGTATATCTCAGAGGTCGATTCGTGCTCTACTATGGCAGGATCGCCGTCAGGGCTCACGTCACCGGTGACTTCCAACCCATATGCCTTGAATTCCGAATCATCGTAGACTCTGATGACACGATGATTTGGGTTCGAATCCTGAAGATACGTATCGGGTCTGGTTATCTCGGTATAACCCGGTCGGGGGTCTACATTGGATGGCCTGAAATCCACATCGATGTGACTGTTTATTACCGTCATCTTAGTATTCTCCAGCCTCATGTCGTTCTCGTAGGCCGAGTGAAGTGTTATCTCGTTGAAAGTAACGGTGACATTCTCCCCTGTAGCCTCGTTTGCAAACCTCAAATCCATATCAAATAAGAATTCGTTATCCTCTTCATCTCTATAAAACTGGTCCAGATCAAGATCCCAGATGCTACCTTCTATATCATCTGCGTGTTCATCGATATAACCTGCGGTCTTCCATTCATCCCATCCTGGTGCTCTGTACTCTAGAGGTAGTGATTCACCATATTCCTCTTCCACGGAATAGTCTACTTCGATCCATAAGGCGCTGATCCTATCGATGGGGTTCAGGTAAGGATAATCAGCGGCCGGGAAATCCATCTGGTTAGTGTCTCCTCCGAAGAGTGCCCATCGTTCGATCTCCATATCCGTACCGGGACCGACTTCGTGCCCATCCCCTACATTGGATGGCTCCCATCTCATCCTTTCCAATTGGTCGTTTTCATAGTAGTCATTTATCTCGGAGTCAATCATCAATATCTCAGAATCTTCCGCTATCAACATGGGACAATCATTGTTGTCTTCCATGGCGACGGTGGTACCGCCGTAACCCCAGCTGTAGTCGTAGCGGGGTATGTCCTCCAAAGCATCAAAACTTGAATCTTTCATCATCAATTCTGAGTCGTAAAGTCGAACCCATCCTGGGAAACTAAAAGACGAACCTTCTCTTAACGAAACGGTCGACCCGTGTGCGACGACCTCGGTCTTTAAGAAGGGTCGGAGAAGTCCGTCTCCCCTTGATTTAAGGGTGCTGTTCCACAGTGCTAGTTCGCCGCCATCTTCCAATGTGATACTCCATGGATGAAAACCATCGATAAGCAACACCAACGTTGCATCGTTTATCTCCAACCTTCCTCCGTCTCTTATCAATATATTATTATCCATAGCGAACTCAGCCTTTTCAGTACCGTTCAAGTATTGGGTTTCACCTTCTATAACCCATGTGTCGCCCCTTATCTCCAAATCGTCGGAAAGATCTTCGCTCGCAGATTCAAACTGTCCTAGAGCCCCTGAGATCGGTGCCATCATACCAAAAAGCAACAGCACACCTATGGATATACTCAGCACTTTTTTCATAAACGCACGTTGACTTGTCATATTTTTTCACCATCTAATTTTCTATTATCTCTAGCTATGCTATCACTTAATCAAACGAAAGTATAAAATATTTTGCCTCGCTAGGAGTTAAAAAAGGAGAAATCAAGCATGGATACTTACAAAACGATAAAGGAAAGAAGGAGTATCAGAAGGTATAAAGATAAAGAAGTCCCTCAGGATATACTGAAAAAGTGCGTCGATGCGGCTAGGTTATCTCCCACCGGTGCGAATCTCCAACCTTTAAAGTATATAACGGTCACGAAAGACCTTGAAAAAGTGTTCGACTGTACGAATTGGGCGGGATACATCGACTGGGAACCATCCTCAAAAGAGATGCCCAGAGCCTATATCGCGATGATCAAAGAAGAAGATGTGGGTTTTGAGCCGGATGTTGGTATCGCAGCCCAGAGTATCTGCCTGACGGCAACGAACGAAGGATTAGGTAGCTGTATATTAGGGGCCATCGACAAAGATGAGTTAGAAAGTATTTTACAAGTACCAGAAGATCATGAGTTAAAGCTGATGGTCGCCTTAGGGTACCCTGATGAGCGCCCAGAATTGGTCGAGGACCGCGAATCGGTCGAGTATTATCTTCAAGATGATGTTTTAAAAGTTCCCAAAAAACCCCTGGATAGCGTTTGGATCAAAAGATAGGTCTTCGTTCACATCCGCTCGTATTCATCTTGGTCGTAGTGGTCGTAGTCAGTATGATCACAGGCCTCTCTCCGTGGTATTTCCTCTCCTTCGATATGCCGATCTTTGACTTCGTAAGGGGGCAATTCATAGTGATCGGTTGTATTTTTCTTCGTATCTCCTCTCTTTTTCCAAAAGATCACGGTAACGCTCATCACCGCACCTATCATCACTTCACCCGCCATCACCGCGTACGTTATCATATAGACGAAACCAAAAGGTTCTTCCTTCCCTCTGATATATTCTAGGTCGTTTCTGCAAAGATGGCAAAAATCGTTGGGCGGAGCTTCCTGATCATAATCGCCGCCTTTGACCTCCACCGAAGCGGCCATGACACAATCCCCTTCACTCTCATCGCAGTGATGAGGATTGTTCAGATCTTCGTGCTCACTTTCATATCCCACACCGACCAAAGAAAGTAGATGTCCAAATTCGTGTACCAATACGGCTTGCTCTACATCTTCAGATCCAAGGTTACTGTCTAGAACTAAACTGTTTATAACATCTTTAAAGATCACTATACTAGACGGTCTTCTAGCCAAACCCAATGCCCTTTCATTTTCCTTCCAAACACCATCTAGATATAATACGTGGATGACGATGGTCTCATCCTCTCTCTGGTGGCTTCTATAACGGTCTTGATAATCCGAGATATCATCTTCATCGTATATCTTGTTTAAATTTTCCGTGAAAGGTATCGTTTCATCGATCTTACTAACGACTACCTCCTTAGATGTATATTCTTCAACCCTTTTTTCTAGTAGGTCCATGGCTTCTCTACTGGGTTCCCGGCCCTGCACGTGATCGTACTCGATGATCAATTCCCTGTAGGACTCGTTCTCAAGGTACATCTGAGAATATTCGTAGGGCTCGTAAAGCTCAAAATTCTCTTTTACCAACGGAGGTAGAAATGAATTGGTGACTAAAATCGCCACGAGTATAACGATCCAAACAACAGCTACTAGACCGTACTTCTTGCGCAGAGACATGGGATTAAACATATTACGATTTCTTCTATTTCAAATTACCTTTCGACTTCCTGTTTTTTGATGTCTTCGTATGCGCTCGAAGCGGCTTCCGCCCCCTGGCCTGCGGCGGTGACCACTTGTTTTAACGCCGAATCGATAACATCTCCAGCCGCATAGATGCCCTGTACGTTAGTCCTTCTTTCCTCATCCGTCTTTACGTAACCATTTTTGGTGAGCTCTATTCCAAGCTCTTCGGCCAATCCAGAATTGGGTATGGAGCCGATCTCGATAAAGAGTCCGTCCAGTTCTAATTCTTTTGAGTTGTCTAGTATGACGGCTTCCAATTTATCTTCTCCCAACATCTCTTCGATGTTGACTTCGAAAATAGGTTCTATGTTATCTTTTTGTTCGATCTCTTTTACTCTTATAGGTTCGGGCCTAAAGAAGTTCTCCTGCCTGTAAAGGATGTAAACTTTTTCTGCATGTTCGGAGAGCAGTAGTGCAGAAGCTAATGCGGCGTCGCCTCCGCCAACTACCCCTACTATGTTTCCCTTGTGTAGAGGCGCATCACAGGTGGCACAGTAACTGACTCCTTTCCCCACTAGTTCTTCTTCTCTGTTGAGTCCCAATCTTCTCCTTTTTTGACCTGTAGCGAGTATTATCTTTTTTGATCCGTAAGTATCTCTAGACGCTTGCACCTTAAAGTGCATGTCTTCGCCTTGTATACTCTCTACTTCGTCGTAGATGACTTCGACATCCAATCCTTTTACTTGCTCCTCCATCTTGTTGGCTAATTTCATACCACTGATGCTTTCAAATCCAGGATAATTGCAGACGTCCGGTGCTTCCGAGATGAGTCCTCCTGGCATCTCCCCTATCTGTAGAACGTTCAGATTGTACCTGGCGCAGTAGAGTGCGGCGGTATAACCCGCGGGTCCTGTTCCTATAACTATCACGTCGTACATGAAAAATGATTTAGAGAGGAACGATTAATAATTTTGGTCATCTTTCGAACAAATACTTATTATATCGCTTCCCTCTTTCTTTACCCGGTGTTCGGATGAGCGAAGATGAGGAAGACCTAGTAATATCCATAGGTGGATCTATCTTACTGCCTGATGATGACGATACCTCGTACTTGGTATCTTTAGCGAAGATGTTGACAAGGAACATAGGTGAGAGGAATCTCTATCTTGTTGTAGGCGGTGGTAGGATCGCCCGTGACTACATCCGGTGGGGAAGACAGTTGAAAGCCGACGAAGCCACTTTGGATGAACTGGGGATAAAGACATCCAGGTTGAACGCGAGGTTGTTGATAATCGCACTGGGGAGTATATCTTATCCTGTTCCTGCTACAAATTTTGACGAAGCCATCTCCGCCGGAAACCACTATCCGGTTGTTTTGATGGGAGGGACCCATCCTGGTCATACTACCGATGCGGTGGCGGCGATGCTGGCTGAAAGATTGAGATCTGAGAGGTTGATAAATGCCACATCCGTAGACGGGGTTTACACCTCGGATCCTAACAAAGACGAAGATGCGGAGAAGATAGAAGAGTTGACGTACGATGAGTTGATCGACATAGTATCTAAGGGCGAAGGCGGTGCGGGTCCGAACGTGGTATTCGATCCTTTAGCGGCGAAGATAATAAAACGGGCCGATATCGATACATATGTTCTTCACGGCAGGGATATAGGATCTTTTGAAAGTGCCATAAGGGAGGAGAAATTTGAGGGAAGCAGGATAACAGGATGATCCAGAAGATATCATGGATATATTATCATCTTTAGCGCTATGAGAAACAAAAATATGCCTACCATCGGTCGGAATTTTTCTTTAGGGACCTTCTTCAACAGATTTTTTCCGATATAGGCCCCTACGAAGGTAGCAAATATCAAAGGTACAGCTCCATAGAGCAGGATCGTATCAAGCCTGGCCCCACCGTGAAGGTAGGTTATTATCCTAGTAGTGTCGATGGTAAGAGATATAGCTCCCGTAGTGGCTATGTAAACTGGCTTCGGAAGTTTGTAGGCCAATAAAAACATGGATCTTATCTCTCCGCCGATGCCTGAAAGACCGGAAGAAAAACCGTACATGCCGCCGCCCAAAAGCGCGTTCTTCCTGCTGGTTCTGACTTCAAAGTCCTCTCTGATGTGGATGAAGATAACGTAGAAGATTATAACGACGCCTATGGCTCTAGTCAGGATATCATGAGGTATCTCCACCGTCAATCTCGCCCCGGTATAACTCAGAAGTACACCTGGCACGCCGAAGTAGAGTATCAGTTTGTATACCAGCCCTTTGCGGAACAGCGTCAATCTCCATACGTTGTTGAACCAGTGTATTATCCCGACCATCAGGAGCGTTACGGGGGGAGGGAAGAAAAGTATGAATATAGGGATGAGAATCGTCGAGATACCAAAACCGGTGAACGTGCCGAACATAGAGGCGAGGAAGGTGCTCGCCATCAACAGAACGATCACTGTTTCCATACGGAAAGCAAGAACTTGAGCGTTATATGAATTTTGAGTCTTTATTTGAATTTCAGAGTGAGATCGAGTTGGAATTCAAACGATCTTCCATGGTCGTCGGAGCCCGTATTGTATATATAGCCTATATAGATTATACAGGTAAAATTGAAATAAACAATGCCGAATCGAGTTTTGATGTTCGGTATTTCTTCGCTCGCTACAGCTCTACTACTTGCAGGACTAGCCGCAGGTCTTTACATGGCCTGGAATATCGGGGCTAACGACCTGGCTAATTCTATGTCCTCTGCAGTAGGGGCTAAAGCAATCACTCATAGGGAAGCTGTTGTCATCGCATCTGTTCTGACAGTATTGGGAGCGATATTAGCTGGTGAACACGTAACTGAGACCGTTCAAGTGGGTATTTTTGATACCGATGCTGTAGAAGATTCCACTCATCTGGCTGTAGGGGCACTCTCTGCTGTTACCGCAGCTGGCATTTGGATCACCATCGCCACTTGGAAATCTCTCCCTATATCGACATCCCATTCAATCGTCGGAGGTATGTTCGGATTCGGTCTTCTCATAGGAGGCATCGGGATAATATCTTGGGGGACTCTCGGTAGGATAATTGCCAGTTGGGTTACTTCACCTATATTCGGAGCTATCGGAGCGTTTATAGTGTTTAAACTGATCGTCTATTTTATCTTTAACTCTGAAGATCCATTTCGTACCTCTAAAAAGTATGTCCCTGTTTTCTTAGGGGCGACGATTTTCATCGTATGTATATCTCTTCTTTACAATACCACACTCTCCGAAAGGATATTCGGTCGAAGATTGGATTCGGTTCAGGCGATCTTACTTTCTTTGCCGATAGGAGGGATCATCGGTTATTTAGGAAAGTTTCCAGTTCTTAGAGGTATCGAGAGAAATGACGGAATAGATGATGTTGAAAAAATCTTTAAAAGATTACAGATACTGACTTCCTGCTACGTTGCTTTTTCTTTCGGAGCGAACAATGTTGGAAACGCGATAGGGCCTGTCATGTTGATAGTCAAAAACACGGTCGAGAACACGACTTTACCATGGTTCTTCACCAATGAAATACTGCTTATCGTTGGGGGACTAGGACTAGCTCTAGGTATAGCGACATGGGGCTATAAAGTTATCAAGACTGTCGGATTCCAAATAACCTCGTTGACAAACACGAGAGGTTTTTCAGTGGATTTTGGAGCCGCTACCACAATGCTAGTCGCTGCTATGTTTGGTATGCCGATTTCTACTAGCCATACTGTAGTTGGTTCCGTCATGGGAGTAGGTTTGGCAAGGGGTATAGATGCTATTGATCTCTCGGTTTTGAGAAGGATCGTATATTCATGGATTTTAACAGTTCCTATAGCAGCCACGACGAGCGTAGCAATTTATATTGTATTGGTTCAATTCATCTGAACTGCACAAACTTAAAATCATATTAATATGATGGTGACAAGATGACGGGAAAATTTCGCAGGTCGACGCTGGAAAACGCACTCTTCGATTCACCTTTCGAAGGTTTGAATAAGCACTCTAAATTCATCAAACTAGCCATCGGTGAGTTGAAGAAAGGCGTAGAGTTCTACACAGAGGGAGAATTCGATAAAGCTGAGAAGTGTTTTGATAGGGTGTCAAAAATAGAACATCAAGCCGACAAGATCAAGATCCAGATCCGTGAGAACTTACCCAGATTTATCTTCATGCCCATAACCCGTGAAGATTTCCTCACGCTATTAAAAGAATCTGACGCTATATTGGACTATGCTGAAGACGTCAGTGTTTTGCTACCCATGAGAGAAGAGGAAATACCCGATATGGTGCAAGATGATTTCAAGGAATTTTCAGAAAAGGTGTTCGAATCCGTAAAACAATTCGAGGAGATGATGAACATCTTCACAGAACTGCTCAAATCCTCATTCAGCGAAAAAGCAAAGAAAAGAGCTAAAGAGTTGCAGATAGAGCTCAGCGATAGAGAACACGAGGCGGACAGGATCGAAAGGGGGATATCAAAGGATCTGTTCAACTATGATGAAGAGCCCCTAACGGCGGTTCATCTTTTAAAAGTCGTGGATCGGATGGACTCCATAGCGGACCACGCCGAGAACGTAGGTGACATGATAGATTCTATACTCGAATCCAAATAGATAACGATTCTAAGAAAAAAGATGATATATGTGGTGCTGAAGCTAAATATACCTATTTAGAAAAAAGACTAAATATATCGTCTTAGTTCGTTGGTACATGCCAGAATCTAGAAAAGTGCAGATCACAGGAGGCTCTACTTACATAGTCTCTCTTCCAAAAGATTGGGCGAAGCAAAAAGAGATCAATGCTGGGGACTCTTTGATAATCACGCCTAGGAAAGATGGTTCACTCGTGATAAATCCCGAGAGAGAATACATAAAAAAAGCCAATATCAAAGAACTAGATATAGTCGATACGGACCAAGACTCCTTGATGAGAGAATTGATCGGGATATACATGGCGGGACATTCGCAGATAATACTAAGATCAGAGAAGGGGATAAACCCCGAATCGAGAAGGACCATAATGGAGTTCACCAGGATGGTCATAGGTCCGGAAGTCATCGAGGAATCGGAAAACAGGGTGATATTGAAAGACCTCATAGATCCATCGGAGTTTTCTCAGAGAAAAGGTTTACGCAGGATGTACCTGATAGTGAAGCAGATGCACGAAGATGCCATGGAATCTTTCAAGAAAAAAGACAAAAAGCTAGCGAAGGATATAATCGAAAGAGATACCGACGTTGACAGACTCTACTGGATGATCACCAAACATTACAACATGCTTCTTTCCAATCCTCGGCTCATAGAGAGCTTGGATATCACTACAGAAAGGAGCTTGAGCTACATGCTGGTTTCCATAATGATGGAACGTATAGGGGACCATGCAGTTAGGATCGCAGAAAACGTCATAGACCTGGAGGATTACTTTGACGGCCCACTCAAGAAAAAGATAATAGACGAGAGCGAAGTGGCTTTGAATATACTTGAGAAGTCCGCCGAGGCTTTTTTCAACGAGGACTTAAAAGGTTTCAACGAGGCCATAGACATGAGAGACGACCTGGTTGACAAGAACGATCGATTGATGAGTCAGGTGAAGCAGGAAAAGAAGGAAAACGTGACACCCCTCTCTTACATATTAGAGAGTATATCTAGAACCGGCTCCTACGCTACGGATATATCTGAGATAGGTATAAACTATATGATGTCGAAGTGAACATGGTAGGATGGTATGATGAGAAGATTGATGCTTTTAGGTTTAGACGGAGCGACGTGGGACGTTTTGGAACCACTTGCGGAAGAGGGTCGTATCTCTACGATCAAAAAGCTCATTGACTCGGGAGTTCACGGAAAGTTGGAAAGTACTTTTCCCCCTAAAACTGGTCCCGCTTGGATTTCCATGGCTACAGGAAAAAATCCCGGAAAAACAGGTGTCTATGATTTTTTGAAAAGGAGAGAAGATGATTTTTCTTATAGGGTGATAAACAGTCGTGATTTTAGAGATAACTCACCCTATTGGGACATACTGAATCATCATGGTTTTAAAACATATATGTTGAACCACCCCATCCTCTATCCGTTTTATGATATAGATGGTGTATTGGTAGGAGGGATGGGATTACCTGAAGATGCCGATCTCTCCTATCCCAAGGAGTTGGAAAAGAAAATCAACAAGGTTTCGGATGGGTATTGGACTAGGGTCGATTGGCATTCGAAAGAGTATGAGAACGACAAAGAAAAATTTTTAAAGGATATAAAAAAGTTGATAGACAAACAATTTAAAGTCGTTGAGTTTTTCTTAGACGAAGACTGGGACTTTTTTCTACACGTGAATTCAGGTACAGATTATTTACAACACGTGATGATGGATGATTGGGTAAACGAGGACTCAGAGTTCCACGACGATTTTATTGAAGTTTGGGAGTTGGTAGACAAAAAATTAGAGAAGATTATAAAAAAGTTAACAGATGTTAATATTTTGATCGTATCCGATCATGGTTTCGGTCCGCTAAAAAAGAAGCTCAATCTAGCCAAAGTTCTTTATGATGAAGGTTTGATAGAAAAAATGAGTTTTTCAGGTACGAGAAAAGGCTTAAAAGTAAGATTGAATACGTTGTACCAAAAAACTCCACTATCCCGGTATATCAATCTAGAAGAATCCTTGCTTTACAGGCTGATCAATAAGTTGAACATAAGGGAGAGGGTCTCTCCTGAGATCGATTTAAAGAACTCTAAAGCGATCCCTACCGTAACGGAAGGAGGGACGGCTGGGATACACATAAACAAAGAACATGGAGACCTCGAAAAGATCAAATCCGAAGTCAGGGACTGCATTGAAAAGATCAATGAGGACCTTAATATCCGGATCAAGATATATGAGCCTGAAGAACTATACCAAGGAGACAAGCTCGATGCCGCTCCAGACTTATTTTTAAAAAGTGAAGATCCCAGCATATCGTTTAACGACACCGTTTTGGAAGGTGTTACTCTATCGGATGATCTACCAAGAAACGCTTCTGGAAATCACAGGATGGATGGCATCTTTATAGCTCACGGCCCAGATATCAAAAGATCAGCGGATCTGCAGTATTTTAAGATATATGATATAGCTCCGACGATTCTGCATCATTACGATATACCGGTTCCAAAAGATATAGATGGAAAGGTGTTGAAAGAGATATTCAAGGAAGAGAGTGAGATATATAAGAGAGAAATAACGTATTCGGACGAGAGAGAAAAAAATAAAATACAAGATGCCATAAAGGGGTTAAAGATTTAGATCAACCATGTGAATATTTCTATTTGAGAGAGGTAAGATATGGGGAACAGGATCGAATTTCATGGCCCACCTGGTGCAGGTAAATCGACTCTAACTAAGATGGCGATAGCCTATCTAGAAAAGAACGGCGTTAAAACCATAACCCAGGAAAAAGTCAAATATCTAAGTTTTAAAAGATGGGTTGAAGAAGATGAGGGATCAAAGATAGTAGAGTCTGTGTTGAAGTTATCGGAGTCATTGCCAGAAGAGTTGATTTTAAAAGCAAACGAAAATTTCATCGATCTGTCCAGTAGCGGAATCAATTATAAGAAAGAGATGATGAACAGATTCAAACATCGCGATCCTGATCTTTTTAAGGTCGTTGAAAGACTCATGGCCCACCACCTACTAAAAAGTCGATCCGAAAAATCACTTGACAATATCCGTAAAGGGATCGTCAACTACCAAAATGCGTTGGAGTATTTAGATGGTGAAACCATCATCATCGAAAGAGGTTTAGGATCGGTCATCATCCATAATACTGAACCGAAGGCAGAGATGGATAGATTCACGGACCTCCTTTCAAGTAAAATAGATCACGCCTTTTTTATCGAGGCAAGCCCTGAAGTTTGTTATGAAAGACAAAAAAAACGTGGGCATATGGTGACTCAGCTCAGGGAAAAAACTCCTAAAAAGAAAATGAAAATGATCGAAAGATGGATCCAAGATCATCGCTTGTTTCATACAGGATTAAAGAAAAAAGGTGTCCCTTCTTATAGAGTTGATAACAGTAAGTCTTTAGAGCACTCCAAAAGAGAGATGTATTCGTATCTAGATGAGATCATACCTGTTCTCTAAGTAAATTTGCTTAGAAAATCTTTGACTCTGGTTAGATCTAGGCCTAATCTCTTTTCGATCAATAGTATGAGTTTGATATCATCCTGTGACAAGCTTTTCGTGAATATCATGGTTAATAAAAAAATCACATAAAAGAGGACTGCGCTGACCATTATAAGAAATATTGATACAGGGAATACATACCTCAGTAAAGCTACGATGATCGTACTCAGGAGAGCTGAAAGGGCAGTAGGCGTTATTATCTCGGGTCTTATGGAATGGATTCCTGATATGTCTTTCAGCTTTTTAACCCTGATCACGTCCAAACTTAGTTTTGATAGCCCGGTCGCGGCCGCGGCCCCTATTATCCCAAAGTATGGAATCAGTATACCGTTCAATATTATGTTCAAAACGGCTAAAGCTACGGTAACGTACATCAAAAATTTTGTTTTTCCATATGCGGTCAGAGTAGCTCCGTTAGGTCCCATCAATACTTTGATGAAATAGATGATGGCTAGGATCTGAAGCGGGATCACCGCTGCGACGTAGTCGGTCCCGAAGAAAAAATCGAGTATCCAAGACGGATACAATATAAAAGTCAAAGCGATGGGAAGAGAAGCGAAACATATCCATTTGGTGAGAACGGTGAATATGGCTTTGTTTTCTCTAACTTTTTTCTGGGCGTAGAAATAAGCGGCAAGTGGTGAGTAAATAAAGATGGTGACGGAAAGAGCTGTTTTAATAAAATGTGTCATAGGTTTAGCGGCCTGATAATAACCTACGTAGTCTTCAGTCATGAAAAAACCTATCATCATGGTATCAGTCCAACCCGTTACCCTGCCGGTTATGTCTACCAGTAAAAGTGGTAAGGAAAATAACAACAGTTTTTTTCTCACTGAGACATCCCACCTGAAAGCTCTTTTTATACCTAAAGTTTTCTTCCTATTTTTTAGATAATAGATGAAAAAAGCGATAGATATCAATATCACCGAGATGGTAACACTCAATATCACATTTCTGAACGGTAAGGTTAGAAATCCAATGGTGAAGATAAAAGCTAGCATCAACGTATTTCTCCCAACGTCGTAGAACAAGATCTTTTCTTTTGTTCTTTGGAACCCCCTGAAGACAGATATCAAGGCGATGGTAAATATGTAAAATGGTACGGCGATGGCGGCAAGCCTATAATAGTCTCCTAAAACAGGGTCTTCCGAAAATAGCGAGGCGATGGGGTTTGCAAATACAAACAAGAGGAGACCGAATATTATGCCGCCGGCTAGTGCGATGGTCAAGCCCCACCCGATGATCGCTGGCACTTTATCTTTTTCGTCTTTACCAAGATAGTAAGAGATATTTCTTTGTATACCGTTCCTCAGACCGATAACGCCAACAGCGGCAAAGATGCTCAATATGGTAAAATACAGGTTGAATAAACCGTAATCGGCCGGAGTGTAAAATCTAGCAATCAACACTCTGGATAAAAAATTGAAAAACATCCCTAAGACGGTACCTATGAACAGTATTCCAGCGCCCCTTCCGATCTTTGCTAACGACCTTACAACTTCGTCTTCTCCGCTGGCCTCTGAGGATTTTTGAGAATTATCTATACTTTGCTCCTTATCAGTGATCTCGATCCACCACCACGGATATCTCTTTTTGGGATATATATCTTATCTTCGGCCCACTCACCAACATTTAAATATTAGATCATCCTAACGCTCTTTTAATTAAATGTAATTAAATATGGTGACATATAATGACAGAAAAAAACTACACCACGGTTTCGATACCGAAACCATTGGCAAAGAAGATAAAGAAAAGGATGGAAGGAACCGGCTTCAATTCTATGTCCAGTTATGTGACTTACGTTCTTAGACAAGTGATATCCAGCATGGAAGAGGAAGAGAAGGCGGAAGAATTCTCCAAAGAAGACGAGGAGAAAGTGAAGGAAAGGCTGAGGGCCTTGGGTTACCTCGATTGAACCCTTGGAGGTCTTGATCATGTCTACACCTCACGGCGGGACCCTGGTAGATCATACTGCTTCGGAAAGGAAGAGCGCACGTCTCAAAGAGGAAACTCGAGAGATGAAGAGTATAAGATTGACCAGCGGTCTTCGAAAAGACGTGCAGAACTTAGCTAACGGTGTCTACAGTCCTCTAACCGGTTTCCTTTGCGGGAACGATTTTGATTGGGTTCTTGAAGAGTCCAGGCTAAGCGACGACACTCCGTGGACTCTACCCATAATACTAGACGTCACTGAAGAGCAGAGAAAAGAGCTGTCCATAGGAGAAGAGATCTCTTTGCTGACGGAAGAAGAAGAACCCTTTGCAACACTGGAAGTGGAAGAGCTCTATGGATTCGACAAGAAGAGGATGGCAAGAAAGATATACGGTACTGAAGATCAAGATCATCCCGGTGTGAAAAGGGTCATGAACATGAAGGATCACCTGGTAGGAGGCGACATCCTGCAGTTCAAGAAAAACAGTACTGATTTCGAAAAGTTCCATCTGACGCCGAAGGAGACGAGGATACTTTTTAGGGAAAAAGGATGGAGGACCATAGTTGGATTTCAAACAAGAAACGTACCTCACATGGGACACGAATACGTTCAAAAAACCGCCTTGAGCTTCGTGGACGGTATCTTCATCAATCCCATAATAGGTAAGAAAAAAGCCGGGGATTATAGAGACGAGGTGATCTTAGCCGCTTACGACACACTCATGGATAAATACTACTTGAAAGGCAGAGCGGTCATGAGCATACTAGAAGCGGAGATGAGGTACGCGGGCCCGAAAGAAGCGGTCTTCCACGCGATCATGAGAAAAAACTTTGGATGCACTCACTTCATAGTTGGAAGAGATCATGCAGGAGTAGGCGACTATTACGGACCCTACGATGCGCAAGACATATTTGACGAGTTCCCCGACCTCGACATAACTCCGGTTTTCTTCAAATCTTTCACCTACTGCGAAAAGTGCGGTGGTGCGGTGGACGGGCACATCTGCCCCCATGACGATAAGAACAGGGAAAACTTCAGCGGCACCAAGATGAGGAACATGTTCAAAGAGGGTAAGACACCTCCTGAGCACATGATGAGACCGGAAGTGGCAAAGACCGTATTAAGGTACGAAGATAAGTTCGTAGGAGATCAAAAATGAAGATATCTGAAGACCAAAGAATACTTCTTTTCCATCATTGGGATACCGATGGGATAGCTTCCGCCGCACTGGTCCTGCGAGAGCTTCGATCAGAAAACATCAAGACCTTCACACCGGCCATAGGCAATTATATGATAGACGAGAAGGACAGAAAAAGGATCAAAACCATAGATCCCAGTGAGATCATCATAGTGGATATGGCGCTTCCAAAAGATTCCATCGACTTTCTAAAAAAGTTCGGCAAGGTCAGGATATTCGATCACCATATCCAGAAGAAGCACGACGTAGAGCTCCACGTGAATCCTATCATAGAGGGGGCATCTCCGTCCGAGTACCCCAGCGCCACCTGGGTGATCACCGATAATTTCCATAGAAGGCCGGATCTTCTCACACTGCTTGGAGCCTTCGGCGATAGGGAGGAAAAACTGAAGGAAAACGAGGCCGCCATGAAAACGGTGGAGGAAGTTTTATCAGAGTGGGGAAGTGAATTTGATCAAGTCCTCAAATGTGCGGAAAGGATAGACACGCTCTATAAGACTGGTGACAGGGATAGGATCACCGAAATGCCTTTCCATCTTAAAGATATCGAAGAACCTATAGATATATTGGGTATAGAGGATCTGAAGAAGAACGAACAGGACTTAAAAAAAGCCATAAGTGAAGAAGTTGATGGACCTTTAGAAGAGATAGATGAGGATATCCTCCATAGAGAGATGTCCTCTCCTTACAATATAATATCTACCGTTACACGAAGGATCGCTTGGTCTAGAGAGGACAAGAAAGTCGTGGTTTCAAACAGCGGGTTTCAACCCGAGAACTGCCAGATATATATAAGAGGACCGTTAGATAACTCGAAAGCGATAATAGAGGATATGAAGAAAAGAGGTTATTCCGCCGGCGGCAAGAGCGACGTGGTCGGTATGGTGATACCTGAGGAGGATAAGGAAGAGGTCCTTCAAGATATTTTCAAAATTTTGTAGGTGGTATATCATGTCTAAAAAAAACGAAAACGTGATGGTTCATGAAGATAAGTGGGAAAAGCAGAACGTAAAAGAAGGTTTTACCCTATGGTTTACAGGACTTTCGGGTTCTGGAAAATCAGCAGTGGCTGACAGGGTAGGTTTAAGGTTAGAAGAGGAGTACGATCACCTGGTTGAGAGACTTGACGGCGACATAGTCAGACAGCATCTGACCGCCGACCTCGGTTTCACCAAGGAAGACAGGGACACCAACATAATGCGGGTCAGTTTCGTTGCTAAGCTTCTTTCAAGGAACGGTGTTTCCGTTTTGGCTTCATTCATATCACCTTATAAAGAGAGAAGGCAAAAGACCAGGGACATGGTCACCGAGTTCATAGAAGTTTTCGTAAAGTGTCCTGTCGAAGTCTGTGAAGAAAGAGACACCAAAGGATTGTACGAAAAGGCTAGAAACGGCGAGATAGACAACTTCACGGGTATCTCCGACCCTTACGAAGAACCTGAAGATCCTGATATAGTATTGGAGACGCATAAAGAAGAAGTAGATGAAAGCGTCCAAAAAGTGATAGATCACTTGGATGAAAACGGATATCTTTAGATCAAAAACATTTTTTCAATCTTCCGATCCAAGTCTATTTCGATAAAGGTCTTCATCCACCACGGACAGCATCTCCGTGGTGTTTAACTTTCTATCAAAAAATGCGGATACGCTTTCGATCACTAACTCAGGATTACTGATCATATCATTGTAACTCACGTATATAACGTCCATACCTGGATGAGAAGCTATCTGTTGTTTCAGTATCTTTCTGTAATCTTTGAAGGTCTTTTTCAGCTCTTCTTTTGATATGTCGTCGGGATCTTTACCTTTACGTTTCAACATCTTGGTCTGAGATTCGATCATCTCGTCTAGATCTCTCTCCATGAAAACCACTTTATAATCGTAACCTTCGGGTACGTGTTTTATCTGTTCCCCCAGCACCTTCACGGATCTTCCTTTTGCTTCTTCCAGCCATCCCGTGTCTTCGGGTAGAGCTTTAACTCTCTCGTACTCGTAGTAACCTTTTGGATTGTCCTCGTCGGGCCTTCTTACCTTGTCTGTCAATGGAGTTATACCCCCTTTTTCTAGCATCTCCATCATCATGGAAGTGCCGGAACGGGGTAAGCCCGATACGATGGTGATTGTATCCTGACTCATGGTAGACACCGTCTTTTTAAGGTGACGCATCCTAACAACTAGGCGGAAGTACTTATAACTTAAGTTTTACAGTCGTTCGAGCCTGAAAAATTCAAAGCTCTCCCAAAATCCTTTATATAATGTGGAATATTAATAAGCGATATAATTGAGACTTATCGAGTTCGCAGGTTCCCCAGGAACAGGAAAAACCGCGTTGATCTCTACTCTCTCGAGGTCAGACGACTATATGGACCTTGATGAGGCCTACAAGTATTCCATCATCAAAGCTCTCACCATGGAGTACCCTATTTTTTCCCACAAACTTTCTTCTCTATTGGTAAAGTTGACACCCTTGACATTTAGAAGATACGTTCTGTCTAGGATCACAGGGTTGAACGGTCGGATGATCATACGCTATTGTAGTAAATATCCCAACGGTCTGTCCGTGTTCGAAACGTTTGCCAAGAGATATACCGATGATAGGGAGCGTCAAGTCAGCGCTCTCAATATGATGCTTCCCACCATAGATAAGTACATGGTGATAGAGGAGTTTTGGAAGAAAAAAGGTCCATTACTGGTGGACGAGGGATTTGTTCAAAAAGGAGGGTCTATCTTTTCTCCCCCGAAACCCAGTAAACCTATCTCGGAGGATGACGTCAAGGACTATTCTAAGAGTATTCCTCTTCCCGATCTGCTTATTATAATGAAGTCCGACCCGGAAGTTTGTGAATCGAGACTCAGAAAAAAAAGAGGAGGATATCACTCCGAGTATGATGAGTTGGATAAAAAAAGCATGATAGATAGTATCCGACGTTATGATAGATTTTTTGAGATCATATCTAAGGAGTTGGAGTCCGAGGGTGTAGAAGTCGTCGAGATCGATTCCCAAGGAGATATACGTC
>Ga0207421_10000340_pt1 | contig 59595 bp, 46 predicted proteins | sample SodLakKL_010_SED_4_FD_187542 | JGI IMG/M metagenome (GOLD analysis project Ga0207421, IMG submission 187542) | Alkaline sediment microbial communities from Lake Tanatar, Kulunda Steppe, Russia - 8KL_010_SED (SPAdes) (version 2) | ecosystem: Environmental > Aquatic > Non-marine Saline and...
GGTGAACCCCGCCGGCCGCCTTTTTTTTCGTCCACACGATGAGGATGCCGGATGACACTCAGGACCACACCGCTGCACACCGCCCACCAGCGCGCCGGCGCTCGGCTGGTCGATTTCGCCGGTTGGGAGATGCCGCTGCACTACGGGTCCCAGATCGACGAACATCGCGCGGTGCGGGAGGCGGCGGGCGTCTTCGACGTATCCCACATGCACGTGGTCGATATCGCGGGACCCGAGGCGCCCGGCTTCCTGCGCCACCTGCTGGCCAATGACGTGGCCAAGCTGAAGAATCCCGGTCGGGCCCTGTACAGTTGCATGCTGACCCCCGACGGCGGAGTGATCGACGACCTGATCGTCTATTTCCGGGGCGATCTGGGGTACCGGGTGGTGGTGAATGCAGCCACCGCGGAAGGGGATATCGCGCACATGCGGTCGTCCGTCGGTGGCCGTGACGTATCCGTGGAGCCGCGCCCGCAATTGGCGCTGCTGGCCGTTCAGGGTCCGGAGGCGGTTGCGAAGGTGGCTCCGCTTCTGACGGAGGACCTCAGTACCGCGGGCGAACTGCGCCCCTTCGCCGCAGTGTGGAACGGTGGCTGGATGGTGGCCCGGACCGGCTATACCGGCGAGGATGGCTTCGAAATCATGCTGCCGGCGGAACAGGCGGAGGGTTTCTGGGATCAACTGCTACGCGCAGGGACCCATCCGATCGGCCTGGGCGCCCGGGACACCCTTCGGCTCGAGGCAGGGATGAATCTGTACGGCACCGACATGGATACCCGCACCACCCCCCTGGTGTCGAACCTGGGCTGGACCGTGGCCTGGGAACCTGCGGATCGCGACTTCATCGGGCGTGCGGCGCTGGAGCAGCAGCGTGCCGATGGCGTGCCGCAGCGGCTGGTCGGACTGGTGCTGGAGGGCCGCGGCGTCCTGCGCGGGGGCACGCGGATTGAGACCGAGGCCGGCGACGGGGTGGTGACATCGGGGACCTTCTCGCCGACGCTCGGCGTGTCCATCGCGCTCGCACGCATCCCGGCGGGATCCTCGCAGACGGAATTGACCGCCCACCTCCGCGGGAAGGCGATGCCGGTGAGAGTGGTGAAGCCGCCTTTCGTGCGTCGCGGGAAGTCGCAGTTGGAGTAGGAATCCTTTGCGTGCGTGTACTCACGAGGGCGCGCGCATCGAATACAGCATTTTGCAACCAGCCTCTACAGGAAACAGGACATGACTGACACACCGCAGGACCTCAAATACACCAAGAGTCACGAGTGGGTTCGCGTCGAGGCCGACGGTTCGGTAACCGTGGGCATCACCGATCACGCTCAGGCGCTGCTCGGGGATCTCGTGTTCGTCGAGACGCCCGAGGCCGGTACCGAGGCCACCGCCGGCGAGGCCTGTGCGACGGTGGAGTCCGTCAAGGCGGCCTCCGATGTCTATGCGCCGGTCTCGGGCGAGATCGCGGAGGCGAACGAGGACCTCGCTGACGCCCCGGAAAAGGTCAATGAGTCACCCTTCGACCAGGGCTGGCTGTTCCGGATCCGGCCCTCCGATGCAAGCGAACTGGATGCCCTGATGGATGCCGAGGAATACGCCGCGATGGTCGCAAGCGAGGCGTGAGTGCAACCGGTCACACCGCGCCGCTGCGTTGCGGTCCGCGCCGGCATGCATTCCCGGTGGCGTTAGCGCTCGGCGCGCTGCGGTGTCCGTTCCCGTCCACCGATGCCGTCCACAGTCCCCCGATCTGAGCAACGAGAGTCTCTAACCATGCCGTTCATTCCGCATACCGAAGACGACATCCACGACATGCTGCAGCGCATCGGCGTGGGTTCGGTCGAGGATCTCTTCGACGAGATTCCCGATGATCTGCGCGCGCCGCCGCTCTCGGGTATTCCCGAAGGGCTCCCGGAGATGGAGGTGACGCGGTTGATGCAGGAGCGCGCAGCGCAGGATGGTGCGCCGCTGAATTTCATCGGGGCAGGTGCCTACGAGCATCACATCCCCGCCGCCGTCTGGCAGATCGCCACCCGAGGCGAGTTCTACAGTGCCTACACGCCGTACCAGGCCGAGGCGTCCCAGGGTACGCTGCAGCTGATCTACGAATACCAGACCATGATCAGCCGCCTCACCGGCATGGAAGTCTCGAACGCATCCCTGTACGACGGTGCGTCCGCGCTGGCCGAGGCGGTACTGATGGCGGTGCGCATCAACCGCCGTTCCAAGAGCAACCGGATTCTGGTGCCCGGGGCCTTGCATCCGGCCTACCGCAACGTGGTGCGCAGCATCGTCGGCAACCAGGGGATCGAGCTGGTCGAGCTGCCCTGGGATATGCGCCGGGGCGTCGTGGACCCGGAGCGCCTGCAGGCCTACGACCAGGAAGATGTCACCGCGCTGGTAATCGCCCAGCCAAACTTCTTTGGCGTCCTCGAGGATGTGGATGCTCTCACCCGCTGGGCCGAAGGCCGGGGCGTGCCGGTCGTCGCGGTCGTGAACCCGGTGTCGCTGGCACTGCTGAAGCCGCCGGGCGAGTGGGGCGATCGCGGTGCCGACATCGTCGTCGGCGAGGGCCAGCCGCTGGGCGCGCCGCTCTCCAGCGGAGGCCCGTACTACGGTTTCATGACCACCCGCAGGGAACACATCCGCCAGATGCCGGGGCGGATCGTCGGGCGCACCGAGGACGCGGACGGCCGTTCCGGGTTCGTGCTGACCCTGCAGGCGCGGGAGCAGCACATCCGCCGCTCGAAGGCGACGTCGAACATCTGCACCAACCAGGGCCTGGTCGTCACCGCCTCGACCATCCACATGGCCCTGCTCGGGGACGTGGGTCTGACCCGGGTGGCGGAGGCCTGCTGGAGCAACACCCGGGCGCTCGGCGAGCGGCTTGCTGCCGTCGGCATCGAGCCGCGCTTCGAAGCCGACCACTTCCACGAGATGGTCTTCGACTTCGGGGCCGGCGCTGCCGACTCCGTCGCACGCATGTCCGGCCAGGGCGTGCTTGCAGGCCACCTGCTCGATGCCGACTACCCGGATCTGCGCAACTGCGTGCTGGCCTGTGCCACCGAGACCAAGACCGCCACGGATCTGGACCGCTTCGTGGATGCGCTGAAACAGGCGAAGGCCGCCTGAAGGCAGCGGATGAATCGTCCCTCCCTCCTCAGAAAAAGGAAGACCAGCGATGGCTGAAATCACCCGGAAAGGCGTTCCCATCCATACCAACGGCGAACTGCCGGCCGTGGGTTCAATCGCCCCCGACTTCCGGCTCACGAAAAACGACCTCTCGGACGTGGGCCTGGCGGACTTCGCGGGCAAGAGCAAGATCCTGTCGATCGTGCCGAGTCTGGACACCGGGGTCTGTGCCGATTCGACGCGCCAGTTCGATCAACTCGTCGCCAACCGCGATGACGTGGTGGTGCTGGTAATTTCCGCGGACTTGCCATTTGCGCAGGGCCGCTTCTGCGGTGCCGCGGGGATCGACCGGGTGCAGACCCTGTCGATGATGCGTTCGCGCAATTTCGCCAAGGACTATGGCGTCCTGGTCCAGGACGGCCCCACAGCAGGGATCACCGCCCGCGCCGTGGTGGTGTTGGACGCGGAGAACCGGGTTCTGCACACGGAACTGGTGTCGGATACCGGCCACGAGCCGGATTATGACGCCGCATTTGCCGCGTTGCGTTGACCCGCTCGCGGGAGCCTAGTGGGCCTGCGGAACCACGACGACCCCATTCGAATTTTGCCAGGAACAACGCCATGACTGCACACGACGACACCCTGATCTTCCAGCGCTCCCGGAACGGGCGATCGGCTACGGCACAGGCGCCGCGCCCACAGACGAAGGCCGTCGGGATTCCTGATGCCCTGCGGCGACGCTCTACGCCGGGATTGCCGGCGGTCTCGGAACTGCAGGTCGTGCGTCATTACACCCGGCTTTCGCAGAAGAATTTCTCCATCGACACCCAGTTTTATCCGCTGGGCTCGTGCACGATGAAATACAACCCCCGCGCCTGCAACAGCCTCGCGATGTTGCCCGGATTCGTGGACCGGCATCCGTTGGCACCGGCCGCGCACAGCCAGGGTTTCCTGCAAACCATGTTCGAACTGCAGGAGATGTTGCGGGAGGTCACGGGAATGAGTGGCGTGTCGCTGACGCCGATGGCCGGTGCGCAGGGCGAGTTCGCGGGCGTGGCGATGATCCGGGCCTACCACCGCTCGCGGGGCGACGACCAGCGTCGCGAGATCATCGTGCCCGACGCCGCGCACGGCACCAATCCGGCGACGGCGATCATGTGCGGCTACCAGGTGCGCGAGATCCCCACCGATGCGAGCGGAGATGTGGACCTGGGGGCACTGAAGGCCGCGGTAGGCCCGCAGACTGCGGGCATCATGCTGACCAACCCCTCGACGCTGGGTGTCTTCGAACGGCACATCCGGGAGATCGCCGGCATCGTCCATGACGCCGGCGGGCTGCTCTACTACGACGGAGCCAATCTGAACGCGATCCTCGGAAAGGTGCGCCCGGGTGACATGGGCTTCGACGTGATCCACATGAACCTGCACAAGACCTTCTCCACCCCCCACGGCGGTGGGGGTCCGGGCGCGGGGGCGGTGGGGGTGAGCAAACGCCTGCTGCCGTTCATGCCGATCCCCGTGGTGGTGCAGGACGGGGAGGGTGGCTATCGCCATGCCGGGGAGGCCGACTACCCGCAGAGCATCGGTCGGCTGTCGGCCTTTGCGGGCAACGCTGGCGTGCTGCTGCGCGCTTATGTGTACATGCGTATGCTCGGGCGCGAGGGCATGACCCGGGTGGCCGAGTTCTCCACGCTGAACGCGAACTATCTGCTGGCCGAGCTGCGCCGTACCGGTTTCGACCTCGCCTTCCCGGAGCGCCGGGCGACTCACGAGTTCATTGTGACCCTGAAGCGCCAGGCGAAGGAGACGGGTCTGACCGCGATGGACGTGGCCAAGCGCCTGCTGGATCACGGCTACCACGCCCCGACCACCTATTTTCCGCTACTGGTGCCTGAGTGCCTGCTGATCGAACCCACTGAAACCGAGTCCCAGGAGACCCTGGACGGCTTCGTCGCCGCCATGGCGGCGATCCTGGAGGAGTCGCGCACGGATATCGATACCATCAAGGGTGCGCCACACCGCCTGCCGAACCGCCGCTTCAACGAAGTCGCCGCAGCCAAGCGCCTGGACGTGGTCTTCCGTCCAGAAACCGAGACCGGTGACGCGCACGAAGCAGATACCGCGCGCACAGGCACTCACGGCTAAAGGCGCCCCCTTTGTACCGCGGAAGAACGCCCATCCGGCGCAAAGCGCCTTTGGAGTGCGGCGGCTTGCCGCCGCTTTGGGGTCTGGGTTAGCCAGGTGGGCGGGGTGGGTCAGGAGGTCCCGGGGGCCAGGCAGTCGGTGAGGCTGTCGGCCATGTTCTGCATCAATTGGAACCAGGCATCCGGGCCGGGCTTCAGGTCGCTGCCCAATGGATCGAGCTCGCCCAGGCGGGTGCCGTGCCCCTCGACGAGGGTATGCGCGAGGGCGGGACGGAACTGGGGCTCGGTGAACAGACAGGCGACGTCATCCTGATCGAGACGGTTGCGCAGTTCCTGGATGCGGCGCGCGCCGGGACTGCGGGCAGGGTCGATGGTGATTGAACCCGCGGCGCTGAGACCATAGTGCCGTTCGAAGTACTGGTAGGCATCGTGGAAGACGATGAACGGACGGTCGCGGACCGGGGCAAGCTGCTCTCGCAGGTCCGCATCCAGCGCATCGATCCTCGCGAGCAGGGTATCGCGGTTGCGCTCGAAGGCCGCCGCATTGGCCGGGTCCCAGCGCACGAGGTGTTCGGTCAGGCCCGTCGCGATGTTGCGCGCGTTGTCCGGTGATAACCAGATATGGGCATCGTTGTGCCCGTTCGCATGTCCGTGCACGTCCTTGTGGTCGTGCCCGTCGTTGTGGCTGTGCCCATGATCGTGCCCATGGTCGTGATCGTGACCATGGTCGTGATCGTGCCCATGATCGTTGCCGTGCCTGTGGCCATTCCCATGGTCGTGGCCGTTTCCATGGCCGTTCCCGTGGTCGTGGCCGTTCCCGTGATCGTGGCCGTTCCCGTGATCGTGGCCGTTCCCGTGGTCGTGGCCGTTCCCGTGGTCGTGCCCGTGATCGTGGCCCTGCCCATGGTCGTGGCCGTTCCCGTGGCCATGACCATGGTCGTGCCGGTGCTCCTCCCACACGCCACCTTCCCGCGTGGCAAGAAGGTCGAGACTGAGATCATTCATCAGGCTGATCACCACGCGTCCCTCTCGCGCTTCGGACAGCGGGCGTTCCAGGAAGGTCTCGAGTTCGGGACCGACCCAGACCAGCAGATCGGCGTCCTGCAGCAGCCTGGCTTCCGAGGGGCGCATCGCGTAGCCATGGGGCGAGGCCGAGGCGGGTAGAAGCACATCCGCTGGATGGATGCCGTCCATGAGCCCCGCGACGAGGCTGTGTACCGGTAGAATGGAGCCGACGACCGAGCGGGACTCGGCCAGGACTGGCGTCGTCGCGAACGCGGCCCCAATCAGCAGTGATCCAATTCCGAAGGTCTTTCCGATGCGCATATTGAGGGGTCTCCGATCAACGTGATTCTTTACAATGCGATTCGCCGTTTGCCCGGCGCCTAAACGTTATACTATAGCAACTATGTTTGGCGCTACCCGACCCGCTCGTTCCGCGCACGGCCAAGACGGCCCGGTCCTGATCCAGGCCGAGGCCCTGGGTCTCGCACGCGGCGGGCGCACCATCCTCGATCGCGTATCCCTGTCGGTGAGTGGCGGGCAGGTCGTCGTGGTGATCGGTCCCAACGGCGCAGGCAAGACGAGCCTGTTGCGCATCCTGCTGGGGCTCTGGCAGCCCAGCAGCGGCCGGATCAGCCGCGCGCCCAAGATGCGCATCGGCTACATGCCCCAGCATGTGCAGGTGGATCCGATCCTGCCGTTGTCCGTCCGCCGGTTTCTGACGTTGCGACACCGGGCATCGGAGGCCCGCCTGCGCGAGCAAATGCGCATGGTTGGTGTGCCCCATCTGCTGAATGCCCCGATACAGACCCTGTCTGGCGGTGAGATGCAGCGCGTTCTACTCGCCCGGGCGCTGATCGGTGAACCCGACCTGCTGGTCCTGGACGAACCGGCGCAGGGCGTTGATGTCGTCGGGCAGGGGGAGGTCTTCGGTCTCATCGACCGGTTGCGCAGGGACACCGGTTGCGGGGTGCTGATGGTTTCGCACGAACTGCATCTGGTGATGGCGGCGGCCGATGTCGTGGTGTGCATCAACCAGCATGTGTGCTGCACGGGCCGGCCCGAGGAGGTCAGTCGGCACCCGGAATATCAGCGGCTGTTCCCGGATGCCGGCGCGCACGGAATCGGCATCTACACACATCATCACGACCACGTGCACGACCTCGCAGGCGAGGCGAAACCGGTCAGCGGAGTCTCGGGGAAGGCGGACCATGCTCGATGACTTCGTCACACGGGCGATCGTCGCCGGCCTGATGGTGGCGGTCGTGGCCGGACCGCTGGGTGCCTTCATGGTCTGGCGCCGGATGGCCTACTTCGGGGACACCGTTTCGCATTCGGCGCTGCTGGGGGTTGCACTGGGTTTCCTGCTGGGCATGAACCTGAACCTGCTGGTGACGCTGGTCTGCGTGATGGTGGCGGTGATCCTGGTCTTTCTGCAACGGCGGCAGGAGCTGGCATCGGACACGCTGCTCGGCATTCTGGCGCACAGCGCCCTGTCGTTGGGTCTGGTTGCGGTGGCCTTCGTCGAGGGTCTGCGCGTGGACCTGATGGCCTATCTGTTCGGCGACATCCTGGCGGTCACCCGCGGTGACCTGGTTGCGATTGCGATCGGAGGGGGGGTGGCGCTGCTTCTGCTGATCCTGCTATGGCGACCGCTTTTGGCGATCACGGTGCACGAGGAACTCGCGCGCGTCGAGGGGGTTCCGGTGCTCCCGGTGCGCCTGGGCCTGATGCTGCTGATCGCGCTGGTCATTGCCAGCGCGATGCAGGTGGTCGGAGTGCTGCTGATCACCGCCTTGATGATCATACCGGCGGCAACCGCCCGCCGCTTCGCGCGCACGCCCGAGCAGATGGCGCTGTTCGGGGCCGGCTTCGGCGTGCTCGCAGTGCTCGGCGGGATATGGGGCTCGTTCACCCACGACACGCCCACCGGACCCAGCATCGTCGTCGCGGCAATGCTGGCGTTCGTGGTCCTGAATTTCGTTCCCTGGCCAGGTGCAAGGCGCCGCCCGCGCCCGTAGGAGGCTAGCCCGCTGGCCGATGGTTTTCCTGGCGGTGGTCGATCGGCGAGAGGGCTCGCCTCTTACGGATTGGCGTCCTTCAGGTATCCCCGACCAGCTGCCTGAAGGGGTCGTCGGGCGGGGCGGCATCGCGTAGCCATTCACGGACGGTCGGTCCGAAATCGAGGTCGTCGTGACGAATATGGTCGACGACCCAGGGACCGAGGGAGTCGATGAGTTCCTCGGCCTCGGCAGTGGATGCGGTCTCCATTCGCGTGCGGTACTCGCGAAGCTTGTCGAGGATTGCGCCGTGCGTCTGGCTGTGCTCTTCGAGCCCAGAAAAATCGATCATCTTCAGGACCTTTTCCTCGAAGATGAAGTGTTCGCGCAGGCAGTCGAGCAGCCCGTCCATCGCCCGGAGCAGAGGTTCCGTCTCGCCGGAAGCGACGGCCGCCTGCAACTGGTTGATGTGCTCGACCATCACCCGATGCTGGGCATCGAGTTCCGGGATCCGGGTGTCAAGATCGTCTGACCAAGCCAGGTAAGGCATATCCACCTCCTCGTCGCGATCGTTCGGCCTGGCCAAGACCGATTGGCCACGCCTTCAGAGTAGATCATCCCGTGCGCGGACGTCACCTCGGCTGGCATCGGGGGGAAATCATCGGAAAGTGATTTGCTACATTACTGGGACCACGCGTTCAGCCCGAGCGTTCCAGGCGTTGAAAGGTGAAACCCGATTCATGGTTCGCGTCCTGCCCGTGCTCTTCCTCCCAGACGACCGTCCAGCCGTCGTCGGCGGCCGGAAAGAAGACGTCTCCCGCGAAGCGCCGGTGCACCTTCGTCAGATGGAGGACCGCTGCACGTGGCAGGGTTTCGCGAAACAGTTCGGCTCCGCCGATGACGAATACGGGGCCGTCGCCGGCCACGGCCAGTGCTGACTCCAGATCGGGATGGACTTCGACGCCGGGCGCCTGCCAGTGTGCCTGGCGGGTCAGCACGATGTTGCGCCGGTTCGGCAGCGGACGGCCGATGGACTCGTGCGTTCTGCGGCCCATCACCAGCGTGTGTCCGCTGGTGATTCGCTTGAAGTGCTTCAGATCCTCAGGCAGATGCCAGGGCAGCTGATTATCGCGTCCGATCACCTGGTCAGGATCCATGGCCACGATGATCTCCAGGCGCGGATCCACTGCGGTTTGGTTGGGCCCATCCGTGCTCATATTGCGATCGGGGCCCGGATGGCGGGGTGGCACTGGTAGTTCTCCAGTCGGAAGTCCTCGAACCGGAAGGCGAAGAGGTCCCGCACCTCGGGATTCAGGTGCAGGGTCGGCAGGGGAAGCGGCTCGCGTCCGAGCAGTTCGCGCACCTGGTCGAAGTGGTTCCGGTACAGATGGGCATCGCCCAGCGTATGCACGAAGTCCCCGGGTTGGAGATCGCTGACCTGGGCGAGCATCAGCGTCAGCAGGGCATAGGATGCGATGTTGAAAGGTACGCCGAGGAAGACATCGGCGCTGCGCTGGTACATCTGGCACGAAAGCCTTCCGTCGGCCACGTAGAACTGGAACAGGGTGTGGCAGGGCGCTAGCGCCATCTGCCCGGTGCGGACGTTGTCCTGGGGAGAACGGGTCTCGTCCGGCAGGTCGGCGACGTTCCAGGCGGAGACCAGCAGGCGGCGTGAATAGGGCCGCAGGCGCAGCTGCTCGACGATTTCCGCCAACTGATCCACGACGCCGTTGCTGGTTTTCCAGCGGCGCCACTGCGCGCCGTAAATTGGCCCCAGATGGCCGTCCTCCGTGGCCCATTCGTCCCAGATGGTGACCCCGTGCCGATGCAGGTAATCCAGCCGGGTATCCCCCTGAATGAACCACAGGAGTTCGTGGATCACCGACTTGATGTGGGTCTTCTTCGTGGTGACCAGCGGGAAACCCTCGGCGAGGTTGAACCGCATCTGGTAGCCGAAGACCGAGCGGGTGCCGGTACCCGTGCGGTCCGGACGGTCGCTGCCGTTCTCGTAGATGTGACGGACCAGATCCAGATATTGCTTCATGCCGGTCTCCTCTGTGCGGGCCTGCGCCGTGACCAGGCGAGGAGCGCGAGGCCGGCGGCGATCAACGGAAGGGACAGCGCCTGACCCATGGTGAGCCATCCGAAGGCCAGGTAGCCGATATGCGCGTCCGGCTCCCGGACGAATTCAACCAGGAACCGGAACACCCCGTACAGGAGCAGGAACAGCCCCGAGATCATGCCGGTCGGCCGCGGCTTGCGCGAGAACAACCACAGCACGGTGAACAGCACCGCGCCCTCGAGGAAGGCCTGGTACAGTTGCGAGGGGTGCCTCGGGAGGTAGTCGGCGGCCGGGAAGACCATCGCCCATGGCAGTTCGGTGGGCTTGCCCCAGAGTTCGCCGTTGATCCAATTGCCGATGCGTCCGGCACCCAGCCCGATGGGGACCATCGGGGCCACGAAGTCCCCGATGCGCAGGAAGGGTTCTCCCAGCTTGTGTGCGTACCACCATGCGGCGAGCAACACGCCGATGAGCCCGCCGTGGAAGGACATGCCGCCTTCCCAGAGACGCACCAGCATCAGCGGGTCCTGCAGCATGCTGTCGAAGTTGTAGAAGAGCACATAACCCAGGCGCGCACCGACGATCACGCCGAGCACGCCCCAGAACAGCATGTCGCCCACCTGCTGCGGTGTGACGGGGGTGTCGGGCCGGCGCGCGCGCAGGCTTCCGAGCGACCAGAAGCCGAGGAAGCCAACCAGGTACATCAGGCCGTACCAGTGCAGGTTGAAAGGGCCGACGGAGATCGCGACCGGATCGATAAACGGGTGGACAGGCATGGGCGCTTGCAGTGGCTTCGAGGACTGCGCAGTCTATCAATAAAAGCGACCAGGGCGGGTGCCGGCCCGCCGGTTGATCCAGCCTTTCGATGCAGTCCCGAGGACCTCCGATGAACCGTCTGGCGCGGGCGAGCAGCCCCTATCTGCAACAGCATGCGGACAATCCCGTCGACTGGTACCCCTGGGGTGAAGAGGCGCTCCTGCGCGCCCGCGCGGAGGGCAAGCCCATCCTGCTGTCCATCGGCTACTCGGCCTGCCACTGGTGCCACGTGATGGCGCACGAGTCGTTCGAAAACCCCGAGACGGCGCGGGTGATGAACGAGCGCTATGTGAACATCAAGGTCGACCGCGAGGAGCGGCCCGATCTGGACCGCATCTACCAGAACGCGCACATGTTGCTGACCCGGCGCAATGGCGGCTGGCCGCTGACGGTGATCCTGACCCCGGACCAGGTGCCGTTCTTCGCCGGCACGTATTTTCCGGTGCAGGCCCGGCATGGGTTGCCGGCTTTCATCGATGTGCTCAACCGGGTGGCCGAGTTTCTGGAGGAAAATCCCGAGGATATCGCCGCCCAGAACGCCTCGCTGCAGGAGGCGATGGCGCGCATGTATGCACCCCAGGGCGGGAGCATTCCCGGTCCGGAGGTGCTGGATCGCGCGCGGGGTGATCTGAACCGCAACTTCGACGCCCGGCACGGCGGCTTCGGCGGAGCGCCCAAGTTCCCGCATCCCGCCACCCTCGAGTGGCTGGCTTGGCACGGTGACCGGCACGGCGATGCGCGGGCGGAGGAGATGCTGGGCCAGACCCTGGAGGCGATGGCCCGGGGCGGGATCTTCGATCAGGTTGGCGGCGGCTTCTGCCGTTACTCGACCGACGATCGCTGGATGATCCCGCACTTCGAGAAGATGCTTTACGACAATGGGCCCCTGCTCGGCCTCTATGCGCGCCAGGCGACGCGGGGAGACCGGCGTTCCCGGCGGGTGGTCCGGCAGACGGTCGGCTGGCTGACGCGGGAGATGACCGATGCCTCGGGGGCCTTCTACTCCAGCCTCGACGCCGACTCCGAAGGCGAGGAGGGACGCTTCTACGTCTGGACTCCGGAGCAGGTCCAGGCCGTACTGGAGCCCGCGGAGTGGGAAGTGGCCAGCCGCGTCTGGGGCCTGGATGGTCCCGCCAATTTCGAGGGACGCTGGCATCTGTACGAGGCCCTGGAGCCGGCAGCCCCCGGCGAGTCGCTCGGCCTTGGCGTCGAAGCCGTCGAGGCGCTGCTGCAGTCCGCACGGGGCAAGCTGCTCGCACTGCGCGAGCAGCGGGTGCGCCCGCACCGGGACGAGAAGATCCTGACTTCCTGGAACGCCTTGATGATCTCCGGACTGATCCGTGCCGGAGAGGCCTTGGACCAGCCGGAGTGGCTGGATCGTGCCGAAGCCGCGATGCGCGCGGTGCGACGCTCACTTTGGCGCGACGGCCGCCTCTACGCCAGCTTCCGCGAGGGGGCCGACACCCCGATGCCGCGCGCCTATCTGGATGACCACGCGTCGCTGCTGGCAGCGAGTCTGGATCTGCTGCGGGTGCGCTGGAGCGCGGAGTGGCTGGACTGGGCGCAGACCCTGGCCGAGGTCCTGCTCCGCGATTTCGCGGACGCGGGCGACGGCGGCTTCTTCTACACCGCCGCCGATCACGAGGCCTTGATCCAGAGACCCAAGGTCTACGCCGACGACGCAATGGCGTCGGGCAACGGCGTCGCCGCGCAGGCCCTGTTGCAATTGGGGTATCTGCTGGTCGAACCCAGGTACATCCGGGCCGCCGAGTCCACCCTGGCCAACGGCGGGCCGATGGTGGAGGAGGCGCCGCTGGGTCACATGAGTCTGCTGCAGGCCCTGGACCTGTATCGGGAGCCGCCGCCGATGGTGATCCTGCGCGGTCCCGAGGCGGCCGCACACGCCTGGCAGCGCGCGGTGCGGGAACGCGATGCGCAGGCCTGGGTGTTCGCGCTGCCGTCGGAAGGGAAGGGCCTGCCTCAGGCCCTGGCGGGCAAATGCGGTCATCCGACCCGCTCTGACCGGGTGGTGGCCTACCTGTGCCGCGGCACCACCTGCGCGCCGCCGGAATACACGTTGGAAGCACTGCTGGAGGCACTTTGATGGTGGATGCGGAGCAAAGATCGGAGAGCGATCGGAAGACCCTGGCCGACCTGGTGGCCGAGGCGCGGCGGCAGATCCGGGAGATCTCGCCCGAGGATCTGGCCGATGCCATCGAGGAGGGCGAGCCCTGGCTGATCGTCGATTTGCGCGAGCCCTACGAGTACGAACGGTTGCACGTGCCCGATTCGATTCTCGTCCCGCGCGGCCTGCTCGAGGGCGCGGTGGAATCGAACAGTCCGCATCGCATCGATACCCTGTGCGAGGCACGTGACCGGCCGGTCGCCCTGCTCTGTACCACGGGCGCGCGTTCGGCGCTGGCAGCGGTCGTGCTGCAGCAGATGGGCTTCGCCAGCGTGGCCAATATCGCAGGCGGGATCGAGCTTTGGGAGGGGGAGGATCTACCGACGGCTTCCGGGCCCTACCAAGGACCGTTGCCCTGAGTCGTTCACGCCGAGTATGCCGGTATTTCCGCACCAGACTGTTTCGCCGGACACGCCGGCGCTGCGTTGGGCAAGTTTGAAATAGGTTGGCTATTGCTGCACTTGCCCTCCTTGTTCCAGCGCGTCTGCCTGTTCTCCATGGGTGCCGAGCCTCCTGCATGGTCCACCGGCGCCTCCGCTGGGCTGACGGGGCAGCGGGTGTAAAGCGGGCCGTGGGCCGTTACCATCGTGGCCAGGAGCCGGCCTTTCCGGCAGTGATTGGAGAGCCGAATGCGCGGTTCGCTGCGAGCCAGCTGGAGGTTGCTGCGCCTCTTCTTCTTCGTCTGGTCGGGACTGTGGTTGACCTTTCGCCACGGATCGGGGCTCGGGTCGCGTGAGCGATTGGCGCGAGTCCAACGCGAGTGGTACCAGCGCGCTGTGAAACTGCTTGGCGTGGAAGTTCACTGTCACGGGGAACAGGTCGAGGGACCGGCCCTGGTGGTGGCGAATCACGTATCGTGGCTGGACATCCCGGTACTGGGATCGCGGCTGGACGTGCGCTTCCTGTCCAAGTCCGAGATCGCGCGCTGGCCGGTGATCGGATGGTTGGCACGGGGGCACGGCACCCTCTTCATCCGGCGAGGCGCGCACCAGGTCGAGGCGATCGTCGGGGATATCGCAGCGGCGCTGAACGCTGGCGAGAAGGTGGCCATCTTTCCGGAGGCGACCACAAGTCGCGGCGACGACGTCCGGAATTTCCACGCGCGCCTGTTTGCCGCGGCGGTCGCGACCGCCACGCCGATCCAGCCGGTCGCGATTGATTACGGGCGGGAGCCTGACGGCAGCCCGGCCCATGCCTCCTATACCGGTGATGATCGCTTGTTGTTCCATTTCTGGCGGCTCCTTCGTCGTGAGCGGACCGACGTCGAGGTGCACATCCTTCCGCTCATTCCAGTCGAGCCGGATGCCTTGCGCCGGGATCTTGCCCAAAGCGCGCGGCGCATGATCGTCGCCGCGCTGTCGCTGCCGCAGAAGCCCGGTAGCCGCGACGAAGCGTAGGCGAGCCCGCTCGCCGGTCCGGTGCCGGTCAAAACCCATCGCCCCGAAGGCTGGCCTGCCACATCGGCCTTTGGCCGCGATAGGGATAGCCCCGAGATCCAGGCAGCCGCGGATGGCGACCGGAGGTCGCTCCTATCGGGGTGACGTTCGGCGACCCGCCATGGGGCAAACACAACCGCCCGGGACTGGCACGGGTGGTCACGCGAGGTTCTACTTCGCCTGCGCTTCCGACAGCCTCAGTATCGCCAGTTCGTGGTAGAGCCCCTTGGCCAGGCTTACGCACATGGCCAGGAGGATGATCAGGAATGGCAGTCCGGTACTGACCGCCCCCGCCTGCAGCGCCTGCAGCGCCGCTGCGCCCCCGACCGCCAGCAGGACGCCGGCGACAATGCCCTCGAAGGTCGCCCAGAACAGGCGCTGGGACTGCGGGGCATCGGTCTTGCCGCCCGAGGTGATGCTATCGATCACCAGGGAGCCCGAGTCCGACGAGGTGATGAAGAAGATCAGGACCAGCACGACCGCCAAGAGCGACGTGATGGCAGCGAATGGCATGTTCTCCAGCATCTGGAACAAGGCCAGCGTCGAATCACTGATGCCGTCGGCCAGAGCGCCAACGCCCGCCATGGACTGGTTCAGTCCGGCACCGCCGAACGCGCTCATCCACACGACCGTCACCAGGGTGGGGACGAGCAGGACTGCTGTGACGAACTGGCGTACGGTCCGGCCGCGTGAGACCCGCGCGATGAACATGCCGACGAACGGTGACCAGGAGATCCACCAGGCCCAGAAGAAGATCGTCCAGCCATGGTAAAAGGTTTCGTCTTCACGGCCGACCGGATTGCTCAGCGGCAGGATGTACTGTGCATAGGCTGTCAGCGTGGTGCCGGCATTCGCCAGAAACGCGATAAACCCGCCAGCGATCATCACGAACAGCAACAGCACCGCGGCAAACATGAGATTGATGTTGCTCAGGACCCGGACGCCCCCATGGATGCCGCGCATCACCGACAGCAGGGCGATGATGGTGACGCCGATGATGATCGCGACCTGGGTGTTCAGACCGCTGTCGATGCCGAACAGGAATTCCAGCCCGGCGGCTGCCTGCTGGGCGCCAAATCCCAGGGAGGTGGCCAATCCGAACATCGTGGCCAGTACGGCCAGCGTGTCGATCACGTGCCCGAAGGGACCCCACACGCGGTCGCCCAGCAGCGGGTAGAACGATGAGCGGATCGTGAGCGGCAGTCCCTTGTTGTAGGTGAAGAACGCCAGGGACAGGCCGACCACAGCGTAGATCGCCCAGGGGTGCAGGCCCCAGTGGTACATCGTGGCGCCCAGCGCGGCTCTCCTGGCCTCCTCGGTCCCGCCTTCGATGTTCAGCGGTGTGCCGAACCACTCGGTGAAGTAACCCACGGGCTCGGCGACACTCCAGAACATCAGGCCGATGCCCATGCCGGCGGCGAACAGCATCGCGAACCAGGACATCACGGAGAAATCGGGCTTCGCATCCTGTCCACCCAGGCGGATTCTGCCGACAGGCAGAACAATCAGCAGGAGACAGAAAAGAACGAAGATGCTGCCGCCCGAAAGAAACAGCCAGTGGAAGGTCTCCCCGATCCATTCGCGGGTGGCGGTCAGGGCACTGTTCGATACGTCGGGAAAGATGAGGGAGCCGATCACGAACACCAGGATGAGGAACGCGCTGGTGACGAACACCGGGTTGTGCAGATCGAGTCCGAGCGGGTTGATGTTCTGGTCCCCGATCTCGAAGTCGGTCTCGTAGACCTCCTCGAGTTTTTCGATTTTCTCCTGAAGATCTTCGGTTTTCTTGCTCACCTTGGGTTCCCCTTTGTTTTCCGCACGCCGGTGTTTTTTTGTCGAAGCCTTCCCAAACGGCGCGAGGCGGAAGCAGTAGCCAGGCAGTGGCCTTCAGACACGATTCTGCCGATGCGGTGCTGAATACCGCGAAGTGCCCTCTCCTGCCATGTTCGCCAGATCCCCTGGACGGGTTGGCGGTTCAAGATGACCCGGCGATACTCGATCTACTGCAGGATTGATTGTGTGAATGGATGTCGGTCGTAACGACATGACCTGGAGCGACCGGACTGACAAAAATGTCTGTCTGCGGCGGATGGAGGCAGCCGCATCGTCTGCCGAGTACGTGGTTGTTCTGACTCGGGCTCTGTCGTCGGCCGACACACCGTCAGCCAACACGACAGAGTATTCGGCTCACCCGGCTCCTTGTCAAACCCGCCTGCTGTGTCAATGGGCGCGCTCGGGCCTATGGGGAGCCTCAGTCCCCGGCTTCGCCGGTGCCACTCGTGAAGTTCCGTAGGTCGGGTTAGCGTAGCGTATCCCGACGCGCCGGGGTGCCGGGACGACGCTGCTTTGTGGTCATGGGTGGGTGCGAGACCCGTCGGGTTACGCCCTTTGGGCTAACCCGACCTACGATTTGCGGCTACGGTTTGCGACTTTTCATCGTCAGGGGTGGCGCAGGATCGTGGCGGTTAGCCATGAGGTTCAGCCAGGTTGCCGGTCGCTTGATTCACCCGCAGCGTACCGTGAGGCGAAGCCCAAGCGCACCGGGAGGATGCTCGTTCACCAATAGCGCCCGCCCGTGCCGAGGACGATGGTGACGAGACCGATCACCAGGTTGATGCCGATGAAGATGCGGATCTGACCGAGCCGGCGACCGGCTTCGGGCCAGTCCTGTGCCGCGATGGCCAGGCGCATGCGCCGGTAGGGGGCAAAGAAGATGTGCGCGTAGATCGCCATCATGATCAGGCCCAGGAGCAGCATCCAGTGCACATGGCCGCCCACGTTGCCCATTCCGCCGTAGAGACCGAAGATCAACCAGAAGCCGGTTGCGAGCAGCACGATGATGATGCCCCAGACCCAGGGGAAGAAGCGTGCAAAGCTGTCCTGCCACAGCGTGGTGCGTTCCGGCACCGCGAGCAGGGCGGCCGCGGCCGGGCGCACGGCCACATAGGCGAAGAACATTCCACCCACCCAGATCGCGGCGGACAGGGCGTGCAGGGCGACCATCAGGCTGATCAGGGTCGTGGACATCTTTGGGGCTCCGGAATGGCTGGTGGAGGCGCTAAGGTATCATCTGCCCGTGAGCGCGGGGTATATCCGGCGGGCGGAAAAGTTGGGGTTCCTTTGGTTTTGAGGGGACGTTCGGCGACGCGTGCGCGCTGGTCAGGCGGCGCGTTGTGCGATGCGGCGCCAGATCCAGCCTTGAGGCCGATCCTCTCCCGTCAGGAGGAAGTCCAGGGCCTGCGGGTTGCGCAGTGCCCGGTTGATGCGTGATGCCGCGCACGGCTGGCCTGCGAACAGGATCCGGTCACCCGGGTGCAGCGGTATCTCGGCGTCGGGAGTGACGAGTTTCTCCCTCCCGCCAGCGCGCTGGAGCAGCAGCGTCACGCAGGGAACCTGCTGCTCCCGTCGGCCTGGATCGACGAGCAGTTGGCCCAGGGAGATGGGCTCGTAGCGCAGCCGCTCCAGCAACGCGGGTGCCGCGTCGGGTGTCAGCGGGGCGCTCCACAGTTCCGGTACCCGTTCGTCGGTGACCGCACCGATCCGGCTGACGAGCTCGTTGGCCCAGTCATCGTCACGTTCGCGAGCGAGCTTGAGGAAGAGGGGCAGCAGCGGCGAGGTCAGATGCGCAAGCACCGCCTCGGCGAGGATCTCGCTGTGCCGCATGACCAGATCGACCTGTCCGGCGGCAAACAGGGCTCCGTTGTCGTCCTTGTTCTGGCGGCCGACCATGAACAGGTCCGGGTTCAGCTCATGCGCTGTCATCAGGATCGACAGGTTGTTGGTGTCGTGGTTGGTTCCCGCGACAATCCCGGCAGCGCCATCGATTCCGGCCTGCTGCAGGGTGTCTGCCTCGGTTCCGCGGCCTTGCACGCAGTCACGGGTGCAGCCCGTCCCCTCCGGATCCTCTTCGATGATCACGGTGGTCACGCCTTCACGCGTGAGTCCCTGGTGCACCGCCTTGCCGAAGCGCCCGTAGCCGCACAGAATCCAGCGGCCGCCCGGCGGGTAGAGCGGCATGGGCAGGTCGCTGCCGGGGACGCTGCTGAGCCACTGGTGCAGAAGATGATGCCCGGGAGAGTGCAGCGCCAGTGCCAGTCGATCGCCAAAGGTCTCGAAGGGATTGATCACGTGCTCGGTGCCGAAGGAGCGCATGTTCCTCTCGGCATCCATGCTTTCCGCGCGGCAGATCACCGGTAGATCGGGGTTGAGCAACTTCACGGTGATCGCGATCTTCAGGTTTACCTCGTCGCTGTCGGTGAGTGCGACCACGCCCTGGCAGAACGGGTTGTGCAGGCCGGCCGACCGGAGCCGGGCGGAACTGCTCGCATCCGCGCAAAGCCCCGGCACGTGGTAGTCCATATCGGACAGGGCGAGATCGGTGATGCGGTCCTGATCGCTGTCGATCACCACGACCCGTTTGCGTCGCCGGAGCAGGGCGCGAACGAGCAGTCCCCCGGTGTCGCCATAGCCGCAGACGATGAAGAACGGCGCACGCAGGCGGCGGATGCTGCGGTCGAAGGCCTGCTGGCTGACCGCCCGCCGGAAGGTCGCGTCCTGCACCAGGCCCAGGATGCGACCGATGGCATAAAGCCATGCGATCACCGACATGTAGATGGTCAGCGACGCCCACATGCGCTGCGCCTCGGTGAAGGTGTAGGGGATCTCGCCGAATCCGATCGTCGGAGCCGTATAGGTGACGAAGTAGAAGGCATGGAAGAAGTCCATGCGCCAGGTCTCGCCCTGGTCGTCCACGCCCGGGATCAGGACCAGGCCGGTGATGGAGATGCTGTACGCCGCCATCAGCAGCAGGAGCGGCGCACGCATGCGCCGCAGGAAGAGAAACAGGACCTTGTCCACGGTTGCCTCAGCGGCGCAGGTTCACGGTGTCGGCGATCAACAGCACCACCGAGATCACGTTCGCGAGCATCGCGCCTCCCGCGAGCGACACGATGCTGGCCATCATCATGCCGTCCATCCCGATCGCGCTGATGTTCACGGCATAGGCCCAGACCGCGGCAGCGGCAAACAACTGCAGGACAGCGACCAGCGAGGTGGCCAGCAGGAGCGCCCCGGTCTGGGTCCGGTCGCCAAACTTGAGGACCGTCGCGATCAGGTTCACGACGATGGCGGCGAACAACTCGTACACGTTGTGATGCTCGGGATTGTCGATCTCGCCGAGAAAGAAACCGAAGTTCAGCGTCAGCGCCAGGATAATGAAGAAACCGAAAACCACCTTCTCGAGATTCATGTGTCCCCCCTTTGCCCTGCATTGTGCCCCGCGCCGACCTTACCCGTCGGGCGCCGTGAGGCAAAGCCGAACCGCGCCTGGGCGGCCGGGTTGCGCCCGGGCACGTCTCGGGCTCCCCTTGGTGCAATGTGCTGCGCTTATTGCACCCTGTGCGAGGTCGGACTTCCCCTGGTGCAGTGCGTTGCGTTCTCTGTACCCAAGGTCAGCTCAGTTTCTCCCGGACCCGTCGGATTCATCGCTGCCCGTCTCCGGCGGCGGTAGCAGGAACTCTCGCGGATGCTCCTGGATACGCCGCCCATAGGCCTTGAGCAGCCGGTCCAGGGCGCCGATACGTGTTCCCCTTGCCTTGAGCGCTACATAGAGGGCCAGGCCGAAGCTGACCCAGAGATTCACCGCGCCGATCAACAGAACGAACATCAGATATAGCAGAAATTCGAAGACCCCCGGCATCTGCACCGACAGGGTATACCCGAGGTTGGCGGAGGCGAACGCGACGTGACGAATGTCCAGAGGCAGGCTCAGCAGGTAGCCGATGTAGCCGGTGACTCCCAGCAGCACGCCAAAGAAGAAATTTCCGGCCAGGGCGCCGTAGTTGTGATCGATGTAGTTCGCCAGGCGGTGGCGCCCACGCTCCGGCAAGATTCGCGTGAGCAGCGGGTGGCCGCGCAGCCGGCCCGGCAGGTCCAGGTAGGCGCAGCGGTTGTCGAAAAAACCCGAAATCAGGCCGGCCACGAACAGCCAGACGCCTGCGATCGCTGCGTGAAAAAGCGCGAGGCCGACGAAGGGTGACATCTGCTGTAACTGGTAGTCGACCCCGGCGGCATCGAGCACGGGAGCGCCCACCGTCAGGTGGTAGATCCAGCCCAGACCCACGGCGACCGGCAGGGCCACGCTGACGTTGCCCACCACGGCCACGAATTGCGACCGGCCCACCTGGATCAGCAGGTCTGCGAGCTTCGCCGGGTCTGCGGTTCCCCTGTCGCTCTCCTCGATCGCGGCCGCGAGGCGGGCCGCGGTCATGGCCGGCTGCTTGGTCGCGACGGTGAAGTGCAGGATGTGGATCAGCACGAAGCCCAGGCCGTAGTTCAGGCTGACCCAGACCGTGGTCGCGCCTGGACCCAGGCCCATGGCCTCGATCTGGATCTTGATCCATGCCATGACCGCAATGATCAACCCTGCGCCGGCCCCGGAGCGCAGCATTCCAAGGTACTGCGCACGGTTGCTGGTGATGTAGTGTTCGCCGGTCTCGCTGGCCTGCTGGGTCACGCTGCGTGAAAGCAGCTTGACGTTTTCCTGCCATAACGACCGGATGCTATGCCGCCGGGCGTTCGCCGTGACCAGTTCCCGGAAGAGTTCGACGGAGGTCCTGCGTTGGGCATCGGGATCCGCCGGATCGAGTACGTTCAGCAGTCGACGAATGCGCGCAAGCGTCTGGTCCAGCCGTTCCAGCAGGTGCGTCAGCGAAATGCTGCTGCCCCTGGTGACGGCGCGTCTGCGCAAGCTGGCGATCTGTTCGCTGCATTGGTCGAGAAGGACGCGTGCGTGGCGATCATCCTGGAATTCCCGGGAAGGATCCTCGGCCCAGGCACGGTAAGCCTGGATGAAGGCAGCCAACTCGCGCTGTTGGGCGACAAAGGCCGAGTCGCGCTCGGCGATACGGGGATCGAGCCGCAGCAGTTCCGGCTCCAGTTCTTCCGCGGCGATCCAGAGCGAGAGCATCTCCAGCGCGTAGAGCATCTCTTCTCTGGCCCGGGTCAACACCGCAGGGTGCTCCCCCGACAGGCATCCGATCGCCTCCAGCAGACGCCACCAGGCATCGTCGGGCAGGGCGGCGACCCATTTCGCATCGTTCGGCCGATCGAAGACGTATGCGAGTACGTCCTTGAGATTCTCGCGCTCCATCGGTTTCGGGTTCAGCCGCTCGTACAGGCGCTGGGTGAACTCGCGCAGGAAGCCGCGGCGGGAAAAGAGGCCGATGCCGGTGTAGAGCGTCAGATGGCGCGCGCCCTCGAGACCCTCTTCCAGGTGTTCGCGCAAGCGCTGGCGCAGATCCGGATTTTCCTCGAGCGCCAGCACCAGTTGCTCGATGCGGGCAATGACCGTTGCGGTGCTGCGTTCGCTGTGCCCCGGTCGCAGCCAGGCGACGATCCGTCGCAGGGTATCCGCGAAGTCCAGCGAGTCGTCCGCGTCCAGGGTCGCAAGCAGTGCATCCAGGCTTTTCTCGTTCATGGCTTCCTTTGGCCAGGATGAGGAATCCGGGCAGGGTTTTTGGTATGCGATGATAGGTGCGGCAAACGGGATGTCGCCCCGGGAATGCCGATGGGTGCGGTGACGTCCACCAACAGTCGGGTATCAATGATCGGCCGCCGCATGACCCCGGATCTCCGGTCGGATCGAATGGAACCATGGCAGCGCTTGAATCGGGAAACCCCCGGGCGCGCAGGTCAACTCAGGAGGAAGACATGTCTACGTTATTCGGAAAAGCTCTTGCCGTTGTCGGTATGGCAGTGTTCATGGCTGCGCCGGCGCTGTCCGAACCGGAGGCGCCGTGGGGCATGGCCAGTCTCGAGGTGGTCGACTATGCGCCGCAGAAGGTGGTGTATGACGTTGCCGAGGGCGACCCGGAGCGGTTTGACCGCATCCTCGACCGGGTCAGCTTCCTGAACAACGTCTATGACGCCGATCCGTTTGACGCTTCCATCGTGCTGGTCCTGCACGGGGACGAGATCGCTTTCTTCGCCATCGAGAACTTCGGGGAACACGGCGAGTTGATGCGGCGTGCGCAGAGCCTGACCCTGGCCGGACCGATCCAGTTCCGGATGTGCGAGGCCGCTGCGCATGCGCGAGGCTTCGCCCCGGAGGACATTCACGGTTTCGTCCACATGGTGCCGATGGCGGACGCCGAGATCATCCGTCTGCAACAGGAGGAAGGGCATGTCTTCATGCAGTAGCGCGGGGGTCTTTCACGATCCGGTGCACCAGGCGCAGTTTCTCGATGACCGGCGGGGCGAGCACGAAGGGGTAGGCGTCTTCGTGCCCCATGCTGCGGTTCAGGCTGTTCATGGCAAACGCGAGCGGTAGCCAGTGATTGAGAATGGCTTGGAAATCGCCCTGGGCATAGGGATCGAATGAGTGCACGGCCCTCAGTTCGGCGCGGTCTCCCACCCGCGCCTGCACCCGAATGCCGAACTGCTGGGCCGTCTCCATCGTGTCGACGATGTGCAGGTAGTGCGCCCAGGTCTCGGCCCAGTCCTCCCACGGATGGCTGCTGGCATAGGCGCTGATGTACTGTTCCGGCCAGCCTGCCAGAGCCCCCTCGGTGTGGTGGCGCTCCAGCGCTTGCCCATAGTCCAGGGTTTCGTCACCGAAGAGCCGGTGGAACTCGTCCATCCACTGACTGCCCCGCACCAGACGGTCCCAGTAGTAGTGCCCCGACTCGTGGCGGAAGTGCCCCAGGATGGTCCGGTAGGGCTCGGCCATATCCTGGCGCATGCGCTCTCGGGTGGCGGGATCGGCCTCGGCAATGTTGATGGTGATCAGGCCGTCGGCATGTCCCGTCAGGACCTTGCCCGTTTCATTGAATGCCGGTTCGCTGTCCGCAAGGAAATCGAAGGCCAGTCCAGCAGGGTTCTCGTGCTTGGGTTGGATCGGAAGCCCCAGGCGGAGCAGGCTATAGACCAACCGGCGTTTCTCGACTTCCAGGCGCTGCCAGAGCGTGACATTTTTGGGCACGCCGAGATCAGGGATGGTGTTATTCAGGCGGCAGGAGGGACACAGGGGATCGGGATCGTGCTCCGGTACCACCCAGTTGCAGATCTCGTAATGGGTCGAATTCGCGCACATCCGGTAGCGATGGCTGTCGTGGCGCGATCCCAATGCCCGCCACAGTCCGTCCCAGCTGGCCTTGAGCGCCGCAACCTCGAGGCGATCCGGAAGAAAGCCCAGCGTGTGCCCGCAGCGCGTGCACGCCACATTCTCGAAATACAGGTGCTGGCCGCAGGACTGGCAGCTGAAAAGTTTCATGGCGCTCCTTCTTTCCAGGAATGTTTGTCGTACGATCGGATCGGTCATGCAGGCGCTCGAGGGCGCTGCGCAGGTTTCAAGAATAGCACCTCAGCCCTTCCTTTCTTTACCAACAAAGGGACGCATGACTGCGCGGCGTCAACGGGTGTGATTACCTAGGTGCGAACCCCACATGGTGATCGGGCAGAGTGTCCTCTATCTTCTGGGGTGGGAGCTGGAATGGCATGGGAAGCCCGGGTGTCGCGTGCGGTCGCCGGACCGTGCGCGGCACGTCTGTTCCGCATGTGATACAGCGAGGATGTTCACCACCAAGGAGGACGATGATGGCAGTCGCAAAGATTTCCGAGATCACCGCCGAGTCCAACGTGAGCTTCGAGGACGCGATCCAGCAGGGCATTGACAGGGCGTCAAAGACGATCCGCGGCATTCGAGGCGCCTGGGTCAAGGAACAGAAGGTCCGGGTCGAGAACGGGAAGGTCACCAGTTATCGAGTGGACATGAAGGTCACCTTCGTGCTCGACTAGGCTGCGCCAAGCCACTTGAGGCTGTTCCCGCCGGCTTGACGATGGATCAGGCCGGTGGTCTCAGGGTTCCTCGAAACCATGGGAGGCGGACCGAATGAGCCAATGGCACACAGTCTTCAGGAGCAGCACTTTCCGGAAAGGGTCGCCAAGCCCATGAGCGCGCCCCACGCCGGTATCGTGCAGGCGGGTCTCTCCCGCTTCTACAAACGCCCCCCGGAACGGCCGTTCGCGCGTGCGGAAAGGGGGCACGTCACCCTGATCTTCGGCAGTCTCTCAACGGCCCACGACCGGCTCCTGAAGGCGACCCTCCAAGGCCTTGGCTACCGCGCCGATCACCTGGCGACGCCCAACCGCCGCGATTTTCAGACCGGCCGGGAGTATTGCACGGCGGGCCAATGCAATCCGGTCTACTTCGTCACCGGGGCATTGATCAATTATCTCTCGCGCCTGCGCGACGAAGAGGGGGTTGCGCCAGAGCGAATCGTCGCCGACTACGTGTTCGTGACGGTCGGCTCCTGTGGACCCTGCCGGTTCGGCATGTACGAGGCGCAGTACCGGTCTGCGCTGCACAAGGCCGGGTTCGATGGATTCCGCGTGATCACCTTCGACAAGAAGGCGGGCGGCGACGGCCACGACCCGGGGGCGGTCGGTGATGGTTTCGAAACCAATCTCAGGCTGTATCGGGCCCTGCTGAATGCCTTGTTCGCCGCCGATGTGCTCAACGCCGTATTCCATCAGATGCGGCCCTATGCCGTGGACTCCGAATCCGTCGATGCAGTCCTCGAGGAATGTCTGGCCCAATGCGAGACGACCCTGCGCGCCAAAAGCTACGAGGCACATTCAGGCTGGATGACCCGTCTGCTGAGGCCGCTGACGCCACTCAGGTCGGCCGAGGACCTAGCCCAGCTTCTGAAACAGTTGCGCGATTCGGATTACGTTCGGATGCTGTCCCGGTGCCGCTCGATCATCGAGCGGAATATCCAGGTCGACCGGTTACGCGCAAAGCCGGTGGTCAAGATCACCGGCGAATTCTGGGCCCAGACGACCGAAGGGGACGGCAACTTCCGGATGTTCGAGTTCCTGGAAAAGGAGGGTGCCGAGGTGCGGGTCGAGCCGATCGCCGCGTGGATCGACTACATGCGCCACACTCTGCATGGGGTCGCCAGGGATCGCCGGGTCGTGGCGGTGGACCGGATCCCTGCGGGACCCCTGCAGCCTTTGCGCCGGCTCGGGCCCTGGACCGGTTTCCTGCTTCAGGATCGCCTCCTGCGGCTGACGGGCTGGCTCATGCACCGGGAATACGATCGGCTGCGGGCGGCAATCGGCGGCACGGTGCCGTCGCTGACCGGCCAATTACAGCTCGAACGCATCGGCAACCCGTACTACCATTCGCGGATCATGGGCGGTGAGGGGTATCTCGAGATCGCCAAGAACATCCACGCGTTCAGCCACCGTCAGGCGCACGTGACCCTGTCGCTGAAGCCGTTCGGGTGCATGCCGTCGACGCAGTCCGACGGTGCCCAGGCCGCGGTACTCTCCCGCTATCCCGAGATGAACTTCCTGCCTATCGAAACCGCCGGTGAAGGCGAACTCAATGCCTACTCCCGGGTGCAGATGTCGCTCAGCGAGGCAAAGACCCAATCCCGCGACGAATTCCGTCAGGCATTGCACGAGTGCAACCTCTCCCTGGAGACCGCCCGGGCCTACGTGGCCCGCCATCCGCATCTCGGCGGTCCGTTCCATCCGATCCCGGAACACCCCGGGGTCATCGGGCGCGGGGCGAATTTCATCCGTCACCTGGCTCGCCTGATGGAACATGATCCGTCCTGGAAGCATCAGCCGCGACGGAAGACAGAGGTCCTCGCGGACAAGGCCTGATGCGTACACTCCCTGACACAGTGCCAGGACCACGCTCCGGCGAGCACCCGATGGGATTGGTCATCGGCCTTGACGTGGGCTCGACCACGGTGAAGGCGGTGGTCGTGGATCCCCGCGACAGGCAACTGCTGTGGCAGGAGTACCGTCGGCACGAGACCCGGCAGGCGGAGACCGTGGCCGGGTTCCTGGCGCGTATCGAGACGGCATTTCCCGGACATCCGGCCACGGACTTCCGGATCTTCGTCACCGGATCCGGCGGCGGCCTTCTGGCCGCGCAACTCGGCGGCCGGTTCGTGCAGGAGGTCCACGCGGTTTCGCTGGCCGTGGAGACGCTGCACCCCGAGGTCGGGAGCGTGGTGGAACTCGGAGGGCAGGACGCCAAGATCATCGTGTTCAAGGATCTCGGTGCGCGTGGGAAGAAGAAGATCCCGTCCATGAACGACAAGTGCGCCGGCGGTACCGGCGCCGTGATCGACAAGATCAGCGGCAAGCTCGGGATCGCGCCGGAGCGTCTCGGATCCATGGGTTACGACGGTTGTACCATCCATCCCGTCGCGGGCAAATGCGGCGTCTTTGCCGAGACGGACATCAATTCGCTGCAGAAGCAGGGCATCGATACCGAAGACCTGATGGCATCGCTGTTCGAATCCATCGTCCAGCAGAATCTCTCCGTGCTGACCCGCGGCCATACCCTGCGCCCGACGGTGCTATTGCTGGGCGGTCCGAATACCTTCATCCGCGGCATGCAGGAGTGTTGGCGGCGCAACCTGCGCGACCTGTGGCAGGAACGTGGGGTGGCCCTGCCGGATCCCGCGCGCGGAGCCGAAGCGCATATCGTGGTGCCCAAGCATGCGCAGTACTTCGCGGCTTTGGGCGCCGCGGAATTCGGGCGACGGGAGCTGGAGGAGGATCTGGGAGCCGGCCGTTATCTCGGGCGCGCCGGGCTGGAGGCACATATTGCGCGCAGCCGGGAGGAGGTCCGTGGCGACGGGGTTCCCCGCGGGCTGGTGGGCAGCCCGGCAGAGCTCGAGGCCTTTCTCCAGGAGTTTCGTCAGGAACCTTGGCAGCCGGTCGCCCTGCGGGAGGGCGAGCGCGTTGCCGCCTTCATCGGGATCGACGCCGGGTCCACTTCGACGAAGGGCGTTCTCCTGAGTCGGGAGGGCGCCGTGCTGGCCAAGGCCTACCGCCTGTCGCAGGACAATCCGATCCAGGACTCGGTTGCGATCCTCAACGAACTCGAATGCCACGTGACCGCGCAGGGGGCACAGCTGACGGTGCTCGGATTGGGGACCACCGGTTATGCCAAGGACATCATCCGTGACGTGCTGCACGCGGATACGGCCCTCGTGGAGACGGTGGCCCACGCCCATGCCTGCCAGCACTTCTATCCGGGGACCGACGTCATCGTCGATGTCGGGGGGCAGGATATCAAGCTGCTGTTTCTGAAGGACGGCCGCGTGCGCGACTTCCGGTTGAACACGCAGTGCTCGGCCGGCAACGGATATTTTCTGCAGGCGACCGCGAAGGCCTTCGGCGTGGCCGTGGACGACTACGCCGACGTTGCGTTGAGCGCCCAGGCGATGCCGGAATTCAATCATGGCTGCGCCGTGTTCCTGCAGTCCGATATCGTCGACGTGCAGCGCAAGGGCTGGGAACACAGGGAAATCCTCGCGGGTCTGGCGGCCGTGTTGCCCAAAAATATCTGGCTCTACGTTGCCCAGATCCCGAACCCGGCCGAGCTCGGAAGTCGCTTCGTACTCCAGGGCGGCACGCAGAACAACCTGGCGGCGGTGAAGAGCCAGGTCGACTATCTGCGCGCCCGCTTCCGCAGGACCGGCCAGTCCTGTGACATCCGTGTCCATCGCCACTGCGGCGAGTCCGGGGCCATCGGCTGTGCCCTGGAGGTCCGGCGCCTCTGGCGCGAGGACCAGCCCACCCCATTCATCGGGATCGACCGGGCGCGTCGGATCCGGCATCGAACGATCCGTCGCGAAGAGACGCGCTGTCACTTCTGCAAGAATCTCTGTCTGCGCACCTTCATCGATGTCCACACGGAAGACAGCGATGCGCCCGGGCCCGAAGCGCCGATTCAGGAGTCGTCCGGCGACTCGGCGGCAGGGCCTCCACCAGGGCATCGCAGGGTGATCGTGGCCAACTGCGACAAGGGCAGGGTGGAGGATCTCGGCGAGATGCGCCGCATCAAGGCCGGCCTGGATGACGTGGTGCGGCGTAATCCGAACTTCCTGGAGATCGCCGCCCGGTCGGTATTCAAGCGGCCGGATGTCGATTCCGTCGCCGAGAGTCCGACGCGTCATGGCATTCTGGGCCCTCTGCGCCGCCGCTGGGACGCTCGGCGCTCTGTTGGCATGGAGAAACGTCGCAAGCTGCGAATCGGGTTGCCGCGAGTTCTGAACGTGTATTCCTCTGCACCGTTCTTTGTCGGCTATTTCATGGCGCTCGGTCTGTCGTACCGCCAGTTGGTCTTTTCGGCCTACACCGACCAGGAGCTGTACCATCGCGGGGCGCGGCGCGGCAGCATCGACCCGTGTTTCCCCAGCAAGCTGGGTATCGCGCACGTGCACGATCTGGTCGAGCGCGTACACGCGCGCAAGCCGCTGACCCACATCTTTTTCCCGATGATCGACGGCCTGCCCACAAGCCTCGAAGGGGTGCAGGCGTCGAAGTCCTGCCCCACCGTGGTGGCAACCGCGGAGGCCACGCACGCGGCGTTTGTCACCGAGGGCGACCTGTTCACCAGGCACGGCATCTCTTTCAAGAAGACCTTCGTCAGCCTCGACGAGCCGCAGCTCTGCGCGCGGCAGATGCATGAAGACTGGGGCGAAGCGTTGGGGATGAGCCTGGAGGAGTCGCGGCACGCGGTCGAGCAGGGGCTGCGCGCCCTCGAGCGGTTCTACGAGAAGATGCGCTCGCGCCAACGGGCCGAACTGGACGCGCTGGAACGCGACGGCCGCGTCGGCATCGGCGTCCTCGGCCGCCCGTACCACAATGACCCGGGCGTCAACCACGGCATTCTCGAGGAACTCCAGCGTGCCGGCTACCCCATCTTCTGGCAGGACGCGCTGCCACTGGATGCCGACCTTCTGGAGCGGCTCTTCGGGGCCGAGGTTCGCGCCGGCGAGATCGAATCACCGCTGGTGATCGACGATGTCTGGAAACACAGCTTCTCGGAGCACACCTCGCGCAAGCTCTGGGCCGCGAAATTCATCGCCCGCCATCCCAACCTGATTGCTTTGGAGCTGTCGAGCTTCAAGTGCGGCCACGACGCCCCGATCTACTCCGTGGTCGAGGAAATCATCGAGCGCTCAGGGACGCCGTATTTCTGCTTCAAGGATCTGGACGAGAACCGTCCTTCGGGATCCATCAAGATCCGCACCGAGACCATCGCGTATTTCCTGGAACGCTACCAGGCACAACTGCGACGCTCGCAGGCTTTTTAGCCGCTCAGCAGCACCAGCGCGGCGATGATCACGCCCGCGAACCAGGGGGCGGGGGTTATTCAGCGGTGTCCGATCTGTTTCCCCGCAGGCTCAATCCTTCGGCCTCGCCGACTCTGGACATCTGGCATAACTCGGCGATGCTTTCCGCCTGCATCTTCTCCATCATGCGGGCCCGGTATTTCTCCACCGTCCGGGGACTGATATCGAGCGCGCGCGCGATTTCCTTGTTGCTGAGCCCGGCTGTGACATGCTGGAGCACATCGCGCTCACGTGGTGTCAACTCCTTCATCCGTTCCTGTGCTTCCCGTTGCCCCTGGACGCGTGCACGCAGTCGGCCGTTCACTTCGACCGCCTCATCGATACGAGCGAGTAGAGACTCCGTGGCGAAGGGTTTTTCGAGGAAGTCGATGGCGCCGCCCTTGAGTGCATGTACGGACGCCGGGACATCGCCAAAGGCCGTGATGAAGATGACCGGAAGCAGGCACCCGCGGTCGTGCAGGACGTCCTGCAGTTCGAGCCCGTTCATGTCCGGCATGCGCAGATCGAGAACGATGCAGCCAGTCTGGTCGCAATGCAGATCGAGATCCCGCAACAGGGCCTCGGCGCCGGAGTAGGTGAACGCTTTGTAACCAGAGAGACCAAGGACCAGTGATAAGGAGCGCCGGAACTCGGCATCGTCGTCCACGAGTATGACGATCGGTCCGTCGCTCATTCGGTCGTCTCCGTGGGTTGGGTCCAAGTGTTTCACTGGCATCGGCAACGATTAAACAGCGACACGTTGTGATTGGTGAGACTGAGATGGACTAGCAGGCAGCCGATGATCGAAATGAGTACCCTTCGCGCGACAACATGGGGGGTTATACCTAGGGAGCTACGCATCTGTCAAGACACCGACTTTCTGGCTACGCTGCTCAATTGGGTTAACCAGCGCCATAGGGCAGGCTCTTTTTTAGCACCTTTGGATTTGACGGATCGTCGATGACCAGGCGTGGGCAGCCGATGTCTGGAGCGGATCAGCCGTCGAAAGACGACGTCACCGGACGGCCCGGCGTGCCGCTTCGATCGAGGAGAGCGCCGACGCCCTGCTTGAGGCCGAAAAAAGTGGTCCGGTTTGCGGCAGCGGGACGGGGGAGCGGCCGCAGAGACTGGAGCGACTGGATGGCCGAATGGATCTCAAAGAAGCCACAACCACCAGATACTGACGCTGGTCACCACCATCAGGAGAAGGTTGAGCGGTGCACCCACCTTGGCGAAATCGGTGAACCGATACAGACCGGTGCCGAAGATCATGGTATTGGTCTGGTAGCCGATGGGCGAAAGGAAGCTCGTCGAAGCCGCGAACATCACCGCCAGCACGAGTGCGAAGATGTCGATCTGCAGAATATGCCCCAGCGAGATCGCCACCGGGACCAGGATCACCACCGAGGCGTTGTTGCTGACCAGCTCGGTCAGCAGCGTGGTCACGAGGTAGAAAGCCATCAGCACCAGGATCGGATGCCAGCCACCGGCCTGACCTGCCAGAAACCCCGCGAGGAGATCGGCGGCGCCGGACTTGGTCATCGCGATACCCAGCGGAATCACGCCGGCGAGCAGAAAGATCACCGGCCACGACACGCCAGCGTACATGCCTTCCCTGTCGATACAGCCCGTCGCCACCATCGCGACGACGCCCATAAGCGCAGTGACCACGATGGGCAACGGCGTCAACGTGGCCCCAAGCACCACGGCGGCCATGATGCCGCCTGCGATCCACATGCGGCGGCGGTTGAACTCGTCCTGGCTCTCCTCCAGGATCATCAGGTCATCGGTGTCGCGAAGACGGGCCAGCGCCGTGCCCGAAATCTCCAGCAGCGCGATCCCGCCGACTTCGAGCGGCTCGTCGGCGATGCGGCGCTCTTCCAGTGCCTCCTTTTCGAGCCCGATCAGCCGCGCCTGGTAGCGCTTCCAGAACTTTGCGGTACGGACCTCTGTACCCTCGAAGAATCGAGATTCCCGGAGCAGCACGCGAACGAGCTTGCCATCGCCGCGGACCCGGCTGGATTCCCCCGATACCGAGAGGACCTCGACCTCGTCGGATTTGATCAGGTCCATCACCTGCCGGAGTTCGGCGTGGACCTGGATGATATCGTCCGGGCGTAACCGGATTTCTTCCGCACGCTTGATGTGGACCGTCTCGCCGCGGACGAGCTTCAGCACCCGGACGGAGGCCTTCACCGCGAACTTTTGCTCCCCGAGGGTCTGGTCCACCAGTGGGCTGTCCGCCGGCACACCCAGTTCGATGATGAAGCGGTCCTCGTCGTCGCCCAGGCGGATCGGGTCCTTCTCGGGCATCAGCCAGCGGCCAACGGTCACGAAGTAGATCAGGCCCACGCCCAACACGATCAGGCCCAGGTGGGTGAACTCGAACATGCCAATCTGGCGGGCGAAGTCCTCGTTATCCGCGAGGATCGCTGAGGCCAGAATGTTGGTGGAGGTACCGATCAGGGTCAGGGTGCCCCCGAGCATGCCGAAGAAGCTGACCGGCATGAGCAGCCGGGATGCCTGCATCTTCAGCCGCCGCGCCATGTCCAGGATCAGCGGAATGGCCACCGCCACGGCCGCGGTGTTGTTGATGAATCCGGAGATCAGGCCCACCAGCGCCGCGATGATCAGGATCATGCGCAACTCGGACTTTCCGACCATCGGAAACAGGCGCTGCCCGAGCACGTGAATCAGACCCGAGCGCTGGATGCCTGCCGACAGGATGAACATCGCGAGCACAGTGACCGTTGCAGTGCTGGAGAGTCCGGAGAGCCCCTCGCTGACGGTGGGGAAGGCGGCCTGGAGATCGACACCCCGGTCCAGTAGCCACTGGGAGTGGAACAGCAGCGGAATTGCGATCAGGGTGATCAGGATCAGGATCGCGGTGATGTCCATCGGCAGTTTTTCGCTGGCGAAGAGATACAGCGCCGCGGCAATGATGGTGAAAACCAGCGCGATTTCGACGGTCAACGGTTATCTCCCTGGGGTGCCGATGGACTCCCGTTCTCGGGTCGGATGTGCGTGTGGGGCGCAGCGTGTTCGCAGCGGCGATAGTGTGGCGCAAATGCAACCGCAGCAGAAGGATCCGAAGTCACGCCACGGACCGCCCTGGTCAGATGCAATCTGCGACACCCCGATCATGATCTTTGTCCCATGGGGTCTCTGGGCGGGCTTCGGCCCGCCGCGAGTTCAGGATGCAGTCTGATCGATCGACAGGGGGGTGATCGCCGCTACGACGCCCAGCCGGCGCAGTACAGCCTTCCCGCGCAGTGTCAGGTCGGAGATGAAGCGGAATTGTTGCCGCGGGTCGACTGGATAGGCCTTCACCCGGTAATGCGTACCGAAGGGACGCTCCTGTGCAATGACCACGATCGGCTTGTCGATCTCGAGGAAGGGGCTGGTCAGGGCCACGTCGCTGAAAATCTGCGAGACCGCACTGGCATCGTGATCCGGCTGGAGGGTAGAAATTGGCCACGCACTGCAGGCTGGGGCCACCGTTGTTCGCATTGTGGATGGCTTCGTTCCACAACTTCAGATGCGGGATGCTCACCCAGGTGTCGTCGGGAGTCACGAGTTCGATGGTGCGCGTCCCGACGTGTTTGACTTCACCATAGACGCCGTTGACCTCGATCCAGTCGCCCGGCCGGTAGGGTAGTTCGAAGGCCGAAACCAGGCCGGCGATCAGGCTGCTCACGTAATCCTTGAGCGCGAAGCCGACGGCGATGCCCACCGCGCCCAGCAGGGCCACCATGTTCTGCAGCGAAGGCTCGATCACGATCGGCACGACCCAGATCGCGGCCGCCACCAGGATCAGCAGGCGCGCGAGCGGTATCATCGCAAACACCAGGAAGCGCGCGCGGTCGTGCAGCCGGTTTGCCGTCCACGACAGCGCTCTTTGCGAGACCACGATCAGGATCAGCGCGAGCGCGACGACGACGCCGATCTCGATCCACGAAGAGGCATCCATCTCGTTGAATAGATGGGAAAGTTCCACGCCAGTACCTTCGGATTGGGCGTCGGCCAGACCCGCTGCAGGTATGCCCAGGTCCAACTGTCGCACCCGATGATACCTGGGCCCAATCGGCCTCGGGCCGCCTGCTCGGGAGCGCGCGGAGATCCTTTTCTGCTTTCGCATATGCTTCCATCGGCTCTCGCGAGAGCCGGAACAGGTTCCTCAACGAGCGCCATTTTTTTCTCGCCGCATTCAATTGGGTGTCTGACGGGAGTGTGAAATCCCCGATGGGCACGACCTCCCAAAGCGGGGCATTCGATCCTTCCTGCGTCTCGGTGGTCATGATCTGGGTGGGCCGCCGTTCACCTGTCTTCCCCGGTATGTGTTAACGGATGCGTCCCATCGGAGGAAGGACTCCCGGATTCGAGTTGCTCCCGGATACGCCGTATGTCACGCCAATACTCCAGTTTTGCGATGAGCACTTCAGCGAAAAGGTAGGCGCCAAAGAGGAAGAAGCCACCCGCCACCAGGCCGGCCACCGGCCATAGGAGTGCGGTGATCGCGGCGAGCCCGTAGGTCGTGGGCTCGACAATCTCCGCTCGCAGGTCCAGCCCGGTCAGGGCGGTCTCCGCGGCAAGATCTGCCGCAACCAGGGACGAGATCGAAAAAGCGAGGGAGCTGAGCACGAACAGAATGGCGATCAATTCACCCAGAAGGCGCATGCAGAGGGCCATGCAGGTCATGACAGGATAGTCCTGCGCGACGAGGTTTCGCAGCATGCCGGCGCGACGCCAGAGCAACCCGAACCAGGAGACGATCGCCACCGCGAAGAGGATCTGCAGCAGGATGACGGCGGCGAGCGGCCAGGGAAGTGGCGGCGTCTGCCATTCGACGATCCAATAGATCGCCGATACCAGGAGGCCCCCAACGAGGATCATGACCGCGAGGACCCGAAGCCCGGCGGCGGCGAGCCGATGGATCGGAATGGTCTGATCGCGCGCCACAATACTGGTTTGGTCCATCGCGCCCTTTTTCGTAGCCGTCATAATCGGTCCAGTCGTTCGGGATCGATGGCAATGCCCCGTTGACCGATCGCCTTGAAAGGATCCTCCCTCTGGGCGAGTCGCCGGAAGATGTTGCCAAGGGTCCAGCGGTCGGGACGCAGACGCGGATTCAGTTCATTCCATTCAAGCGGAGCCGCGACCGGGGCGCCATTCAGCGTGCGTAACGAGTAGGGGGCGATCGTCGTCTGACCGTAGGCATTACGAAGGTAATCCAGGAATACGCGACCCTTCCGCGCCTTCTTGCGCTGTTCGACCGTCAGGCGGTCCGGATATCTGGCCGCCAGTTCCTCGGCCATTCGCCGCGCGAAGTCCCTCGACTCGTCAAAGGTTGCCGATCGATCCATGGGGACCACCACGTGCAGCCCGCGGGAACCGGTGGTCATCAGGAAACTGGGCATCTCCATGGTATCAAAGGCCCGGCGCAGGACTCCCGCCGCCCAGCGGACCGGGCTGAAGTCGTCGTTCGACGGATCGAGATCGAAGATCAAGCGATCGGGGTATTCGGGACGATCGACGCGCGATAGGCCCGTGTGCAGCGCGATGGCCGCCTGATCGGCGATGTACAACAGGGTCGGGAGGTCCTGAACCGCCAGATATTCGACCGTCTTCCCTTCGGCTGGCAGGTTCACCCGGGCGATCCATTCGGGGAAATGATCGGGCACGTTCTTCTGGAAAAAGCAGTCATCGATTCCGTCGGGGCAGCGCTGCAGGCTCACAGGGCGCCCATCCAGGTGGGGCAGCAGGGTTTCGGCGATCCGTCGATAGTAGTCGACTACCTGACCCTTGGTCACCGCATCCATCCCTCGGTGTGATGGGAACAGGGTTTTGTCCGGACGCTTCACCGTCATGGTGTGCGGACCAGGCCGGATCCTGCGTTCATCCGCGCCCATCGCTACGGGGCCTCCCGCACCACGTCTTTCGGTTTCTTGTCCCGTCTGAGGCCGAGAAACCGTGGATGGCGTAATCGGCCGTCTCGGGTCCACTCGGTGAAGCCGATTTCGCCCACCAGCGTGGGTTCGATGAAGTGTATGCCCTTTTCGGGAACCTCGTCAGCGAACGGCGATGGCTCCTGCCGCAGTTCGTCCATGCGCTCGCGCAGGTCCCGCAGCAAGCGATCGTCGAAACCCGTGCCCACCTTGCCCGAATAACGCAAGCGTTCGCCTTCGTAATAGCCGACCAACAGGGCCCCGAATCCCTTGCGGCTGCCCTTGGGGTCGGTGAAGCCGCCAATGACCATCTCCTGCCCCCGGCTGCACTTGAACTTGAGCCATTTGCGCGATCGACCGTGTTGATAACCTGCGTTCGCGTCCTTGGCGATCAGACCCTCCCAGCCCTTGTCGCAGGCCTCGCGCAGGAGCGCCTTCCCGTCACGGTTGCGATGCGGCAGAAAACGCAGCGGGCCCCCGAATTGCAGGGCCTTGCGTAGCAATTGCTTGCGCTGGCGCAACGGGATTGCGGTCACGGCGAAGCCGTCGAGGTTGAGGATATCGAACACATAGACGAATACCGGGATGTCGCTTTCACGCGCCTGTTCGGGATCACCGACCTGCATGCGTTGCTGCAATCGCGAGAATGATGTCAACGAGCCCTCGAAGGCAACTACCTCGCCATCGACAGCGAATTGTTCCGTCGCTTGCTGGCTCAGAGCGTCCATCAGTTCCGGATACGTCCCGCTGGCATTCTTGTCGTTGCGCGTCAACAGACGTAAGCGGTCGCCATCCTTGATCGCAAGGATCCGCTCCCCGTCCAGCTTCCGTTCGTAAAGCCAGTCGGAGTCTGAAAACGGCTCGTGTGTGAGCGTTGCCTTCATCAGGTCGCCACCGACGGGCATGTCCGCCGGCTGGACCCGCTTTTTGAGATCCCCGTCGAGTTTCTTCAGCCAGGCCGGTTCCATCAGGTTTCGTCCGCCGCGACCTCGTCGATCGTGCGGTCGCTCTGTACGGACTTTGGTTCTGTGTTCACCGGGTTTCGGCGTCGGTCGGCCTGATCGTCGTCCATCTTGATCAGCAGCCAGTTGCCGTCGCTGCCTCCGGTGCGATGCAGGGCGTATCCGCCCCGGATCTTTTCGCCGTCAAGCCATGCCAGCAGGTGGCCCTGTTCGAGGGCCTCCTCGGCGGATCGGGTCTCTCCGTCCTTTTCGGTGATGTTGGTCCAGGTGCCGCGATCCCAGATCAAGACGGTGCCGGCGCCATACTGGCCCTCGGGAATCCTGCCCTCGAAGTCCGCATAGTCCAAGGGATGGTCTTCCGTAGGGATCGCCATACGCCTGTCGCCGGGATCCGTTGACGGCCCCTTGGGCACGCTCCAGGATTTGAGGACTCCGTCGATCTCGAGCCTTAGATCGAAGTGGTGGGACGAGGCGTCGTGCTCCTGGATGACGAAGATGGGTTTTGTACCCGGCTCAGCGTCCGGTTCCTGGCCACGCGGCTCGTCGGTCTTGCGAAAGTCGCGTTTATCACGGTACTTGTTCAGGCTCATTGGCTGGTTTCCTCCTCGCGTTCCGGGGCCCTTGCGGTACTCGACCCGGTTCCGAATACGTGGAAGTACAGGCTCGGGATCAGGATCAGCGTGAGCACGGTGGCGACAACGACACCGCTGACCAGCGTCAGCCCGAGCGGCTTCAGGGCCGGTTCGAAGATCAAGGCACCGCTGCCGAATGCGACCGTCCCTGCAGTGAGCAGGATGGGACGCGTACGCAGCGCGCCGGCACTGATCAGGGCCTCCTGGATGTCCATGCCCCTCTCGATGCGCCGCTGGGTGAAGTCCACGAGCAGCACGGCGTTGCGCACCACGATCCCCGCCAGCGCGATGACGCCCAGCACGCCGAGCCCGGCAATGTCCAACCCCATCACCCAGTGGGCCGGGATGACGCCGATGAAGACCAGCGGGATCGGCATCATGATCAATAGTGGAATGACATACGAGCCGAACCAGGCGGCGAGTAGCGTGTAGATCACCAACAGCACGCCAATGCCGGCCAGGGCAAGGTCGCGGTAGACCTGCTGGGTCATCTGCCACTCGCCGCCCCAGAACAGCGTGGTCTCCAGTTCGCTTTCGGGCGGGCTGAACCAGCGGACGTCGGGTGGTTCGATCTCCTGGTCGCGCAAGGTTCCGCCGATGTCGCGCTGGACCGACACGGGTTGGCTTCGGTCGCGATTGATCTGGGCTGCGACATACACGACCGGAAGCTGATTCTTGCGGTGACGGTGGGCCGTGGTCTCGCCTTCCGTGAAATCCAGCACATCGCGCAGAGGCACCGGCTGGCCGGCCTCGTTGTGGATGTAGAGGCCAGCAAGATCCTCGACCCATTGTCGTTCGGTCTCGGGCAGCCGCACGACGATCGGGATCGGCTGACGTTCGTGGGGCAGGTCCAGGTCGGTTGCCGTACGGCCAGTGAGTGCCATCTGCACCGCAGCGGCTGCCCGTGCAGGGAGCACGCCCTGCGCCGTTGCGCGTGTCTGGTCAACGGTCAGGCGGAGCTCGGGGGCTGGAGGCTTGGGGAACCGCTCGATCCCCACGGCGGCTTCGTGCTCCTCAAGGAGACGTGCGAGCATATCGGCCAGGGCCTGTTGTCGGTCGCGGTCCGCTCCATGGATTTCCGCCTGTACGTCGTTGTCGTTGGACGGCCCGGAGGGTATGTGGCGGGTCCAGGCGCGGCCGTCGAAGGGCGCCAGGAGTGCGGGCAGGCGGTCCATCAGTTCACGGCCGAGTTCGTAACTGAGCCGGACGCGCTGTTCCTTGTGCGGCAACTGCACATAGATGCTCGCTCGGTGCGAGGATGCGCTGGGCAGATCGGGCGGTCCAGGCCTCGCCATCAAGAGCGGGCCGTCGGTGCCGGCAAAGACTGTGTAGGCCTCGATTTCCGGGTACTCGCGCAACGCCCGGCCCACTGCTGCGCTTGCCTGCAGGGTGGTCTCCAGCGGGCTGCCGGGCGGCAACTCCATCTCGATCACGAAGACCTCGCGATCGAGAAACGGAACCAGCGTCAACTGCACCGCACGGAACGCGACCATGGCAATGCTGGCGACCAGCAGGATCGCGAGTACGGCGTAGAAGATCCAGCGCAGCCAGGCGTGGTTGAAGAAGGGTTGCAGCAATAGCCGGTAGGCGTCCGCCAGTCGACCCGATGGCATCCGCTCCTCGCCCTGGCGGGCTGCCGGGTCATTTTCGGTGCCTTCGTCCTGTCCTTCGTCCCGGCGATCCCCGGCGCCATCGCCCGTGGGCGACCGCAGCAGGCGGAAAGCGACGAAGGGCGTGACGGTCAGGGCGATGACCAGCGAAAACAGGATGGCCAGCGACGCGCCGATGGGGATGGCGCGTGTGTACTGGCCCATTTCGCCCGAGATGAAGGCGGTGGGCAAGAGGGTGGCGACGATCAGAAAGACGGCCAGTATCGTGGGGTTGCCCACCTCGTCGACTGCGCGGATCACCAGTTCTCGGCTGCGTTCGCCGGCCTCGCGGAAATGGCGCCCGATGTTTTCCATGATGATCACGGTATCGTCTGCAACCAGGCCGATTGCCAGGATCATGGCGGCGATGGATACCGGATTGAGACTGAAGCCGATCCAGAGGTAGGCGAAGGGCACGATCGACAGGATGGCAGGGAGCAGCAGCGAGACCCCGACGGCTTCGCGCCAGCCAAGTCCGACCAGGATGATGATCACCACCACCACCGTGGCAATGAAGAAATTCTCCAGCACGCTCATGACCGTCTCGGTGGCGGCCCGACCGGCATCGTAGGCAATGCTCACCTGGACGTGCGCGGGAATCATCTGCGGCTTCAGTGTCTCCAGGCGCTCCAGGGTGCGCGCCGTCACCGCGCTGATGTTCCGGTAGGGGATACTGGTGACCGCCAGGCTGACTGCCGCGACCTCGGTTGCCCCACCGCGTTGCCAATGCAGGCTGTAGGAGTCGTCGGGGGAGGGTCCGTCGATCACGTCGGCGACGTCGGCAAGACGAATGACGCCCGCTGGCCCTGTTCCCACCTGGATTCGCTCGATGTCCGCGACGGAGGTCGGCCAGGCGCCCACGCGGACCTGCCGGGTGATGTCACCACGCAGCGGTTCGGTCGGGAGACGCAGGCTTGCCGCTTCGATGGCCTCGTACATCTGTAGCAAACCGACATCGTACGCCGCCAGATCGCGCGGGCGGGGCAGTACCTGCAGTTCCCGCGGCTGGCCCCCATGCACGATAACGGCGCGCACGCCGTTGACCGCTTCGAGGCGCGCCGCCAGTTCCGAGGCCAGGCGCCGCAGTTCGTAGCCGCCCCAATCCGCGCTCGAGAGCGTCAGCATCAACCCCGTGAACAATTCGTCGCCCACGGTGCGGATCGATTCGGGCCCGACTCCCGGCGGCAGCCGGCTCCGATGGCTTTCCATCAGTTCCTTCAATTCGCCGTAGGCCTGGGCGTCGCTGATCCCGGTCGAGAACTCGACCTCGATCAAGGCTGCATCGGCCGCAGCAACCGTCTTCACCTCGACGACGCGTTCGAGCTGACTGGCCCAACTGCCCACCGGCCGCGCCACCAGCTCATCGACGCGTTCGACACCGGCACCGGGGAACGGAATCGTGATCAGCGCCGTAGGTATTTCGATGTCCGGCCGGTCCTCGCGCGGGGTCATGGTCAACCCATACGCCCCCATCACCAGGGCAGCCAGCACGATGAGCGGGACCAGCGGTGAGTCGATCAGTCGCTTTGCCAGATGACCGGCGAGGCCTGGCCTGTCCATCAGTCTTGCACCGTGGCATCCACGGTGACAGGCTGATTGTCGGTCAGTTGATCCAGTGGATCCCCGACGACCACCCTTTCACCGCCGGAAAGGCCGCGTTCGACTTCCACCCAGTTGTGTGCGTCGGCAGGTCCGGCAGCCAGGACCAGCCAGCGCAGGCGCGCCCGCAGCTGACCATCGGCGTCGGGTTCGACCACGAAGACCCCCTCCATCTGACCGCGGCGGACCAGCGCGGCCTCGGGTATCGCGACACGGGGTCGCGACGGCTGCGTGGTGGGTACGGCGATCTCGGCCACCATGCCAGGCTTCAGTGCAGAGGGAGGATCCTCGATCGTCAGGCGCAGGCGCAGACCGACGCCGGCGCCCTCGAGGGCCGGGAGCACCGCCTGGACGCGCCCGTCGATGGTCTCTTCAATGCCGACGAATGCCATCGGCAGCGACTGCCCGATCTGGATCTGCATCGCGCTGGCTGCATCGATGCCGGCGTCCACCTCAAGGCGGCTGCGGTCTTCGAAGATCACAAGGGGAGGGCCGGGGGCGACGAACGAACCCGTCTCGGCCAGGATTTCGCTGATGACGCCAGTGAAGGGTGCGCGCAGCGTGGCGTAGTCCAGATTGATCTCAGCAGCGGCCAGCTCGGCTTCGGCCTGTTCGAGCAGGCCGCGTGCCTGTTCAGCCTTCACCGCGGCCTCTTCCATGCGGATGCGGGCCACGAGTTCCTGTTCGTACAGCCGTCGGAAGCGGCCTTCATTCTGCACGGCCTGTTCCCAGGCGGCCCGAGCCGCCTGGCGTTGCAGGCGTGCCGCGGTGCGTGCCGCCTCCAGATCACGGGCATCGACGCGCAGAATGGGCTGATCGGCCTCGACGTGGTCACCGGCTTCGACCAGAACCGATTCCACTCTCCCCGCCTGCCGCGTGCCCATCTGCGCGCGTCGATCGGGCTGTACCACGCCGGCGATACGCGCAACCGGCTGGTGCTCCCTGACCTCGGCCGACGCCACCTTTATGGCCAGGGTTGGGAGCGGTTCGGGGGCTTCGGGTGCCTCGGTGCATGCAAGAGACAGCAGGGCTATGAGCATCGACCCGATCGAAAGCCATCCTGTCCGTCGGCGAGTCATGGCGAAATCACCGCAGGATCGCCGGCCTCGATCGCCAGGCGGTAGCGTTGCGCGGCGACCAGGGTGTTGAAGCGGGCGTTGATCTCGCGGGTGAGTGCACCGAGTTCTTCCGCCTGGGCCTGCAGGAGAGAGGTGATGTCGTCCAGCCCCTCTGCGTAGCGAGCTTCGGTGAGTGCCAGTGCCGCTTCGGCATCCTCAACCCCGCTGGATGCGCGGTCCCAGCCCAGCAGTTCGGCCTCCCAGTCGGCGCGTGCCTCCTGTACCTCGCCGCGGGCAAGCAGCCGCAGGGCGCGCAGCTCGGCGTCGGCCTCCTGTGCAACTGCGCGGGCCTCGTCGACCGCACCAGCCTGGCCAAGACCGGCGAAGGGGGTCCAGCGGAGATTCACGCCGACCATCCAGCCGCTCTCGGCAAGATCCAGCGGCCGATCCGTCTCCACGTGCTGGTAACGCAGCAACAGGTTGACGTCCGGAACGTACGCGGCACGGGAACGCCGTACACCGTAGCGGGCTGCGCTCACCGTCTCCTGCAGAGCCTGCAGATCATTGCGGCGCGCCAGGATCTCGGATTCGGCAGGTTCCGGGGGAAGCGCTCGGGGTGGCTCCGGCACCGCATCGGTGAGTTGCAGCGGGTCCTGGCCTTCGATACCGAGCACCTGCCGCAGCAGGGCGTGAGCGGCTACGACCTGACTCTTGGCCGTGGCGACCCGTGCCTCCATTTCCAGCACCCGGGATCGGGCACGCAGCACGTCGACCGGCGGGATCAGCCCTTCGTCGAAGCCCGCCTCGGCCTGACGCAAGGCGCGCTCGGCCGTTGCCAGGCCGCGCTGTTCGGCCTCGACCCGGCGCTCGGCCGTGCGCGCGCCAAAATAGCTCTCGATGACGGCGAGTGCAACTTCATCCCGGGTCCGCCGCAGCACCGATCGGGCGGCATCGGTCTGAAGTTCGGCCTGTCGTCTGGCGTTCCAGGCGCCAACATTGATGAGCGGTTGAACGACCTGGACGGTCGCGATGCGGGCATCGACGGGTCCGAGATCCCGCCGGGTCAGGATCGGCGGGAAGCCGGGCTCGAGCACCGGGATATCATCGAGCAGCGAGGTGTCCAGACGCAGGTAACTGGCGTCGAAACTCAGTGTCGGCAAGGACCCCTGCAGCGTCTGCCGCCGTACTGCCTCGGCTCGGGCGATGCGTGCCCGGCGGAGCAGCAGCTCCGGGTTTTCCGCCTGCGCCCGACTCAGCGCGTCCTCCAGGGACCATCTCCCATGCGCAGGTTCGTGCGCAGCGGGGCTGGCCGACACCAACAGCATGGCCAGCCCAAGCGCAGCAGAGACCCTTTGCAAGACAGCTGTTTTCACCCATCTCCCCGAGTAGCCCGGAAGAGCCCTCCACACCTGGACGTTCCGAATGCGCCCAACGCCAGGATATCCATACAGCATAAGCCATTTTTCACAGGACTGGCCGGAGGTTTGGGGCGCAGTCGGTCTTCAGACGGCGCCCCGATCGGGCTGGTGTCGCTGCGCAGTCTGCGCTGCGCGATACGGATTCGCGCACTCGCGGCCCTCAGTGGAAGAAGACCATGTCCTCCATCGCCGGAGCGAAGACCCGGTAGTAGGGTGGCAGCCGCGCAAGGTGAGCCAGCACGCCTTCGTCATGGACCTTCCGTAGTTCCGGGTTCACCCCGGTCAGGGCCAGGCCGAAGGTGAGCGTGTCTGGACTTTCCCACTCCATGTGCACCAGGTACTCCTTCGGCCCCCCGATCGGAATCGGTGGCCCCGTATAATCCTTGCCGAATTCCCCGTAATTGGTTTGACGGGACTTCGGCGGGTTTGCGCCCAGGGTCTGCAGTGACTCCCAGAAGGCAGGGGGCGCCAGTTGAAAGGTGCTCAACGCCGCCTCGCCCTGCTTCTCGAGGATCATCCAGCCGATCATGCCGGGCGCACTTTCCTTCAGCATCTCCAGAGTGCGGATGGTACCCTCCAGAAAGGCCTGTTCCCTGCCTTCCATCACATGGTGCTCTCCGAGCGCCACCAGGCGCTTCATGGCAAGACGGACCTTGGGCACCGGTTTCTGCTGGGCGAATGCAGCGCCCATGACCTGCGGTACATCCGTCAGCCCCACGAGTCGTGGCATGTCCGCTTCGACGATCGTGTAGACCGGCTCGCAGGGGCCATCGACGACCATGTCGAGGCAGCCTGCGCAGAGTTCGAAGATCCGATCGAACTGCTCGTAGTGCATGCGCTCATGCGACTCTGCGTCTTCCCAGACCGTGTACTGCCATAAGTTGAGCGGATTGAGCCGCAGGTTGGTCGGTGACTCCATCACGGCCTCCAGGCTATCCGCAGTCACCACCTGGGCGGCTCCGTAGCGTCCGCCCAGCGGGTGTGTTCCCGTTTGCAGAAACGCATGGAAGCCCAGGAATCCCGGCTCATTGGCCGTGGTCAGGCAGACCTTTGGCCCGATCTTCGACATTTTCTCAAAGCTGCTTGGGTCGTTTACAACGGCTGATTTGTTGATGGCCAGGGCTGCGCCTTTCTTGATTCCCTGAATCATGATGGGTGCCTCCTTTTGCAAGCTGTCAAGGGTCGTGCGGGTGGCATCGCCGGCAGCATGGCTGTGGGGACTGATGATCCACGTTGCGCGTCGGATCGCGGTCGTCGCCACAGACATCGCGGGCGGTGCGGCCCACCGTTAATAGAGAACCGTCCGTTCGGTTCGACCTGTTGCGATCAGCTGCGCGGAACCCAGGCGTTACACCAGCCAGCCGCCGCGACATGCCTGCCTCCGAAGGCCTCACAGGGCCCCCAATCAGATGCATCGGGGTCGGTGTACAGGAGACAGTTGGCGCAGGTTTGTCCCTCCTCGTAGGCTTCGTGATCCACATCGGCGGCGTCGTGCCGATAATGAAGGGCCTGCGCCTCGGGATCATCCTCGCTGACGCGGTCGTTCGCCGCTACCGGAGCGAAGAGCAGTGGTGCGGCAGGGATCGCAACGATGCCGGCGACACCCATGCGCAACAGTCGGCGGCGCGACGGATTGGGGTTTTGCTTTCTCATGACGGCTCTCCTCTCCATTGAACGAAGCCTCTTTTGAGCGTAACAAGCGTGACGGTCGGTTTGAAGGGCGGGTCAATACGCCCCGTTTTGCGCGACCTGATGATCACGGAAGCTCCGCAGAAGATCCCCTCGCGCGCAAGGCGCGCTACGAGCCCGGTACTGTAGGAGCGGTCTCCGACCGCGATCCAGCGAGGTGTCCGGGCCATGATCGCGAGCAGAGGTCGCTCCTGCGCGTTCTTGTCCTGGTAGGGACCTGCCTTGCAGGCGAATATTTTGGCGTTTTTTTGCGGCCCATGCGATTTTCCCTGGCTGCCGAGGATTCGGGATCATCAGGTCGCGCGACGCTGCGGATCCGTATGGCCCACCGGGCAAATGTTCCTTCGGGCTGTCAATCCGGGGAGCGAGCCTTCCGCCAACCGCGGGCGCAGCGTGGCGGCATGGATTCAGAACAGCAGGTTGATCATCATCAATGCGACTCCAAGATAGAGCAGGGTGAGCAGGCCGCCGGCGCGCAGGAAGTCGATCACGCGGTAGCCCCCCGGATCCAGAATCAGGGCGTTGACCTGATGAGTGGGGAGCAGGAAGGCATTCGAGGCGGCGATGGCGACGATCAGCGCGAAAACGCGGGGGTCTGCGTCGATCCCATTGGCCTGCGCGACCAGAGCGAAGCTCACCGACAGCGGTACCAGGAGTACGGTGGCTCCGACGTTGGAGATGAACAGCGTGAAGAACGTGACCAGCAGGAACAGCATCGCCTGCATGACCCACACCGGAACGTCGCCGATCAGGTGCATGCCGTTGACCGCGAGCCACTCCGCCGCGCCGGAATTCTGTGCCGCGAGGCCCAGGGGAATCAGGCCGGCGAGCAGGAATACCGTCTTCCAACTCACCGCGCGGTAGGCGTCGTCCATGTCGAGGACGCCGGTCAGCACCATCCCGAGGGCGCCACCCAGCAGCGCGAGGGCAAGCGGTAGATCGGAGAAGAACACGAGACCGAGGGCAAAGGCCAGCGAGGCCAGCGCGGGCCAGAGCTTGCAGGGCGCTTCGGGTTTTCTTGGCTTTGGATAGCGGCTGGTCATGACGATGAAATCGCGATCGTCCTCGAGCTCCATCAGGCGTTCCCAGCGTGTATGCACAACCAGCGTGTCGCCGGCCTGGAATTCGACACTGCTGAGCTCGTCGCGGAGGATTTCGTCGCCTCGCTGGATGCGAAGCACGGTCACCCCGTAACTGCGCCGCATGTGCAGTTCCCCGATGCTTTCGCCGATCAGGGAAGATCCCGGCGGGATGATCAGTTCCGCGATCCCGGAATGCCGCGGTGACATGCTGCGGGCAAAGGCATCGAGTCGGTCCCGAAGTTCGATATTGTCCCGATCACTGGCCGTTTCGATTTTCTCGATCGGTCCCAGGATCGCAAGGTGGCCGCCGGCCGTGATCTCGGCACTACGACGTGGCTCGATCTGTCGTTCATCGCCGTCGTCGAGCCCAATCACGAACACGCCGTACTCCTTCTCGAACTCCCCGATCGAGGTTCCCGCCAGCCGGCTTTCGTCACCGACACGCACCTCGCGAATCGCATAATCGATGCCGTAGAGATCCTTGAAATAGTCCGAGGTGCTGCGTGCCCTGGATGCATCCTCGGAGGTTTCCGGGGCCTTGGGCAGTACCCAGCGGCCCAGGAGCCAGAAGTACGCAATGACCATGGCCAACAGGGCCAGGCCGATGGGCGTCACGTCGAACAGGCCGAAATCCTCCAGGTCGCCGGGCATCAGGTCATTCAGCAGGATCAGGGGGCTGGAGGCGACCAGGGTCAGTGTGCCACCGGTGATGGCCGCAAAGCCCATCGGGATCAGCAGCCGCGATCGTGGGATGCCGACGTCGCCGGAGACGCGGTTCAATACGGGCATGAACAGAGCTGCGGCTCCGATGTTCTGCATGAAGCTGGTGACCAGTCCCACGGCGCCCGAGACGACCGCCATCACGCGTTGCTCGGTGCGGCCGGCAAGCTGCAGTATCAGCCTCGCGACGCGCGTCATCACGCCGGCTCTGTCCAGCCCGCTGCCAATGATCATCACTGCGATGATTGCAACGACCGCGTTGGACGAGAGACCGGAAAACAGTTCGTCGGCCGCCACAACCGGTTCGATGCCGGGAATCAACCCGACCACGCCAATCAGAAACAGGATGACCAGTGCGCCGATGTCGATACGGACGATCTCGGTGACGAACAGCACGATGGTCAGGCCCAACAGACCGAAGACGATCAGGATCTCGGCAGTGAGGGCAACGTTGTCCATTCGTGAAGGATTGTCGCTGTTGCGGAATCGGTCGGTCGTTCGGCCGGCGAAAGGCGCAGGATCGTGTCTGCCGTGCCCCTTGTCATATCGGCCGCTTGCAATGCCGTTATTTAGCGGCCTCGATATCGTAGCCTGCACTTTGCCAGCCGGTCATGCCGCCCAGCACATTGAAGACCGGTCCGCGTCCCTGCCTTTTCAGCAAACTGGCCATCACCGACGAGCGATAGCCGCTACCGCAGATGACCGCCAGCGGCCGGTTCGTCGGGATCTCGTCCAGACGTCGAGGCAGCTCGCCGCCGCTGATGTGGCGGGCGCCGGCGATGTGGCCTTCCGACCATTCTGCGGGTTGGCGCACGTCCAGGATCACCAGCTCCCGGTCATGCTCCGCAGCGTGACGTAGTTCATGAACGGTCCATTGAGGCAGGATGTCGATTTCGCGCCCACTGGTGCGCCAGGCCAGCATGCCGCCCGACAGCCAGGCGGCCGGAAGGTCATAGCCGATGCGCAGGAGTTGCCAGTAGATATCCTCGAGATCGCCCGGCTGTTCCACCACCAGCAGGATCCGGGCATCCTCGGGCAGCACGGTTCCGGCCCAGGTACTGAAGGAGGTGCCGGCCGCAACGTTGAGAGCGCCGGGGATGTGCGCTGCAAAGGCCTCCGGCGACCGGCAGTCCACCACGAAGGTATCGTCCCGGCGGCTCATGCGCGCGAAGTCGTCGGGCTGCACGGCAGGCGGTTTGGGCAGGACGCCCAGTGGTTTCGGTCCCTCGGTGTTCTGGCTGCGCATACGGCGCCAGTAGGGAGGTACCGTGGGCAGATCCTTGAGTTCGAGACAACGCTCGACGAAGCCCTCGCTATCGTCGAGATCCACGAGCATCCGGTTCATGCGGCGTTCGTAACCGATCGTGGTCGAGAGCATGCTGCCGATATTGCCGCCGCAGAGCGAGCCGGCCACGTGCGTTGGATAGACAGGGACGTGGTCGGGAAGCTTCAGGATCTTTTCCTGCAGCGTGTGACAGAACTCACGAGCGCTTGACCGCGTTTCCTCATCGCCACCCAACAGGTCGGGTCGGGCAATGTCGTCGACCAGAAGCGCGCCGCCGGAGAGAAGCAATGCCGGGGCCCGGCCACGTGAGTGGTCGTAGACGAGCAGCGAGATGTGCTCCGGCGTGTGTCCCGGTGTATGCACGACCTCGAATTCGATCTCACCCATGCGCAGGCGTTCGCCGTCATCCATGTAATGGACGGGATATCCCAGCTGGGCCCGAGCACCCGCCAGGAGCTGCACATCGGCTCGTGCCGGCAGCTCACAGATCCCGGAGAGGTAATCGTTGTGCTGATGGGAATCGGCGGCATAACGCAGCCGCATCCCGCGCGCCTGGGCCTCCTCGAGATAGTCATCCACATCTCGACGCACGTCGAGGACCAGAGCCTCGCCCGTTTCTTCGGAGCCAATGAAATACGACGCGTGTCCGAGGCTTTCAAGGTAGAACTGCTTGAAGATCATCGCGCTCTCCCATCTTGATGCTCCGCATTTGCAGGTATCCGGAGGACGGTGCCTGGTGGATTGTTTTCAGCGTAAATCGTGAGAACGTATTTGACAATACACATGGGTATGACAGGGAGTCGGCCCTGAATATGGAGCATAAGAAAAACGTTATTTTACGATTTGGGAAATGCTCTATCCCCATTGCAGGTGTTTCCGGTCCATGCGCGAAAAGAGACCGGTGAATCTGCGCACCTGATGATCACGAATCCTCCGTAGGCCGGGAATATCGCATTGACCGCATCGAAACCGCCAAAACCTTCGCCTGAAGGGTAGGATCCTAAAAGGGCAAGGACCTGTGGGAGTGCGCCTTGCGCGCGAAGGGGTCCTCTGCGGAGCTTCCGTGATAATCAGGTATTCGCATGGAGGGTTTTCCCCCATGTCAGCGGATTTTGGATGCTGCTAAAATGTTGGTGGCAATAAAACAATTTCAAGCCTCGGTAAGCGACTTTCTGGTGCGCAAGGAAAAGGTTTGTTTCTGGAACATGGCTGTGCGTTGGCATGTCTGGAAACTCAAGTTGCACATGCAGCGTGTCTCGAGCGTCAAGGGAAGCGTCCGCGTGACCCACCGACCGAACATTTACGTACAGGGAGAACAGCGAAAGGGAGAGCATCATGAAGAGAGCGCAAGAAGTTCTGTATCCTGAACATCCCGACAAGGTCGAACCCAAACAGACCCTTGACACCGGGACTCCGCCCATCCGCTCGATCTCTGCTCCGGGCGATCTGGGGCAGTGGCTTTCAAGGGGATGGCAGGACCTGATGAAAGTGCCGTCCGTACTGCTGCACGGTCTCGTTGTGGCGGCTGTCGGCGCAGTCATTCTGTTTCTGAGTTGGGAGCAGCCGGTCGTCAGCCTGATGTTCATCTCCGGCTTCCTGCTGGTGGGTCCGATCCTCGCGGTGGGAGTGAATGAGATGGCGCGGAGGTTGGAGCAGGGAGGGCCAATCCGCTTCAGTACCGGCCTAAGCGCGATCCGCGAGTTGGGTTGGGCGGTTTGGCTCTATGCCGCGATCCTGATCATCATGTTTGCCTTGTGGGCCGGTATCGTGTGGCGCTGGATCGGCGTCCTGACGATGGGCGAGCTCGGCACGCCGGCAAGCATGGGTGAAGTGTTCGCTGCAATGCTGGCGAGTCCACAGGGCATCGTGGCCTTGCTGGGCCTGATCGCCGCGGGAGTGGTTTTCGCGCTGGCGGTCTTCGCCATCAGTCTCGTGACGCTGCCGGCGATGCTGGATCGTCAGCGGGGGTTGGTGGATGCAGTGGCCATCAGCCTGAAGGCGCTGAAGACCAACCTGGGTCCCCTGTTGCTGTGGGGCCTGCTGATCACCGTCCTGTTCGCGGTCTCCGCAGCAACCGCCTTCATTGCTCTGATCGTCATTTTCCCGTGGCTTGGCCTGTCCATGTGGCATGGTTATCGGGATTTGGTGGGTCCGAGCAATCGGGCGTCGACTGCCAAGCCACATCCCACACATGGTTGATGCGACACGGTTGCGCGTAATCGCTGTGCGCTTCCGGACGGCATGACAAGCGGCAGCCGGTGTTGATCGTCGCACCGGCTGCCGTGATTCAGGGACGCATGTCGACGTGCTTTGCCGCGGTGGGCTGCCCGGCTCGCGACAGAAGGGAAGGCAGGCCAGGGCCCACTGGCCTACTCCAATGCTTCCAGTGACTCGGGCAGTACTTGGCCGCCATCCACGATCAGCGTCTGGCCCGTGATGTAACGCGCCTCGGGCGAGGCCAGAAAGCACACGGCATGCGCGATGTCCTGAGGTTCGCACAACTTCTTGGTGGGAATGGACGCCGCCATCTGGCGGAGATAGTCATCGCCCTGTTTTTCCAGTCCTTCGGTCAGCACGTTGCCCGGCATGACCGCATTGATGGTGATGCCGTCAGACGCGCACTCGAGAGCCGCAGAGCGCATGAAGCCCAGTTGACCGGCCTTGCTGGCGCCGTAATGCGCCCAGCCCGGGAAGCCGGTAATTGGCCCCGTGATCGAGGAGGTGAGCACGATCCGGCCGTAGCCGCGCTCCCGCATGCCCGGCAGGACTGCCTGCGTCATGAAGAAAGCACCCCGAAGATTGATCCCGATCATTTCTTCCCAGTCTTCCTCGCTCATCGTGTCCAAGGCAGCTTGAGGAAAGATCCCCGCGTTGGAGCAGAGGATGTCTATGCTCTGGTGGCGATCCTGTACTGCCTTCACCGCTTGCTGGCAGGACGCTTTCGAACGGACGTCCAAAACCTCGAATTCCGCGCCCAACTCTTCGGCAGCCGCTTTTCCATCGGCCTCGTCGATGTCCGTGATGACTGCGGTCGCACCAGCTTCGATCACGGTTTTTGCAATGGCCCTGCCGATGCCATTGGCGCCTCCGGTAATGATGGCGACCTGGTTCGTTAATGCAAACATGAAAATCTCCTCTTGTTCCGTCCTGTTCGTTCCTTATTCAGGCGATCCAGATCCATCATGTCAATGGGGCTGAATCCGCCGATGCGATGGTCACTCTACCGGCCACTGCTTGACGGCTGAGCGATGATGCGCTTGATCAAAAGCGTGGTACCTCTATTCGGAGGCTGTCAATGCGTATGACTGCGCCCCGCGCAGGTAAAAGGCTCGCGCTCCTGAGCGTTCCGCCAGCGCGAATGTGTCGATAGGATTCCGTTTGAATGCGGAACCGCAGCCTTGACCGTTGGCCGGATGGCGACTAGGTTTTGATGCTGTGTGGTTTTCTTGAAGAGGAGCGAATCATGATTGTTCCCGAGAATCCTTATCCCCGCGTCACCGTCGACACTGCCGCGCACAAGGTGGAAGAGGCCGATGCCTGGTACATGATCGGGCTCTCCGGAATCCCGAGCGCCGAGAATCAGGGCCACACCTCGAATGCCGGATTCGTGACGACCGGCGAGGGGGTGGTGGTGTACGACGCCCTTGGAACGCCCGCGCTCGGCTTCGAACTGATCCGGCGGATACGGGAAGTCACGGACGAGCCGATCCGCTACGTGATCGCAGGGCACTACCATGCCGATCATATCTATGGCCTGCAGGCCTTCGCCGATCATACCGATGCCCGGATCATCGCCCAGAGCCGCGCGCAAGGTTATCTGGACAGTGACACGGCCCGCCAACGGCTCCAGCAGCGTCGGGAGGTGCTGTTTCCCTGGGTGGACGAAACTACTCGTGTCATCCACCCCGATGAGTTCTTTGACGACGAGCACCGCGTTGAACTCGGTGACAAGACCTTCCGCCTGCTCCACGCAGGACCCGCCCATTCGCCCGATGACGTGCTGATGGTGGTCGAGGAGAGCCGCGTGGTATTCGCCGGTGACATCGTGTTCGATGGCCGCCTGCCATTCCTCGGTGACGACGAGGTCAACACCGCAAACTGGATCGACCGCCTCGATCGGGTTCAGGAGATGAGCCCCTCGTTCCTGATCCCCGGGCACGGGGCGGCAACATCCGAGGCAGTGCGTGCGGTGAGTTTCACCCGTGGATATCTGCAGGATCTGCGCGAGCATATGGGTGAGGCGGTGGAGGATTTTTTGTCGTTCGAAGAGGCCTATGCCCGGGCCGACTGGTCGAAGTACGAGGGTGTGCCGGCCTTTGCGGAGACACACCGCCGCAACGCCAATGCCGTGTTCCTGGAGATGGAGGCGGCAATGTTCTAGTCGTGTTCCGCTGCGGGGTTCCGCTTGTGGACGCGGATGACTGCGGCTCAGTGGCCTCCCACCAGGTCACGGTACCCGTGCCACATCGCGAGCCCGAGCCAGGGGAAGATGACGATCAGCGCGACGAAGGCCGTGAGCACGGAGACCAGGAACAGTGCCGTGATCAGCAGTGCCCAGAACAACAGGGGTACGGGGTTGCGCTTGAAGGCCTTCAGGCTGACAGCCACTGCGTCGACGAGACCCGAACGCTGATCCAGCATAGCTGGCACCGTGATCACGCTCATCGCGAACGCGACAAGAGCAAACGCGGCGCCGATGATGAGCACACCGACCAGTGACACGATGCCTCCCGGGCTGGCAAGCATCGCGCTCAGCAGTTCACCGATGTGTGCAGGCAGGCCCAGTTGCCCGACATTCATCACGGCAATCCAGAGCCAGGTGTAGGCGGTCCAGACCGCGAAGATGCCCAGGAGTATGGCGGCAAAAAGCCATAGCGGTGCGCCAATTTCCGTAATGGCTCCCAGGCCGGCCGGAGCCTTCGCGGGCTGTCCCGCTTCCAGATTCCTGGCTGTCGCATTCAGACTGACCGCGAGCGCTGGCCCGACGAGCAGGAACCCGATGACCAAGGCCAAGCTCAGCCAGGGCTGCGCCCAGGTCGCCCAGACCAGTACCACGCCGGCAACGCTGAATACGAGCCCGTGAAGCAGAGCGGATGGTGCCCGCAAAAGATCCCGCCAACCTTGACGAAGCCAGCGAAGGGGCTGTCCGAACGAGATGGACTGGATACTGCGCGTGCCACCCTCCAGTGTCCTCTCGGGACGGATTTCTCCGGGATCCTCAGGATACCGACGCTTGATCAGGTCGACCACGATGACACCTCCTTGCGTTGGTTGTCGCTTGTATGTCGGGCAACAGGAGTCTGCGCATTTCGAACGCCAGAGGAACGCCTTTGCGTTATTGCCCGGGACAGCCTGGGGGAGGCGGGGTCTTCCGGGAGTCCCGCCATGCGGTCCCTGCTGGATCGGCTCGGTCGGATCGCGTCCTTGGCCGGTCCTGGAATTGCGACTGGGACCTTGGCATTCGGCCGACTGTCCCAACGGGCAAGCGCGCATCAGCGACGAAAAATTTCATCTATCGTCAACCATTGCACCGCAGGTTTAGCGCGTCAATGCGTATGATTGCGACTTGAAGGCACGAGATGAACCCTCTGCAATAGATGCTGGATATTTGGCGACGAGCGGGCGCGTCGAAGCGGAAGCATGCGAGCGGTGACCGGTCCGCCATCGTCCAGAGACCCGTCAGGCGTTGCCCCGAGGGATGCAGGGATGAACAAGGCGATTGCGCGTGCGTCATCCTTTGTCCGGGCCTGAAAGATTCACAGCGTGGGTTTTTTGCCTTGCGCGCCGATGACGCACGATCCCACTCTCGGTGGAAGGTCTGCCGGGATCCCAGTGACCAACGACATCATCGGAGACCCAAATGTCCGAAGAGGCGAGATTCCGGTCAAAGGTGAAGGCCGTGCTGTTCGATATGGACGGGGTGGTGACGGATACCGCGCGCGCGCACGCCGCTGCATGGAAACGCCTGTTCGACGAATTTCTCGAGGCGCGCGCAAACCGCCTCGGCGAGGCGTTCCGGCCGTTCGACCCCCGCGATGACTATCGCCGCTTTGTCGACGGAAAACCTCGCGCCGACGGCATCCGGAGCTTTCTCGCTTCGCGGGGTATCGAACTGCCGGCCGGCAGCAGGGACGATGGTCCGGACGAAGACACTGTTGCTGGTCTTGGCTATCGCAAAAACCGATATTTCCGAACCTGGCTGGACGAAAATCGCGTCGAACCGTACCCGGGAACCCTGAGGCTGCTTGAGGCACTACGCAATGAGGGCGTGGCGACGGCTGTGTTCTCCTCGAGCCGCAATGCCGAGGCCGTGCTGGAAAGCGCCGCGTTGCTCGATCGATTCGACGCCCGGGTCGACGGGAATGACCTGCTTCGGTTGGACATCCCCGGCAAGCCCGACCCTGCGATGCTGCTGGAGGCGGCCCGACAACTGGATGTCGCTCCGGCGGAGTGTGCGGTCTTCGAGGATGCGCGCAGCGGCATCGAGGCCGGTGTCCAGGGCGGGTTCCGCCCGGTGATCGGTGTCGCCCGCGAAGATCACGGCGATCGATGGAAGGAGGCGGGTGCCGACCTTGTGATTCGCGATCTGGCCCAACTCCGCTTCACCCCCGCGGACGGTCTAACGCTGCGCACGCTCGCCAATCTGCCGTCGGCCCTGGATCGCGAGAACGAGATGCTCCCCCGTCTGAAGACCGGGGAGCCTGCGGTGTTTCTGGATTACGACGGCACGCTGACGCCGATCGTCGACGACCACACGAAGGCGCTGCTGGCCGACGATATGCAGGCGACGGTGGCGGCTCTCGCCCGGCGTTGCACGGTGGTGATCGTGAGCGGCCGTGATCTGGCGAAGCTGCGTGAGTTGGTTGGGCTGGACTCCGTGTGGTTTGCGGGCAGCCATGGTTTTGAGATCATCGGCCCAAAAGGTGCTGCCCGGGGCCTGGAGAAAGGCGAAGAATTTCTTCCGGAACTCGATGAACTGGAGCGTGGCTTGAAGGATGAGTTGGCCGGCATCGACGGGCATTCGCTGGAGCGGAAGAAATTCTCGATCGCGGTGCACTATCGCGGTGTCGCGTCCACGGACGTGGAGTCCCTGAAGGCCATCGTTGACAAGGTGTTGCAGGAACACCCGAGTCTGCGCCTTGGTCGTGGCAAGAAGGTCCTGGAGATCGGCCCCGATATCCATTGGAACAAGGGCGAAGCGGTGCGCTGGGTGTTGCAGGAGCTGGAGGCAGATCACCCGGACCTCGTTCCGGTCTACGTTGGCGATGACATCACCGATGAGGATGCTTTCCAGGCGCTTGCGGGGCAGGGGATCTGCATTGTCGTGCGCCACGACGAAACCCGGGCGACCGCCGCCGACTACGCCGTCGACGACACGCTGGGCGTGAAACGCCTGCTCCAGTCCTTGACCGGCATCATTGCCGCGCGGGAGCGCGGTGCCGCGGCGATGCGCGACCGGGGTGCATGGTCGCTGACCTACTCGGGTTACCGGCCCACGCAGGAAGGTTTGCGCGAGGCCCTGTGCACGCTCGGCAACGGCTACTGCGCGACCCGTGGCGCCTCGCCCGATGCGCGGGCGGACGACGTGCATTACCCGGGGACGTATCTGGCTGGCGGCTACAATCGGCTGATCAGCGAAGTGGCCGGACGGAAGGTCGAAAACGAGGACCTGGTCAATCTGCCGAACTGGCTGCCGCTGACCTTCCGGATCGATGACGGCGACTGGTTCCGGCTCGATGATATGGAGATTCTGTCCCTGGATCAGGAACTCGATGTCATCCACGGTCTGCTGCACCGTACCCTGCGCTTTCGCGACGCCGAAGGTCGCACGACCCACTGGCGGGAACAGCGGCTGGTCAGCATGGACACCCCCCACATTGCCGGTCTTTGCGTGGAGCTGACGGCCGAGGACTGGTCAGGCCGGATGACAGTGCGGTCGTCCCTCGACGGCAGCGTGGTCAATGACGGCGTTGCCCGCTACCGCGGTCTGGCGAACTGTCATCTCGAGGTCCTGGCCGCGGAGCATCGGGGCGAGGACACGATCTTTCTTCATTCGCGCACCAACCAATCCCTGCTCGGGATCGCCCAGGCGGCACGGACCCGCGTGTATGGGGGCGGCACCGAGATGGCTGCCGAACGGCGGACGATCCGCGAAGACGCGGGCATCGCCCAGGAGCTGGCCTTTGCCCTGGCCGAGGGCGAAGCGGTCCGGGTCGAGAAGATCGTCGCATTGTACTCGTCGCGCGACTGGGCGATCTCCGAACCGGGGCTGGAGGCACTGCGGGGGCTGGGCCGCACCGGTGGCTTCGATGCGATTCGAGCGCGGCACGAACGGGCCTGGGCACATCTCTGGAACGAGTGCGACATCGCCCTCGACGATGACGGGGCGCCAACGACGGAACTGAAGCTGCGCGTACACATCTTCCACCTGCTGCAGACGGCGTCGCGGCACTCGGTCGATCTCGACACCGGTGTGCCCGCACGCGGTTGGCACGGCGAGGCGTACCGTGGTCACATCTTCTGGGACGAACTGTTCATCTTTCCCTTCCTGAGCCTGCGCATGCCCACGCTGACCCGTGCCCTGTTGCGCTACCGCCATCGTCGTCTCGGCGAGGCGAGGCAGGCGGCTGCGGATGCCGGCTACCGGGGAGCCATGTATCCCTGGCAAAGCGGCAGTGATGGCCGGGAAGAAACACAGCGGGTGCACCTCAACCCGGATTCGGGGCGCTGGCTTCCGGATACCTCGCACCGGCAACGGCACATCAACTCGGCCATCGCCTACAACGTCTGGCAGTACTACCAGACGACCGATGACCAGGAGTTCATGCATTTCTACGGCGCAGAGATGCTGCTGGAGATCGCCCGCTTCTGGGCCAGTGCCTCGGTGTACAACCCGGCACTGGATCGCTACGAGATCAGCGGTGTGATGGGGCCGGACGAATATCATACCGCCTATCCGGACACCGACCCGGAGGCCGCTGGGGGTGTGGACAACAACGCCTACACCAATGTGATGGCGGCCTGGGTGCTGACACGGGCGCGGGACGTCATCGACCTGCTTCCCGAGATGCGCTGGCGGCAGCTGCGCGAGCGGATGGAGCTGAGTGATGAAGAGCTCGAGCTCTGGTACGACATCAGCCGGAAGCTCCGCGTGCCCATGCAGGACGATGGCATTATCAGCCAGTTCGAGGGCTATGAGGACCTCGAAGAGTTCGACTGGGACGGCTATCGCAAGAAGTACGGCGACATTCATCGCCTGGACCGTATCCTCGAGGCCGAGGACGACACGCCGAACCGGTACAAGGTCTCGAAGCAGGCAGACGTGCTGATGCTGTTCTTTCTCTTCTCGGCGGAGGAGTTGGCGATGCTCTTCGAACAGCTCGGCTACCCGTTCGCTCCGGAGACGATTCCGCGGAATGTCGAATACTACCTCGCGCGCACCTCACATGGCTCGACCCTGAGCCAGGTCGTGCATTCGTGGGTACTGGCACGATCGGACCGCTCGCATTCCTGGAATCTCTTCCAACGGGTTCTGGACAGCGATATCGCCGACATTCAGGGTGGCACGACGCCCGAAGGCATTCATGTCGGTGCGATGGCCGGGAGCATCGACCTGGTCCAGCGTTGCTACCTGGGCATCGGAATGCGTGGCAATGTGCTGCACTTCGATCCGGCATTCCCTTCCGAACTGCATTGCGTCAAGGTGCGGTTGCACTATCGCAACCAGACGCTGGAAGTGGAGTCCAACCACGATACGCTGGAGATCCGCAGCGGGGCATACACCACGCGGTCGATCACCGTTGCGTACCGCGGGCATTATCGTGAGATGGCACCCGGTGACAGCTGCCAGTTTCGTTTGCTCAAGCCGGAAGAGCGCGTGCGCGACGAGAATCGTCGCGCAGGGGAGCCCTCCGGGGCACCGGCTTTGGAGCAGCCATCGTCATGACGACCGACCCGGTTCGGCTTGCAGCCGCCGGTAGGAAACACCCAGGGCGCCTGTGCGAAGGGCAATTGGATCGCGGACACCCATAATGGACGGTAACGAAGAAGAGGATAAGACTCATGGAAAACGGAGTGACTGTGATCGTCTGGCTGGTCTGGCTAGCGATTTTTCTGCTTGCCATACCGCTGGTTTTGCGAATCCGCCATCCTGAACAGCGCGCATTCGCCGCCTATCTGATCTTCGTCAGCATCTTTACCGTCGTGGCCGGGGTGCTGTTCTGGCTGTTGTCCTGGCTGGCGCTCGCCTTGGGGCTTGCGCCGATGCTGGAACGGGTGATTCCCGCGATCGCATTTCTGCTGCTGATCTTTGTCCCCGCGTTTGCACTCGCGTTCTGGCAGGCACGCAAGCCGCGGTGGAGGAAAGCGCCACCCCCTTGAACGTTCGCCGGCGTCGCGATGTACTGCATACGGCCTCCGTTATGGCGGGGGCATGCCCCGCAATCCGCCATCTGTGCCGCTCCGAGCAATGAAAGACATGGAAACCCGGGAGCGATCGATGAATAACCCTGCGCAATCCGTCTGGCATGACGTCCCGATGCTGACCGAGCACGATGTCTACCTGTTCAAACAGGGTCGACACACCAGGCTTTACGAGAAGATTGGGGCCCATGTTCGGGAGGTCGATGGCGTCGCGGGCGTGAGCTTCGGGGTCTGGGCACCCAATGCCAGGGAGGTTTCGGTCATCGGTGATTTCAACCACTGGCGTGCCGGCAGCCATCCGCTGCAGGTCCGCGAGGACGACTCCGGGATCTGGGAGGGCTTCGTTCCGGGCCTCATGCCGGGCACTCAATACAAATTCCACATCGTGTCCCGGGTCGGGCAGTACGCCGTGGACAAGGGAGACCCACTCGCGTTCTCCTGGGAGGAGCCGCCGGCGACTGCCTGCCGGGTCCAGGAACTGGATTACCCCTGGGACGATACCGCATGGATGGAACGGCGCCACCGGACCAATGGCCTGGATGCCCCCTGGTCCGTCTACGAGATGCACCCAGGCTCGTGGCGGAGGGTCGCGGAGGAGGGCAACCGCGTGCCCACGTACCGCGAATTGGCGGAATGGCTGCCCGCCTATCTGGGCGAACTGGGCTACACCCACGTGGAGTTGATGCCGATCACCGAACATCCCTTCTACGGGTCATGGGGGTACCAGACGACCGGCTATTTCGCGCCGACCGCCCGTTATGGAACGCCGCAGGACTTCATGCACCTGGTGGACCGACTGCATCAGTCGGGAATTGGCGTGATCGTGGACTGGGTGCCCTCGCATTTTCCGGACGATGAGCACGGGTTGCGGTATTTCGACGGCACCCACCTCTTCGAACACGCCGATCCCAAAAGCGGTTTCCACCCCGAGTGGCAGAGCTACATCTTCAACTACGGGCGGCACGAGGTCCGTTCCTTTCTGCTCAGCAGTGCGCTGTTCTGGCTGAAGCAGTACCACCTGGATGGGCTGCGCGTGGATGCCGTGGCCTCGATGCTCTACCTCGACTATGGCCGGCAGGCGGGTGAATGGATACCCAACGAGCACGGCGGCAACGAAAACCTGGCGGCGGTGGAGTTTCTGCGCGATCTGAACGAGGCGATCTACCGGGATCTGCCCGACACCCAGACCATCGCCGAGGAATCCACTGCGTGGCCCATGG
>Ga0207421_10000341_pt1 | contig 59578 bp, 48 predicted proteins | sample SodLakKL_010_SED_4_FD_187542 | JGI IMG/M metagenome (GOLD analysis project Ga0207421, IMG submission 187542) | Alkaline sediment microbial communities from Lake Tanatar, Kulunda Steppe, Russia - 8KL_010_SED (SPAdes) (version 2) | ecosystem: Environmental > Aquatic > Non-marine Saline and...
TGCCCTGGGTCCGGCCGGGAGCAGGCAGGTGGAGCTCCGCCCATGGTGGGGGAAGCGGAAGACCGCGAGGGGCGTGCCGGGCGGAGCGTGAGCGGAGCCCGATAAGCACGTCCCGGTGCCCGAAGGGCACGCGGGCTGAAGCGTGGGGGATACTTCCCCCAACAATCTGTGCCTCACGGTTCACGGAATACACTTTCTCTTCGCGATTCGTAGTACTCAGGATGCCTCCCTGGAACTGTCTACATGGACCGACACGGAATTGGATGGGTTTGCACCGGCCCGTTCGACGATCGTTTGTCCCGAGTGTAGCAGTCCGTTTGTCCACCTTCGTCTCAGGGTTTAGTCGCGAGCCCGGGCTTCGCGCAGACGCTCTAACGGCGAAGGCGTCGCAGAAGGCCGGCCACAATCAAGGATTGTGCGTTTTCGACGGATCGTGATACTTAGTCCTGAGAGCGACCTGATTCATTTCGCCCAACTGACACGCGAGGAGTTATCTTGTTCGGCATCAACACGAGACGCCACCGAAGGGAAGGAAGCGACCACGGTGCCGGCTCCGGGCATGAGGTAAAGCGCTATCGTGCCGGTCGGACTGCTTTCCGATCTTTCGCAACCCAAGCGCAGGATAACGGTCTTTCTTTTGCGGCGACCTTCATTCGCGGTACGCGCGTTTCCCGCTGGCTTCGCTCGAAATTACTACTCATCTATCTTGAGCGTAAGGGCAGTAGATTTGTCGAAGAGGTATCGGACCTCAACCGCGCCGTCCGATGTCTTCATCGCGGTCGCGACGGCCACTTTCGAGAATACGCCCGCAAGAATTCGAAGGAAGCTGATTATGACGACGTTTCGGAAAGCGAAACGGCACCCGACGCGTCTCAGGATTCAGGCGGTTTGACACCCGTTGGATCGACCGCCACCGCAGGGGGGCGCTTCTCCGAGTGGCGCGCCCGGACTGCATCGATTCCGGTAATCAAGCGCATCTTCCTCCCTCTTGCGACACCGATTCGCTCGCTGTGGTTCGCCCTTGCGCGAGCGACTCTGACTCTACTCGCTGGACAGAGGAGGCTGGCCGACCGGTTCGCCGGGGCCCGGAATCAGAGAAGGATGGACCACCTTCGCGATATCACCTCCATTGTCGGGCATACGTCCCGAACCGTCTCCGGAGACCGCTTCGCGCTTTCGCCCACAGAACTTCCGATAGCGCTTCTGGTGATGGTGCTTGCTTGGGGCCGCGGAAGATTCGCACTGACGCAGCCGGAAGAGTCGTTCGTAGTTGAGAAGACAATGCAACAGAATCCCACGGACGCGGCTCGAAACATCACACGGATCGCCGAGCACCTTGGTGAGCTGTCGCGAGGAGCGCCCTGGAGCATGATCCGATCCGTGCGCCCGATAACCGACAAAGCCGAAAGCCTACTTGAAGATGAAGCTCGTAGCCCAACCGAAGTCCGAAAGCGACAGGACGGGCTGATGGCGCTCGCAGCAGAAGCATTCAGTATACAACATGACCACCCGGAGATCGTCGAGATGCTCTGCCTTCTGGACGAGGCCACTTACTCGAATCGTCCCCGAACGCGCAGGCAGGAGGAGCTCATAGACATTTTCTCCGAACGAACCGGCATCGGCCTTGTGCCCGCCGACCGGAACCCTTGAACGGCACGGGAAGGGGCGGCGGGCGGCGGGAACGGGGGGACGGGTGCCCGCCGACCGGAACGTGGCGTTGGGGGGGACGGGACGTTGGGGGGGACGGTGGGCGTTGGCGTTGGGGGCGCCGTTGGCGTTGGGGGGACGGAGGATGAACGGCAAGGGAGCGTGAGCGTGGGGGACGGAGGGGACGGAGGCGAACCAGGGGACGGAGGACGCTGAAGCGGCGGCGGGGTGGGCGAGGGATGGAGGAGCGAACCCGCAGAACCCAGAACCAAGGAGGTATCGGGTGTGTAGACAGGGAGTATCTGCACTCCGAACCATTTAGTTGGCAACGTTGCAGCTTATTCCCGTGTTATAATGAGGTATGAGTAATTCACAGGACACTATACGATTCGAGCACGCAGCTCTGAACCTGCCTGACTATCAAGCTGCGACCGCGTGGTACAAGGAACACTTGGGACTCCAGATAGCTCGGGATTATCCCGGAGAGAAGACATTTCTTGCCGACGGGCATGGACGGACTATTCTCGAGCTTTATACAAATCCCGATGCCCCGTTCCTTGATTTGCATCAGACCAACTCTCTGTCTCTCCATCTCGCATTCAATGTAGACGATCCCGACACTACGGCCGACAGGCTCGTAGCGGCAGGAGCTTCACTCGAGTCGGCGCCCGTTGATTCCGGCCCCGACAGAGTAATCTGGCTAAAAGACCCGTTTGGCGTCTCGATTCAACTCATCCGGCGACAAGACCCTATGCCGTAAGTCCACCACACATTGACGGATAGATGCCGCGCGGAAGATCAATAAGAACACCGCACGAGGCGGGCATAGGAGCCCAAAAGGCAGCCGGTACAGATTGCTTTCGCTCCGCGAGCTCCGGTCGGGTTATATACCCCCCACCCCTTTGTCGGCCGGTCCAACGAAAGCGCACCTGAAACGCTTGAAGTCTTCTGTAGGACCGAACGGTCCGACCTGGATATCGCGTTACAGCCCCGGTAACACCACACCAAATTCTCAGAGCTGAGTCCGGAAACTCTGCGCAGAACCAATCCTTGTGCGCGTCGTCGGCCCACGTAGGAGAGATCCGGTCTCGATGGGAAAAGCGTCGAGCATTTCCGCTCTGATGGCCTTTACCCAAGGAAGCCGACAGTTGCTATGTGTATAACCCTAGCAAGTTGCTGCAGCTACGATACCGAGCTACAGAGCTAACAAGACACACGAACGCGTCCTACTTTATGGTTAAAGGCTTCGGAATTCGAGAAGACGTGTTGGCACTTGGAAAGCTACTCGCTGAAGAATCGGCAGATTGATTGGACCGTCGCCGTCTTCATGAGTTCATCTGCTCTGCAGGGCCGGAACCGTCCGAGTCTTTGCGCGGCGACGGTTTCTTCGAAGGCGGATTCCCGGGGGAGGCCTCCGTCCCTCACTGCACCGCGACCGGTTCCTCCGTCCCTACCGCTGCGTCCCTACCGCTGCGCCGGGCGACCGGTCCTCGGGCGACCGGTCCTCCGACCAGTTCCTCCGTCCCCAAACTCGTCCCAAACTCAGAACTGCGCCCTATTGCCAATGATTTTAGTTTCCGCTAGGATACTAATATGGATGCGCGCCATCTTGCCCAAGTCTTTCGAGTACTCTCAGTGACTATGCGGGTTCAAATTGTGCAACTGCTGAAGAGGCAGCCGTTGTGCGTGAACGCCCTCGCGACAGAGCTCGGAGTCACCCCGGGAGCCGTATCGCAGCACCTCCGGGTAATGCGGCAAGTCGGCCTCACCGTTGATGAACGGCGCGGGTACCACGTTCATTACCGCTTGAATCTCCAGACAATCGAAGCTTGGCGCACACATATGAACGAACTGCTAAGCATTCCTGGCAACGCAGATCCGGAAGAAGCCTCCAACCCCTGGTGCACGAAGGCGACTTCACATACCGCCGAGGACGAGCGCCACGAGGAAACCCGATGAGCAATCGACAAGAGCGACCTCTCGAACCTGTAATCGATGTACAAGGGCTGTCCAAACACTACGGAAATGTGGCGGCAGTTCAAGATGTCAGCTTCTCCGTGGTATCTGGCGAGGTTTTTGGGTTCCTTGGTCCGAACGGCGCCGGGAAAACCACGACGATCAACATGCTAACAGGGCTCGCGCGGGCTGACGCGGGAGCTATCCGGGTCTCCGGTATCGACTGTTCCCGTGATCCGAAAGCTGCGCAGCACCTGACGGGAATCGTACCGGACGAAAGCAACTTATATCCCGAACTCACCGGATTCGACAATCTTTGTTTCTGTGGGGCCTTGTACGGAATGCGAAAACGTGCTCGGGAAACGCGAGCGCGGGAGCTAATCAAGGATTTCGGCTTGGAAGCTGCCGCGAATCGAAGCTTCGCTGCGTACTCCAAGGGTATGAAGCGCAAGCTTACCATTGCGGCAGGCCTAATCCATTCGCCCTCGATCCTTTTCCTGGACGAGCCGACTACCGGCATCGACGTGGCCAGCGCTCGGAGCATCCGCCGACTCATCGCTCGCCTTAATCAAGACGGCACCACAGTCTTCCTAACCACTCACTACATCGAGGAGGCGGAACGCCTTTGCAATCGAATCGCATTCATCGTTGAAGGAAAGATTATCCGTATCGATCGAGTAGCGACACTGCTTCGAGAAGCCGGCGCCCGTCACGCAGTTCAGCTTGTGGTCTCGGAGGTGCCGTGGGATCTGGAAAGAACCATCAACCGGGCGTTTCCTGGCGTACGTTGCCGAGTCACAAGTCCGCTCACTCTTCGACTGGAAGGAGAGAATCCGATGAAGCTCGGTGCGCCAGTAGAGTTCCTCGAAAAGCGAGGCCTCGATGTGCTTGAGGCAAAACGGAGTCGCCACTCCCTCGAAGAGGTTTTTGTAGAGATCACCGGAATCGAGGAAGAGCTCCTCCGTGATAATCGAGATAACACCCAAGAAGGCGAAGAACAATGAAGCAATGGACTGCGTTTTGGAGCATCCTCCTGAAGGATATGCGGGCTTATTACCTGAAGCCTCCCAATGTGAGTTGGGGGATCATTTTCCCCTTGGCGTGGACCGGCATGTTCTTCATTCGTTCCGGCAGGGAACTCGGTCATGTTTCTGAGCTACTTCCCGCAGTTATGGCGCTATCGGTTCTGTTCGGAACAACCAGCATGTTGGCCGTCACCGTCACGTTCGAGAAAAAATGTCGATCCTTTGAGAGGCTCCTGCTTGCCCCCATTTCCTTGGAACTTCTAATGCTTGCCAAAACTGCGGGAGCCATCCTCTTCGGCACGATAAACGCGTTTGTACCGGTCGCCATTGCCGCATTCATCATGGATCTCTCTGCCGTGAGGTGGACAACGCTCATTCCAGCAGTTCTCCTCATCGCCGTTAGCTCAACCTTCCTTGGTCTGTTCATCGCAGTGTCGGTCAGTGAGGTATTCGAAGCTCAAACGTTCTCCAACTTCTTCAGATTCCCCATGCTCTTCCTCTGCGGCCTCTTCTTCCCGATCGATCAGCTCCCAGTGATTATTCAGCCAGTCTCTTTTGCACTCCCTCTCACTTACGGTGCAGACATCCTCCACGGGTCAGTAACCGGGACGAAGCTCATGCCAATCTCGCTGAGCTTCAGCGCCCTCCTCGCATTCTGCGTGCTTCTCTTCGCCGTGAGCCTCCGAAACGTCAGACGGAAGTGGATTAAGTAAGGTGGAGGAGATTGACGCGGAGGCGCAGGCAGAGGCAGAGGCGCAGGCAGGGACGGAGGAGCAACCCGGAGGAGCAACCCGCAGCTCACAGCGAGACCCGCCGGACCAGTGCCTGCTATAGAGAACGGGTTCTCATTCTTCTGGCAAAAAACAAGGATCGTTTAACATGCGGTGGTACTAGGGGTGTGAGAACTCCAAGAAAGTGTGTGGATGGCGCCACTTACCATGTGGTGGCGCGGGCGAATCGGCGCGAGTTCATCCTGGAGGACACTCGTGTGAAGCGCTTGTTTCTGAAGACTCTTGCTGAGGCCAAGGAGAAATACCGGTTCCAAGTCATCAACCTCTGCATCATGAGCAACCATGTACACCTTATGATCGCCACGGAACCAGACCACTCAATCTCGCGGATTATGCAGTGGATTTTGGGCGTGTTCGCGCTCCGTTTCAACCGAGCTCACTCGCTTCAGGGCCACGTGTGGTACGACCGTTTCAAGAGTCGAATTGTCGGAAGTCTCAGACAGTACCTCGCAACCTTCCGCTATATACTCGAGAACCCGGTCCGAGCAAGACTGGTCGAACGGCCCGAAGAGTACGCCTTCAACGGCTGCGTCCTAATCCGAGAAGGCCCAACGGGAGGAGTGGACCCTCCCGGGAGCTTACTTCGCGTCCTGTTCCCGGGGTTTGGCCAACAACAGCTTCCGTGCTTGGGCCACTAACGAGACGGTCCGGGGTTGCGCCAGTCCCATTGCGATGCACTGACTCGCATGCTTCTCGGTTTGCTGATAGACTTGGGCCTCATGAGCAAGTGGATAGGACCGCATGTAAGCGCAGCAGGAGGAGTCTACAACGCTCCGCGGAATGCACGTGAAATCGGCGCCACCGCGATCGGGATGTTCACGAAGAACCAGATGCAGTGGAAAGCTCGACAGTACACCGACGAGCTGATCCAACGGTTCGCTCGAGAGATGGAAGCTGGTGGGTTCAAAGCAGCTCAAGTATTGCCCCACTCGGCTTACCTTATCAACCTTGGGTCGCCGAACCATGACACTCGCCGGAAATCCCTCGAGGCAATCACTGACGAACTCAGCCGTTGTGAGCAATTGGGACTACGCTATCTCAACTTCCACCCAGGAAGCTCCAAAGGGGAGATCGACCACAGCGAGTGCATGCGGCTCATCGCAGACGGCATGAAGCACGCTCTCGCCAATACTGAGTCCGCCTTCCTCGTACTCGAGAACACTGCAGGAACAGGAAGCACGAAAGGCCGCTCGGTCGAAGAGCTGGCCGAAATCATGGGGCTCCTTCCGAGCACTGATCGGGTCGGAATCTGCATCGACACTTGTCACGCATTCGCGGCAGGGTACCCTGTTCACACTCCGGAAGGATGGGATCTGCTGCTGCGAGATATCGAGCGGGTGGTCGGCCTGAAACATCTCGTCGGACTTCACTTGAACGACTCACAGCATCCGCTCGGCAGCAACAAGGATCGACATGCGTGCATTGGTGACGGCTATCTGGGGACGGAGGGGTTTGTTCACATCGTGCGCGACGCGCGTACGAACGAGATGCCGATGATCCTCGAGACCCCGAAGCCGGAGCGTTGGAAATTCGAAGTCGGTCTCCTGCACGCGATCGCAGCCGGCCAGTCGCCGGAGGAGGCGGCAAACTCTGCCACAGAGCAGGAATCCGCCTCCGAGTGAGGCCGAGAAGGCCTCCTGCAGTACGGGGATAACGACTTCAGCCCAATCCGCGGCCCAGCCAGGGCGGAGGATGAGCGCTTGCTTCTTTGGCCAGTGGATCAGGCACTTCGGCAATATGCCGATATGCCGAGCCCCACCACCCGACTACTACGACACGAAAGACTCCCTATGAAGAAGCTAGATGAAGGTACGGCTCAATCTTGTCATTCTGGTAAGTTCCGGTGCCATCGTAGGTAATAGGGACTACCGGAACGCCAATGACTTCCTGAATCCGTTCAGCTAAACCCTCCGTTATGAGAGTCGGGCAACAGAACGAAGGCCCCACATGTACGATGAGAGCAAGGTCCGGGTGCTCGTTGACCAGATGTATCAGCTTAAGAAGGTTTTCCTGTGTTTCGCCACTGTGCTCCACCCGCACACCGAAACGGCCAAGAACCCGCTCCACCTGCTCCGGGTCACTGTAGGCGCGCTTCACGCTGAACCTGTTACCAAAGAAACGCCGCTCCGCTGCTTCAATTAATCCAAGAAGTGCCCTATAGCCGAGATAGCCGCTGTACCTTCCCTCTCGCTTGAGCTTCTCGAAGTATGCTTCAGAGATAATCTTCATGTACTCGTTGAACGGCGTCGTTACAACTTCACCCCCCGCAGCTTCGATGGCGTGGAACAAATTCTGGTTCATGACCTCGTTGTCACGCAAGTAGAGGTCGCCCACGATTGCAACCTTTGGCCTGCTTCCGGTGTCTCTTACGGGGACGGAGGAAAAGAGGTCAGCCACACGGTTCAAACCTTCTTCGATGCTGTACTCGCCGGCGAACGCCGGCTCCAGAATATCGACAGCCTGCTCGATAGCTTTGTCAGTCGCACCAGGTTCAAGTTCATAAGGACGAACGCGACATCCTGCCCGTCGCACAAACCCGCCCGCCAAATACGCGAAATACGCGTTGATTGTGAACTTCGGTGACAACTCGAAATGCGTAATATCGCCAACGTACACACCCGCCCGTTCCAAGCCGCCACCAGCCTGCTCCAGCAAGCTCTTGATGAAGTATGGAAACATTCGGAGATTGCAGCTCACCCCACTTCGCGCCATCCATAGAACCGTATTGGCCGGATCGAGATCGTGTTCCTGAATGTAGCGTATGAACTCCTCAGCGATGATGTTGACCGGCAGACACTGCCCAGTATTGTGACGCATGGCCGCCCGAATTGTGTGCTCGTTCTCATCCAGCGGTCGAACGTCATAGCCACCGCGCCGCAGGTTCGCTGCTACTAGTCGGCAGCTCACAGGATCCCAGTTCGGGAAAAGCACAGTCTTGCCGTCCAGCCGTCGCGTTATCTCTGGATTCACGGGATCGCTCGCTTGCCTCCGTCCCCAGATACCAAGCTGCCAAGAGCGCGGTTTGATCACTCGATATCGTGTATCCTCAGAATCATGCTCGACCTCAGACCTCCTGTGGTTCCGAAAAGCGCGTACAGCGGCCTCGATGCGGGTTTCGTAGCCCACATTAGAAGCATGGTCATCCAGCTGCAGAACAACATAGGGCTTTCCGGCCTGTTCCATGATCCGCTTGAAATAATCCACCACAAACGAGTCTGGGGAGCACTTGAATGCGCTGACAAATACCGGATACAGGCCTTCGGTATCAGCCGCAGTAGCTGCGGCTGCCAAAACCTCAGAGCCGTAACGCCAGTGTACGGCGTCAAGGATGCCCCTGATCTGTTGAGTGGCTGTCTCGGATATGGGAAGCATGTCCTGAAAAACACACTTCACTCCATGCGTCCCGAATAGATCCGGAATATGCTTGTTCAAGGCTGGGTTTACCACTGCATATGGTCGACCTAAGAGTACAACCCGCACCTCGTCGCGTTGCGGTGGACCCAACGTCGTGTACGTATTCCGTAGCTGGCGTTGCTGGCGCAGGAACCACTGCCGCGCGTCTCGGTACGCTCCGGCGATTTCGCCTCGAGAGAGCCCAAGGAGGGGACGGAGGAGCCTATCAAGCTCGGAGATCATTTGCCGGCGTCCGCCCTTTGCCTTCATTACCGGGCTTAGCAGTCGACTCGGTTCCCAGCCGGTCGCGCTGTTGGCCACAGCAGGGACGGAGTACTGAGTATAGTAGCAGTATTGGCGATCCCAACTCGTCTTGGCCGCTCGATCTTGAAGGTAGACCGGCAGGAACAGATGATCTGAAGTCTCTCGAAGTCTGGAAACATCTCCATGGAGCGCTTGCATCGGCGCACAGAACTCGGCATTCGCGGCCTGCTTCCCTTCCGAAACCGGATCCTCGTTCTCAGGGAGTTCCACTGTCGGCACTCCCAACAATGCGAAGAACCGCCTCCACAGCGGCAACTCGTCATAGATCCCTGGACCACGTGGGAGCCCGATTCTGATTCGTGAGCTTGTCGCTGAGCCCTCTTCCTGGGCTGTGACTTGCGCCTCTACCGGTTCCTCCGTCCCTTCGGGAACCCTCGCGGACACCGCCTCGCTCAGCTGGGTACCACTTTCCGCCTCCGTCCCTCTCGTCGCTGCTCTCGGCAAACTCCCTTTCGCCGAGGATCCGTCCATCGCTTTGGACTGCGTGGCGGCACCGGATGCCGCTTCTCCCGAGCGAGGAACGTTACGTGCTCTCCGAAAGATGCGTTTGCGCTCTTTAACTGGATCGAACCCGGATCGATTGTTGTCTACGTACTTCCGGGTCTGATAGTCACGGCCACAGAGGAATCCGTAAGCAACCTGTTGCCCATGAACGGTCGCAATCCGGATACTGCAGCGGTTGCTACAGATCTCGCATACCTCAGTCCGCGTCGGAATGCTCTCCTGGCAGATCCCCAGCCCTCGGAACTTAGACTCGGTTATCGCACTTTCTAACGACGCCGAAGTCCGAGTACTGAGTTCTGCCGGTTGGATGCTTGTCTCATCAGCTGCGATCAACGCTGCGCCGACCGCGCCGGCAAGATGAGCATACCGAGACACCGATACGTCAACGCCGAGCTTCTGTTCGAATGCTCCCACAAGAGCGGCGTTCTTGGCAGTTGCACCTTGGAAACAGATCCGTTGGCCGATGTTCGATTGTACGGCGACTTTCTGCAGGTAGTTTTCGGTAACGGCATAAGCAGCGGCAGCCAGAAGCTCGTCAGAACCGTACCCCTCTGCCAGACACGCCGATATGTCTCGCTCCATGAATACCGTACAACGGTCGCTGACCATCGGTGCTTCAGCTGATGAGGCGCGTTCGGCGAACTGCTCCAACGGTATCCCCAGCCTCGCAGCCTGCTCTTCCAAAAAACTTCCCGTACCTGCGGCGCATACCGTGTTCATCTGGGAGAAGGTTACACGGCCGTCCCGAAGCGTCGTAAACTTCGAGTCTTGACCGCCAATTTCAATAATCGTATCGACTGCCGGTTCGAGCTCGTATGCTGCACGAGCATGTGCGCTGATCTCATCGGTCACCGTGTCAGCCCCGATCACAGCTCCGACGAACTTGCGCCCACTGCCCGTTGTTGCCGCACCGAGAAAATGCAGACCCTTCTCATCACGCGCTGTGACATGTTCTATTGCCTCGAACAGCCCCTGAACTGCAAATACCGGCCGTCCTGCGGTCCGTGTATAGACACCCAGCAGCACCTCTCGCTCATCATCCAGAAGGACCGCCTTGGTGCTCGTCGATCCTATGTCAATGCCGATAAATGCTTTCCGGAACGCCGAGTTAACTGCATTTCCACGCTCAGCGCCGGACCAAGCTTCATATAGATCGATCTCGACGGCCCTTCCTTCGGATGTCTGGTACTCTTCCCGCGTATGAGCAGCAAAATCCGGATACTCCGTCAGTTTCACCTGCGGAGGAGTAAAGCGTGGAGCATTGCCTCGTCCTCCCTCCGTCCCTGCCGAGAGTTCAGCGGCGAGCAGCTGCCTCGGCGCCCAAGAGCGCCCCACTGATCTGTCGCTTTCGAGGCCACCTTCCAAGGTTCCGGGAGTTGTAGTCCCCTGAAGCTCACTGATATACGTCAGTGTTGCGCCGTACGCTGCGAACAGCTCAGGTCGCTCAGGTCGATCGAGCTCGATCTCAAGAAGTCTTTCCAGATTCCCGTGCACCGCATCGTTACACGCGACCCCGCCCACGAACAGAAGAGGCACCGGCGGAGTACGGTAACTAAACAACGTTCCCGCAAGGCTACGAGCAAGCCCTCGACATAGTCCCTCGCAGATTTCCGATACGCCGTATCCCTCTTGCTGTGCATGGATCAAGTCGGTCTTTGCAAAAACCGAGCACCGACTGGCGATATCCGGCACGGAATCCGAGTTTTGTAACGCCGCCTCAGCAAGGGCTTGTCCACCATCAAGCATCAACCGCTCCGCCTGCTGGTCCAGAAAGCTGCCCGTTCCCGCGGCACACTCAGAGTTGGTTCGAGCCCGTCGATACCGACCATGCTCGTCGAGCTCCAAGAGTGCGAACTCTTCACCTCCCACCATCAGAATGCCACGAGGAACTCGCGCGTACGCACGTGCAGCCGAGACACACGCTACCTGCCAGTGATAGTTCCGCGTGGCCCGGATCATGTGGGCGCCGCTGCCCGTCGCCACTACACGGACCGGTTGGCCCACGTGGAGCTCGCCGAGCACTTCATCGAGAGTCTGAAGGATCCGCCCTTGATGAGGTCGGCACACCCCTTCGATGAAAATGCCCGCGGGGTTTGAATGAACCGCTCCAATAGAAACCGACCCGATGTCTATACCAATCAAATGCTCTTTCATACTGTCGTTGCCCGTCCTGGTGTACTGTGCGTGCCCGTATTGTCTCTGGGGGCTTCCTTCTGAAGATCCTCCTGAAGATCCTCCGTCCCCGAGCAGAAGCCCAGAACAGCGTCGCGCCGTCCCCGAGCGAAGCCCAGAACAGCGTCGCGAACGCTGTCTGACAGCACGGTCCTTAATGCTTACCTGTCCTAATCGTTCCGGTCAACGCGTTGAGCCCGGCCAGCCCTCGCCCTAAGGCCCACGTCACCGTTGCAGCAACAATGGTACGACAGGATAAGTGGCATTACCAACCAGGCGCGCGGAATCAGCAGGAATCCCGAGGCTCCTGACCATTGTGTCACCTTGGGTGTTTCCCTTAGCGGTGATACAATACACAATTGCTTTTATGGGTAAACGGATAGCGTTCGTCTCGTTCCGGTTCGCCGGCACCGACGGAGTCTCGCTCGAAACGGCCAAATGGGCTGAGGTCCTTGAAAGGCTGGGGCACCAGTGCGTTTTCTTCGGAGGGGAGCTCGACACGCCTGCAAGCCAGTCATTTCTGACGGAGGAAGCTCATTTCCACCATCCGGACATAGCCGCTCTCCAATCATGCTTGTTCCCTGACCAGCCCCGTACGGGCCGCAAGCGTCACACCACTGGGACCATTCATGAGCTGAGACAGAAGCTCAAGGCAGCGCTGTACAGTTTCTTGGACAGGCACCAGCCCGATATGCTAATACCGCAAAATGCTCTCTCGTTGCCTATGAATGTGCCACTCACCATGGGGCTTACCGAACTTCTGGCCGAAACCGGCATTCCAAGTGTTGCCCATCACCACGATTTTTCCTGGGAACGAGCGCGTTACAACAGAAATAATGCAAGCGAGATCCTTGCAGGCTACTATCCGCCGCCTCTCCCCACGCTCGACCACGTCGTCATTAACTCTGCCGCACAGGAAGAGCTTGCGAGACGCCGAGGTATAAGCTCAATACGGATCCCGAACGTCATGCCATTTGAGTCACCTCCAGAGGGGATCGACCACTACAATCACGACTTTCGTTCAGAGCTCGGATTAAGGCAGGACGATCTGCTTGTCCTCCAGCCTACCAGGATCGTGCCGAGAAAAGGGATTGAGCTCGCTATCCATCTCGTCTCACAGCTGGGTGAACGCGCTGTCCTGGTGATATCACATCCCGCCGGCGATGAAGGGCTCGCTTATCAACGACACCTCAGACGGTATGCGGAGCTCATGAACGTTCGGATGTGTTTAGCCGGAGATCGCATCCGAGACCGGCGAGGGCGCGGTCAAGATGGCAGCAAACTCTACTGCCTCCAGGATGCGTATGTCCATGCAGACTTGGTGACATATCCTTCCTTGGTTGAAGGGTTCGGCAACGCTCTCCTCGAAGCCATCTACTATCGCGCACCACTTGTCGTAAACCGGTACCCAGTCTACGAAACCGACATCGGCCCCTGTGGCTTCCGCGCCATTGAGCTGGACGGCTTCGTGACGGCGAAGGCAGCAGAAGATACACGACAGCTTGTCCATGATCGCCGGCTCCAGAGAGAGTGGGCAGAACACAACTACAAGACAGCACTTCAGTACTTCTCTTATGGCATGCTCGAGGACCGCCTTCGTCAGCTTGTATAAACCAGCAACTACAACGCTCGGGATAGTTGCTTTCTCAGCGCAGCTCAGCCTGGAAGTTACAAGGCCGGTCAGCTACTCGCGGCGACAGAATTCCATTCCTTGAACCGGAGCCTTCGACCGTCCGCCCTTTAGGCTCGGGTCGGACGGTCCTAAGCCCTCCTTTCCCGTCCTCTTCCCGTCCTCCGTCCCTCATGACGTTATCGAAGCTTCAACCATCGCACACCGTAAGCCTCCAGCGAGATTCCTACTTCCTCCGTCCCCACGGGCGTGGCCGGGCTTTCTTTCGGCTGTCTCTCACGATCCCTCGAATCGCTTCCACCGATGCCCCGGGAAGCAATCCCGTCCAGATCGATAAGGTCTTTTGCCTGGCGTACTTCGTCCCAGCTGACGCCCAACGCACTGAAGGGAAGGCCGATAACAGCTGGATAGTCCACTACGCTATGTACACAGAGTACCGAGGTGCCGGTGTGTTCGGTGTCCCGGGTTTGCCGGATAATCACGAATGCTTCTTTCGAGTCCGTGATTATGACTCTCTGCTCCGCAGTCGGATGGAACGCCGGATCCGAAGCCCGGGCTCGAATCAGCGCCTTGAGCCCTTCGCAAATCGGCGCTCCTATCATTCCTCCGTCCCCCTCGGCGCGCTCGGCGCCGTCCCCCCCCTCGACGTTCCGCTCGGACCGTCCCTCACTGCCGCTCATAGCGCCCCTCAACTCCTCGAACGCGACTTTTCGCCGGTTGATGGTCCGGTTCTGCCCCGTAACTTGCACACCTTGCTTCCAGTTCAGAGACCCTAAAAGACTGTGAACGTAGATGCCTGGGACCCCCGCCAGCGCAAGCATGATTGCGTGCGCAGACAGGAATGCAGCAATCCGCTCAGCGTCCGGTGCCTCGGGAGCAACAATTGCCGATAGGTAGGTAACATTCAACTCATACGGAATCTTCCCCTCAGGCGTCTGTTTGTACGAGATTAGCCCGCCTCGCGCAGCAACCCGAGCTACCAGCTCCTCGCGCTCCTGCTCCGGGAGGATATCATGGACCGGAAGCAGCCCGATTCCGTCGTGTGATGCCAGGAAGTTGAAGAAAGCCGTAGCCTCCCCTGCCGTCTCCAGTGTCGCGGCCCACCGGCTCAGATAGCTCGTATCCCCCCGGATGAAGGCGTCCAGCACCAACGGCGGAAGCGAGAAGTTGTACACCATGTGGGACTCGTTTCCTCCGTCCCCAAAATAGCTCACGTTCTCCCGATGCGGAACGTTGGTCTCCGTTATGAGCAGCGCTTCGGGTTTCACAAGCTCCAGAACCCGGCGAAAGAGTTGGACAATACGGTGGGTCTCGTGGAGATGGATGCAACTCGTACCGAGCCGCTTCCAAACGTATGCTACAGCGTCGAGCCGCACGATGCGGACCCCGCGCGCCAGGTAGAACAACAGGACGTCCACCATTTCGAGCAGAACCAGCGGTTCGTCGTAGTTGAGGTCGGGCTGGTCCTCGCTGAATGTGGTCCACACGTATTCCGTCCCCAACGCCGTTTCGAAAGGTGTAAGCAGCGGAGTTTCACGCGGACGTGCCACCTTAGAGGTATCCGTATCCGGCGGAACCGTAATGAAGTAGTGCGCATACGGCTTTTCGCCCCGAAGAAACCTTTGGAACCACTGATGCTGCGTCGAACAGTGGTTCAAGACCAGATCCGCCATCAGAGTATACCGGCTTCCGATCTCTTCGAGGTCGCGCCAGCTACCGAAACGCGAATCCACAGCAGTGTAGTCGATCACGGAGAATCCATCGTCAGACGAGTACGGACAAAAGGGAAGCACGTGCACACCCGTCGCTGCGCCCTCCAGTGTGTCGTCCAGAAATCGCCGGAGATAGCCGAGGGGAACATCATCGTCCCCATAGAACTGATCGGCATAGGTGACGACGATGCTATCGCCCTCGTCCAAATCGAGCGCGGACCGCTCCGTAGAGCCGTCACCAAAATCCAACCCGCCGGCAAAGTCTTCTAAGCGAGCATGCAGATCTCGAGCCACTTCCGGGCCACGGGTGTGACCGTAGATGTCCGTAAGCACGGCGAGGAGCCGTTCGTCCATGCAGCTGTATCTCCTTTGAGCAGTCTCGGCCTCAACTTTTGACCCCGCCGGCAGTCAGCCCACCGACCAGATACCGCTGGAACCGGAAGAACAAGACCATGATCGGAATGGTTATGATCGTCGCCCCGGCCATCAGGTACTGGCGAGGCACTTCCATATCGTCCAGCACTACCATTCCACGCGAAAGCGTGAAGATCGCCGGAGTATCCAAGAACATAAAGGCAAAGAGGAATTCGTTCCAGGCGATCATGAACACGTACAGACCCACGGAAGCAATAGCGGGACCGCTCAACGGTATGGTTATCCGCCAGATGACCTGTCCTCGAGAGCAGCCGTCGATCAGGCCCGCCTCCTCGAGATCCGCGGGCAAGGTCTGGAAGTAGCTCCGGAGCATATAGAGCGCGACCGGAATCGTCATTGCAGAATAGACGATAAGCAACCCAGGACGCGTGTTGCGCAGTCCCAACTGGGTAAACACACTGTAGAGCGGAATCACTAGCACGATCGCGGGGAACATGTAGATGAGCAGGATCGCCTTGGAAAGCGTCCTCCGTCCCCGAAACCGAAGGCGCGTCACCGCATACGCCCCGAGAATCCCCGTCGTCAATGTCACCACCACCGTCAACAAGGCGATCGCAGTACTGTTCACGATGTAGAGGGCGAAATTGAACCGGGTGAGCACCTCTGTGAATCCGCGAAAGAGTTCGGAAAGCGGCTGGCCAAGCTCGATGCTTAGATTGGTCGGGTCGGCCAAGTAGGCCGCGCGACTCTTGAAGCTCAACGAAACCATGAAGTAGAAGGGAAACGCCACAAGAACCGTTAGCCCGGCGAGCAAGACCCCTCGTAACAATTTCAGTGCCGAGTTCTCCACCAGATCGCGCCGGATTCGTCCCGTACGCGTCTCCGGAAGCACCCCCGCCACGAAAAGCGCGCCCACCGTGAAGCTTGCCAGGTTCGCCACCACATAGCTTGCCGTCACACCGTTTTCGACTGCAGTAGCAAAGCCGATTCGAATCAAGCCTGCGGCGAGTCCGAGACCGATCGCAAGCGCGAGCGCTTTCCTCCGTCCCCCCGGGGCGCGACGCAGAGTAACGCGCGCAAGGCCGATAAGAACTCCCAGCAAAGCACCCGCAGCCGCGGTCTCCCCCAGCCCGGGGCCGAGGTTCACCGGGCCCAAGATGGACACGACAAAGAACCCGACCGCGCTTACTGCGACGAAAGCAACCGCCCCAACTACGAGACCGAGTACCATCGCCTGCCATATTTCAGGTCGCAAGACCACTTGAGTTCCATGATGCGTGCTCGTCATTCCGCTTCCTCCTTGAGCACAAACCGGAAGTAGAGCAGCAAGAACACTGCCAGAAAGAGAAACAGAACCACCGCCGTCGCGGAGCCGGCACCGATATCCGCACGGCCGAACGCATTGTCGTAGACCTGAATCGGAAGCGTGCGCGTCCCGGCAGCTCCCCCGGTCAACAGGAAGACGTCGTCAAACTTGTTGAACGTCCACATAAACCGCAGCAAGAACAACGTCGTAATCACCGTATACAGCTGCGGCAAGGTAATCGACCAAAACTGGCGTACCAGCCCGCCGCCATCGACCTGCACCGACTCGTAAAGGTCGCTCGGGATCGCCTGTAGGCGCGCCAGTATGAACAGGAACGAGAAGGGAAAGTACCGCCATGCATCGAAGAGAATCACCATCGACAGCGCCATCGGGATCGGGGTGCGCTCACCTCGGATTTGCACGTACCGTTCGCTCAGAAACGAGATCGGCGCTTCGATGAAACCAAGATCCATGAGGTACATGTTGAGCGTTCCACGGAAGGGCTCGAGGATAAACACCCATGTAAAGGTTACCGCGATAATGGGGGCCACATACGGAAACAGATAAAGGCCCCGCAGCAGACCCTGCCCGAGGAACTTCCGGTTCAAAAGGAGCGCCGCCGTAGTCCCCAAGATGATCGAGCCCAAGGTTCCCATGAACGGATAGACAAAGGTCGTACGGAGGACCTGCCAGAACCGTCGTGCCGAGAAAACGAATCGGAAATTATCGAGCGTGAAGTCGAACGTCGTCAGCACGTTCACCGAGCTTCCCGTGATGTCCGCCTCGGTCGGAGCACGCTCGTCGATGTCCGCGTCGAAGTACGCCTCGCTCGCGGTGAAGGTGAATGTAAGCGTATCGGAGTATCCGCCTTCCCAGCTCTCCCAGTAGCAGCGAACCCGCCCGTCCTCCACATCGCAGCGCCGGTCCGTTGAGTCCAACTCCAGCCCCGGCGGAATCGTCGCAGCAAGCTCGACGTCGTGAATCGGCACGTTCCGGCTGCTGTTTCGCAGCCGATACTCCAGGACAAGTGTATCCCCCGGCTCACTCGGCACCTCGGCCACGAACTCCCGGACCGAAGGGACGGCCGGCCGTAAGTCCCCCAGCCTTACCTGCTTCGCGCTGATCCAGAAGTTGGCCAGCACCGGGAATACGATGACCGCAAATACGATCAGGAAAGCCGGTAGGAGCATCCAGAGCGCCAGCCGCGCTTCGCGCGCGGTGACACTGCCGTAGCGTTTCCGGCCACGTGTCGCGTAACGCTCCGCGCTCTCATCCTCACGGAACTCATTCTCCATCTGTGTTCCCCCGACTCGAGCTGTCTGCTATAGTCAAAGCATCCTATATCGGCACGCGGTGGTGGCGGAGGCCGCAGCGCCTGACCGCCACCACCCGTGTCACCTCACCTATTCCACCAGGCGCTCAACCTCTTCCTGGAGGATTTCGAGCGCTTCATCGACGGTATGTTCGCCGTCCAGATATTCGCGGAGTATTTCCGCTACAATGCGCGTCTCGTAGAGCTTCGCGTTGACCTCGCCGTAGCCTTTCTCGTAGGCCCACCGCGTTCCAGTATCGAGCCCTTCGAAGATCGTCTGGATTACATCGGGATCATAGAAGTCGCTCATCGTACCGAAGCGGTCATCGCCGATTTCCAGCTCAGCCCATCCTTCGACGAACTTGTTCGGCTCCGCCGGCGTTCCCAGACGCACCGGATGCTTTCCGACCGCGGCTACTTCCAGAGTATCGAGATATGCTTCGTCCATCTTGTACTCGACGAATCGCTGCGCAGCATCGATGTCCGCGTCGACCGTGATGCCGAAGTACCGGACATCAGCCCATCCCGCTCCGTCAGGATTGCTCGGTCCCGCGAGGCTCGTCTCGAAACCCGTGATGCGAGCAAGCTGATCCGTAGTCGGATCGTCAAACATCGTCACCGGCACACCATCGCGTAGACCAGCCAGGCCGTGCAGAATGAACGGAGACCAGACGATCATGGGAGTGCCGCCGTCGTGGTAGATATTTCGGGAGTGCTCCCAGTAGAGATCACCCGGCGGGCTCACCTCCACCAGCTCCTTGTAGAACTCGAACGCCTCGCGCATCTCGGGCGTGTTCATCGTGATGTTGCCGTCCTCGTCCACGACATCGGCGCCGTTCGCAAGCGCGATGTGCTCGAAGACCTGCATCATGTAGATCTCGCTCTGATCCGTCGCCGCAACAAAGCCGTACATGTCGTCCGGATCGTGGAACACGTCGATTGCTTCACGAATCGCGTCGTATGTGTTCGGACGCGCCAGCCCGTGCTCCTCGAAGAGGTCGGCCCGGTAGACCAGAAGTTGAGCCCATCCGTCCGCCGGAACCGCGGCGTACTCGCCGTCCACCATCACCAGGTCGAGAACTCCTTCGGTGTACGTACGTTCGCCCAGCCCCCGCACGACCTCCGTCGCAGCAACGCTGTCGAGAACACCGGCCTCCATCCACGTCAGCGTGTAGGCCAGCGGATGGTAGATGACGTCGGGCAGCTCGCCTGCGGCAAACGCAGCGGTCACGCGCTCACCCATAAGGTCCTCGGTAACCGGCACCACGTCCACCGCTATGCCCGTATCCCGCTCGAATTGCTCGGCGATCTGCTCCTGACGTTCCATGCGCTCCGGCTGCTCTTCGGTGGTCCAGAATTCGATCTCGGCCGGCTCATCTTCGATATCTTCGACCTCGCCGGCAGCAAACGCGAGCGGCACCGCCAACAGCAGCGCGGCCCCCAAAACCAAAAGAAACCGTAATGCCCTCATTCGGTTCCTCCTTTTCAAAGAATTCTTCCGCCCCAACAGGGCGTCGATTTCCGGAGAATAGCGGGGCACCCAACCCGCGGCCTTGGTCGGCTACATCCTAATCCCGGCGCTCACCCTTCTTCCGATCCCTCGCCTCCAGCCGCGTCCTCTTTGCACCTGCAACTGACGCCCGCGCTCCCGCACAACGCGCGCCAGGCCCTACTTCGGCCACACCCGCAGGAACGCGCTGCTAAGTAGTCGCCCGTACAACGAGCTTCGGGGATATGCTTACTTCCTCGTGATCCGTCTCCCGAATCTCGCCTTCGAGCCGCCCCATGAGATGATCTACCGCCATGCGCGCCTTGGTCTCGATGAATTGCCGCATTGTGGTTAACCCTACGGCCGAAGCTGCCTCGATATCGTCGAACCCCATCACACCCACCTCTTCCGGAACGCCGATCCGGTGTTCCCGGAAGTAACGGAGCCCCCCGATAGCCATGCTGTCACACGCATAGAAGACCGAATCCGGCCGCACTCGCTGGAAGAGCCGGGCCGTAGCCTCGTAGCCGCCATCAACCGAAAGCTGATCAAACTCCGCAAGCTCTTCCTCCGGCTGAAGCTCATGTTCTTCGAGCGCATTCCGATAGCCGGCGTAGCGCCCCCGAAGCCGCTGGTCCTCCCTGCGATCCCAGCCAACAAACGCGATACGACGGTATCCGCGGCTTAGGAGATGTCCGGCAGCATCGTGTCCCCCAAGGAAGTTGTTGGTTGAGATTGATTTGGCGTGACGGCACCGGGCCTGCAGAAGCACGACCGGCAAGTTCAACGACTCGAGAAACTGCGCTCCAGCGCTACTGAGATCCACTGAAAAGGCCAACAGCGCATCGATCTTCCTGCGATACTCCGTGTGCTCACGAAAGAAGCGGTAGGCATCACGCTCGCCCCGCATGTTGATGATCAGCGCATCGTATGGGGTATTAGTGAGCTCATCCTCCACCGCGCGCAACAGGTCCGCAAACACCGAAAGATGGAAATCGTGAATGGCCACCCCGATCACGTGCTTTCGCTCCTGCACCGCTCGACTATCCGCTTGAGGGATATACCCGTGCTTGTCGAGCGCCGCGTACACGTCCCGACGGGTCTCCGAGTTGACCAACCCGGGCTGGTTCAGCACCCGGCTCACCGTCGAGGTGCTTACCCCGGCCTCACGCGCGATGGTCTCGAGCGTCACCTTCTCGGGCATAACACTTCGAGCGTACACCCACCTGCGGAAGCTGTCAACTTCCTTTCGCAACTTTGCTCCCTTGGGATGCAAGTTCCCACAATCCTTATGCAATCCAGAACATCTTATCTTGTCGCGCCGTCACGGACACTCTACCTCCGGGAACCACAATCGAATCCTGCGTCACGCTCCGAAAGACCTGGGCGTGTTCATCCCCACTCCAGGTCCGGCGCCAGTCGCCCACAGCACCAGGAACGGCCGGGGGGAGCCTTCAACTCTCGAACCTTCCTTCACCCGTGGCTTATTGGCTCCAGGGAACGCACTGGTACCACAACAGTTCCTCCAACAGTTCCTCCGTCCCCCACTCCCCTCCCCGTGCGGGGCGCCTCCTATTCCCGCATTCCCGCGACCGAATCCAGACAGCGCGCTGCAGCCGGCCCGCCATGTCCCTATCGCCGAGCAACTCCTACAGCGGTGCCAAGCACCGCCCGGTGCGTTGGTGTACCGCTCTGGACCCACCGCTGGGGAGCCCGTACACGGCACAAGGGCAGCTTGATGCACGGTACTGCATTGCGTAGATCAACTTTCAGGTCTCGGTGTTGACTAAGTTGATTGAGATAATTATACTTGGTCCTGTTAGGAGGTAGGGAGAGATGCAGCTGAAAATCAACGGCAAGGATCGGGAACTGGATGCGTCGACGCCGACTGTGTCGCAGCTTCTGGAGTTGGAGAATGTTGAGGCCCCGGACATGGTTTCGGTCCAGCTGAACGGAACCATTCTGAAACGCGAAGAGTTCGACTCACAGACCATAAGCCCCGGCGACGAGGTCGAGTTCCTCTACTTCATGGGAGGCGGATCCGCTCCGGCTTAGGTGTCCGCGTTGCAGAGGCCCGTACGGCCGCGGGGGGCCGTCAGTTAGTGACGGAGGATGCTGCCGGGAAAACCCCGCCGCCCGCCGCGGGAACGCGACATCGTTCTGCCACAAGCAGTGGCATTGCACACGCCCCCGGGAAGGAAGACCCGACATGAGTACCAGCCGGCCGAATGACAGAAAGCACCACACAGCCGCGAATGCGGATCTCGGGACCAGCACGCGAGCAGTCCATGGCTATCCGGAGCAGGCCTCCGACCTCGTGCCGGACCTCGTGCCGCCGGTGTGGAACAGCGCAGCGTTCGCATTTCCGGGGCAGGAAGAGATCGCGGACGCCTTCCAGGGTCGATCACCGCGGCCCGTGTATTCGCGAATCGCAAACCCGACGGTGACGCAGCTCGAGCGGCGCGTAGCGTTTCTCACGGGTGGTACCGCGGCGCTCGCCTCTGCATCGGGGATGGGTGCGCTGACGACCGTACTGATGACCTTGGCGGAAGCGGGCGACGAAATCGTTGTGAGCCGGAGAATCTTCGGTGGCACGATTCACTTGCTCGACGAGGTTCTTCCGCGTTTTGGCGTCCGTTCAGTGTTCGTCGACGCGGAGGACCCGGCCGCAGTGGCGGAGGCAGCCGGAGAGCAAACCGCTCTCATACTTGTCGAATCGATTTCGAATCCGGCACTCACCGTGCCCGATTTCGCGCGCCTCGGTGAGCTCTCGCAGGAAAAGGGGATACCGCTTGTGGTCGACGCAACAGTTACGCCTCCGCCTCTTTTCGATCCCGGCGCCTGGGGTGCGGCGCTGGCCGTGTACTCGACGACCAAGTATCTGGCGGGAAGCGGGACTGTGGTCGGCGGGGTAAGCGTCGACACGGGTGCTTTCGACTGGCGCCGGATCACGCGTGGACCGGTCGCCGAGCACGCGCAGCGAATCGATCCGCGCTTCGCCTTCGCGGCGGCTGCGCGAAACGCAGTGCACATCCATACGGGCGGATGCATGGACGCACACACCGCCTTCTTGACGCTTCTCGGGCTGGAGACAGTCGAGCTTCGCCTAAGCCGTCAATGCGAGTCCGCACTTACGCTCGCTCGAGACCTCCGGGAAAACGAGCACGTGACACACGTAGGTTATCCGGGTCTCGAGGATCACCCGAGCTATCCGGCTGCTGCGCGGTTCTTCCAGGGAGGCTCCGGTGCGATCGTGACCTTCTGTCTCGACAGCGCAGAGCGGTGCTACCGGGCGGCACGGAACCTGCGGATTGCCCGGAACGTCGTGAACCTTGGGGACTCGCGAACGCTCGTCGTTCACCCGTGGTCCACGATCTATCACGACCATACCGACCGCGTCCGGAGGGACGCGGGTGTGTACCCGGAGATGCTCCGCGTGTCGGTCGGGATCGAAAATGCCGCCGACATCGTCGGCGACTTCCGGCAAGCACTGGAGGCTGCGCATGACAGTACCGGTTGATCCGAACGCGAACCGGATCTGCAGCCGGGCCCACGAACAGACCCAGTCGCATCTCGATCGGCAGAATCTGGGTCGGCAGAAGAGTGGCATCGAACGGCGGGAGCCATTCGGTGGCGAAGCATTCGTGTCACTAACCAACGTGCGAAAGGAGATCGTATGAACTTCAGCGAAGATCAGATACTACGCTATTCACGCCACATCCTGCTCAAGCAGGTAGGCGGGACGGGCCAGGAGACGCTCCTCAACTCACGGGTTCTCGTGATCGGAGCGGGCGGGCTCGGTTCGCCGACGCTCACATATCTGGCGGCAGCCGGCGTCGGAACGATCGGAATCGTGGACGATGACCAGGTCGATCTGAGTAACCTGCAGCGTCAAATCGCCCACGGTACGAACGATGTGGGACGTGACAAAGTCGAGTCGGCTGCGGAGATGATCGCCTCGATCAATCCCGATGTGAAACCGGAGAAGCACAAAGCTCGTCTTACCAAGGACAACATATCCGATCTGATTCGAGAGTACGACTTTGTCGTAGAGGGAACGGACAACTTCCCCACGAAGTTCCTCGTGAACGATGCATGTTACTTCGAAGGGAAACCGTTCTCCCTTGGAGGAATTCTCCGTTTCGAGGGCAACACGATGACCCACATCCCGGGCCACGCGTGCTATCGCTGCGTATTCCCAGAGCCGCCCCCCGCCGGCGTCGTCCCGAGCTGTGCCGAGGCAGGAGTCCTGGGAGCAGTTGCAGGGATGATCGGGACCGTCCAGGCGGCGGAAACGCTGAAGTATCTCCTTGGCATCGGAGAGACGCTGACCGATCGTCTGTTGACCATGAACGCACTCACAATGGAATGGCGGACCGTAGACGTATCCCGGGCAGACAACTGCCGACTGTGTGGGGAGAACCCGACCGTCACCGAGCTTGTCGAGGCGGAGCAGCCGGCATGCGCCATACCTGGCGTGGGAACCGGAGCCGCAACCGGAGCTGCGGCTGGGGCGGCCGCAACCACGCAATGATCTGACTGCGCGAAAGAACGCCGCAGAGTGAGAGGAGGGACCGCGTGAAGCTGCAAGTTCCACAACATATACGGGAGCACATCGTCTCCCAGGCACAGCGGGAAAAACCGAACGAGTGCTGCGGATATCTCGGCGGAAGCGAAGACGGACAGGTCTCAGAGGCATACCCGATGCGAAATATCGACGAAAGCCCGACCCACTTCCGTCTCGAACCCGAGGAACAGTTCGCGGTCCTCAAACAGGCTCGGGAGGCGGAGCTCCAGTTGATTGCCGTGTACCACAGCCATCCGGAGACGCCGCCGCGGCCATCCGATGAGGATCTTCGGCTCGCGTATGACCCGGAGACCGTCTACGTCATCTACTCGCTGCTTACTGACACGATGAAAGCGTACACCATACGCGATCATCAAGTAGTCGGGGAAATAGAAGTGGAGATCGTATAGCCATGGCACGCTTCATGAATCGTGACCAAACCGTAAAGTTCATCGTCGTCGCCGCGGTCACCGTTGCGCTCATCGGGGTTTCCGCACTACGCAGCCGCTACGGCACCGAAGTGTGGCGAGCATACGATGAGGCCCGCGGCTCGCTGTTCCTCGTGGAGGAGCGGGAGGACGACAATCCGGCCCTCATCGCGCTCGCCATCGGCGATGAAGACGGTCAGGAGAATCGCGTTCGCGGCAGAATCGAGCTGGATGCGGTGCCGAGCTTCGTCGTCCCGACGCCCGGCGGTGTCTCGGTCTTCGTCGGATGGGCGGACCGCTCGACGATCGAGGTCTATGACGTCGAAACCCTCGAGCTTCAGGAGGACATCGACCTGAGGATCGAGAACCCCACTGACGTGTCGTTTTCCCCGATGGGCGATCGCGTCTACGTAACCGGGGACGGAGGAGAACGGGTCCACGTGTTCCGCCACGAGCAGCTCGCGCTCGAGCGCACAGCAGACTTCGCCGTGAGCCCCGACCCACGCGCGGTCGTCCCCAACCATCGAGCGACAAGCCTCTTTCGGCCCGTGGATGCCGGAGTCGAGGTTCTTTTCGCCCAGACGGGCGAGGTCACCGACAAGGTTTCCGTCAACGGAGCCTACTGGACCTACGAAGAAAGAAACCGTCACCTGTGGGGCGTAGCTTCCCGCCCCAATGACCCCGAAGCGGGGGACGGAGGAGCCCGTACCGCCGATACCGCTGGGGACGGAGGCGAAGCGCCCGGCCACGCCGACCACGCCGCCGGGGACGCCGCCGGGGACGGAGGACCCGCCGGAGAAAGCGCCTGGTCACGAGGTGTCCCGGCGGCCATCTCGGAACGGAACGGCTCCGCTACGCTCTTCGAGGAAATCGCTGTTGCATCGCAGAGGCCCGCGATCGACCTGGCCGTCTGGTACCTGGACGTCGACGGTGAGAAGCTTCACGGCTTCGACGCCGAACCGGCCGGCGGGCGCGTGGCAACCGTCGATCTGGAGAGTGCGGCGCACTTTGTTGTCTCCGCAGGCCCGGGAGAACTGTGGGCCGTATCGACCGACGGCACGGTGGCGACCGTCCGTGAGGAAGGAGTCCATAGCGAGTTCGAAATTGAGGCGCAGTCGATTACTCATGCTGTGGCGTCTGTGATTCAGGAGGATGGAGATTTCGCATGCTTCTAGGATTGAGACGACGCGCGGGCGGAGGAGCTTGCCCCATACGACGCAACTGGGCGATCGACCGACCGGTAACTCAGGCCCGTCGGCCCGGCGCCAGCGAATGCCGAGTAGCCGGAACAACAGGCCGCCCGTCGCAGCTCAGCCTGATCGAGCCGTCCGACGCTCGAAGCCGGGGCGCCTGCCGCTCCGTTCCGACTGCGGAAGGGGAACTTAAACGGCAAAGCCGGATGATGCAGCCGGGGAGTGCAGCTAACCCCGGAAGCGGGAGGGATAGAGTATGACGACAGCAGTTACTGGGGTGATTGGAGGGCTCGCACTGGGCCTCGGAATCGGATACGCGCTCCAGCGAGGCGGATTCTGCATGAACACTGCCTTCCGGAGCGTCTCGTTCGAGAAGGATCGCACCCTGCTCCGAGCCTGGCTGGTCGTGGTGGCAATAAACGTTGTTGGCGTGAATTTGCTTGCCGAGCTTGGGCTCATTGGAACCATGACCCCGCCGCTCTACTGGCCGGCGCTCCTTCTGGGCGGCTTCGTCTTCGGACTCGGAATGGTGCTGGCCGGTGGGTGCGCCAGCGGAACGTGCTATCGCGTAGGCCGCGGCATGCTCGGGTCGTGGGCGGCGCTCCTCGGATTCATCTTCGGCACAGCTGCGATGGACGGTGGGGCGCTCGTCGCCGTCCAAGAGAACATGCGTATTCCGACGATCGAGATCGCCGGAAGCGAGCCGACGCTCTTTAACCTCGTGGGAATCCAATCGAGTGTGGGCCGCTGGGTCCTGATTGCGGCTATTCTCGTTCCAGCAATGGTGTACCTGGCCCGGGCTCCGAAGGATCGGTTTGTTATCGGGTGGACCTGGCGAAAGACGGGAGTAGTCGTCGGCATACTCGCTCTTGCCGCGTGGGTCGTCTCGAGCGCGCACGGTCGCGACTTCGGGCTCTCATTCACACAGCCTGCGGTCGGCCTAACCCGGTGGCTCATTGCCGGGGACGGAGGAGGGGTAAGCGTCGCCACGTACATGTTCGTCGGAGTGCCGGTCGGAGCATGGCTCGCCGCAGTCATTCGGAAGGAGGCGATGTGGCGAATACCGGACGCTCGGACATTCGTACGCCAGCTCGGCGGGGGCGCGACCATGGGACTCGGCGCGTCGTTGGCCGGCGGCTGCAACATCGGCCACGGCATCACCGGGATCGCCACCCTGAGCGTCGGATCGATCGTCGCGACCTTCAGCATCATGCTCGGCGGATGGGCCATGACCGCACTTGTGTTCTTCCGTGCAACACGCGCGGCTGAGCGGGAGATGGCGGCCCAGACACGGACAGCGGAAGCATAGCCGGCAAGGGGCGGCCCAAGTCGGGCTCGTTACCCTGCCCCGGCTCCAAGGGAAGCTGGACCTCCGACGGAGGCGCCAGACAAGCAAGCAGCAAGAGTGAGAGGGAGGTATTGACATGAAGAGAGGATATGTACTTGGCGGCGCAGCCGTCGTCGTAATTGTGGCCGGAGCGGTCGCAGCCCTAGCCTATTCCGGGGTCTTGGGAGCGGATCCCCGGACTCCGGCTGAAGAGGTTCTGGTCGATCCGGAGTGGCTGGAAGCCCGGCGCGACGAAGTCGTGATCATCGATTACGCGCGTGGCACCGACGCCTTCTCCAAAGGCCATATTCCGGGAGCAGCGCATCTCCCGCGAGAGGTGGCGTGGGACACGGTCGACGGCACGTCCGGGATGCTACCTGAAGTGGATCAAGTCGTCGCCGATCTCGAGGCGGCAGGCGTGCGGAACGACAGGCCGGTCGTCGTGTACGACGCCGATAACGGCCTGTGGGCATCACGGCTCTTCTGGGCGCTCGAGTACCTGGGGCACGAGCAGGCGCATCTGCTTGACGGCGGCCTTCGCGCTTGGGAAGAGGCCGGCTACGAGGTTGCCGATACGCCGCGCCCGCCGGACCAAGGCGACTTCACCGCTGATGTCCGGGACGATCTTCTGGCCGAGCGCGATGACGTCCTCGAGAACATCGACAACGAAGCTTTTGCAATCGTCGACGCGCGGTCACCCGCGGAGTTCAGAGGTGAAGACGTACGGGCCGACCGCGGCGGGCACATCCCCGGCTCGGTAAACATCGACTGGGTGGAGAACGTGAGCCAGTCCAGCTCGTTCCGTCCGATCGGGGAGCTCGCCGAGCTCTACGAGGAGATTATCGACGGCGACCAGGGGCCCGCGGTAGCGCTCTGCCAGACCGGAGTCCGCGGCGCCCATACCTACGTGGCGCTCCGTGCACTCGGCTACGAGCAAGCCCAAGTGTACGACGGCTCGTGGGCGGAGTGGGGAAACGATCCTGACACGCCGATCGACAGCTGAAGCGGTGGCGAAAACATAGCGGCCGAAGGACAGATCAGATAGCGCAGGCCGTCCCGCGAGCGTCCCGGTCGTCCTGCGGGGCCGTCCCGGGAAGGACCCGGGAAGGACCCGGGAGGGACGGAGGAACGGAGGGCGAGGCCGGAGGCCGCCACCGGGCCGCCGGGCGAGGCCGCCGGTCTGCCGCGTATCGCGGGCCGGCAGACTGCTCGACCGCCGGCCGCTCACCGGTCACGTAATCCATTCCGCGCACAGGCGCGAAGAACGATAGGAGGTATAACCATGGAACAGCAAGCGAACGAAAACACCGGACAGAATGCCGACCGCGTACTGGATATCCGAGACGAGGTCTGCCCCTACACGTTCGTGAAAAGCAAGCTCGCACTCGAGCAGCTCGACTCGGGCCAGATACTCGAGGTTCATCTGGGCAACAGCGAATCAGCCTCGAACGTTCCCCGAAGCATCTCGCTCGAGGAGCATGAGGTGCTGGGCGTCGAGCAGCCTGAGCCTTCTCACTGGGTCGTGCGAGTGCAGCGGTCGTAACGAAGGCAGGCGCGCATCTGCTCCCGATCCCGGTGCAACGACAATAGCCGCCGGCCCACGCGGCACATCGCAAAGCATCAGCGGGTGCCGACCGAGCCGGCAGCTTCCTCACACGCGTGGTAAGCTGCGTACCGCCGGCATCAAACCAGGTTGCCATGCTCCACCGGGAATGCGCGTGGGCTTCACACGCGGTGACGGGTCCGCTGCCGGCCGATTGGCTTTCGCCACTGGCAACCACAGGCGTCACCCGGGCCAACGTCGCACCTGACGCTGAAGGCGGTGCCCACGCGCCCCAAAACTTTCCAGCTACCGCTGAGAAAGACAGGCACCCTGGCACTGTTCCGTGCCCGAGTACTTCCGTGTTACTGTCTTACATAAGCTGGAGCTTCCCTCCTACCTCTTTGCGGACGCCCCCGCGACATCTTCAGGAGCTGCGACGCGAGCGCTGAGAGCCGAAACGGCTGTACGGCTTTTCTCAGAACTCTCACACATCACGCGATTACGATCCATCTACGATATCATGCGCATTCCTCGTACTATTGGGATGCGCGTATTGGTACTTCTCGACTTCGCATGATACAATCTCTCGTGTACAGTGGACTGTAGGGTTACACCCAATAGCTGCTATTGCATGAATTGCGCAGAAGCCGCATCTCCCGACGGAGGAAGCAGAGTGATGTGTAAAACGACTATTCTTGACGGGCTAACTCGTCCTATTGGCCTGTTAGCTGTGGCTGTGGTCCTATTTGTTAGCTGTGACCATGCTACCGGCACGCTCCCCGGAGATGCAATTACAACCCTCCGTTTCCAGAGTCCCGCCGGTGAGCTGCAGGATGTCATCGAACAAGTGGAGGTGCGCGTTTCGGCAACGGATATGCAGACCATCCACGAGACAATCGATGTTGACGACGGTAGCGTTACGCTCGAAGTTCCCACTGGTAGCAGACGTTTGTTCGAAGTGGAAGCGGACTTCGTCTACGGGAGACAGAGGCAGGATGTCTCAAGCGGTGAGAGCACTTTGGAGATGCAGCTGGACTACAAGTTACTCGTTCCCGATCGTTACAACAGGAGAATCGTCCGGCTTTCGAGCATCTTTGGCGGCTGGGAGGAGATGGACGCTGACATCCTGGATCTTCAAGAAGATCTTCTTCCGGACCGGATGGCGATCGACCGGTACGGTCGAATACTTCTCCTAGCCACACCGGACTTCGCCAACGGGGAGCAGGACTTCGCGCTACTGCGGATCGATGAGTTCGGCAATGATCCTGTTGACTTGACCGGCCAGATCGACCGGCCGGGGGCCGAACAGATCGCCGTAACTCAAGAACACTATTTCGTCTTGTTTGGCGACGGCCAAATCACCCCACTGGCCTACGATGACACCGATAACGTCACGTCGGAAGACCCTTTCTACTCGGCCTTGGACAGTACTCAGGGTTTCTCAGCCGACTCTTCGGGCTACCTCTACCTTTCGGGAAGCCAAACCGTCCACAAGATCGACCCGGCGGAACATGAGGAGCCTATCGAGAGTTTCGCCTTTGACGAAAACACGGAAGACCTCGACGATTTCTACCCGCGGGACGCAGCGTACGTCGGCCGGAATCGGCTTGCTGTGGTAAACGACTGGGACGAAGACGTGATCGTGCTGTTCGATACTTCGGACCTCTCCATCCTAGAGCACTTCGGCAGGGAGTATTTCTTTGACGAAGAGGAGACAGATCTGGACCCACAGCCGGGAGAGTTCTACTCTCCTTCGAGGATGCACGTTCTTCCCTCAGGTGTTGGGCGCGTCGTTGTTACTGACCGTATGGAAGGATATGACTATTCCATTGAAGAGTACACATTCTACAACCGGCTAGTCCAAGCTCACGACGGTTCGGCACAGACCTGGGCGACGTTTGGCTCCACCGGCGAAGGACGCAATGAGTTTCGGTTCATAGACGACGCTCCCTGGTAGGCCGTTTGCCGGTCTCGACCAGCATGAATCTTCATCCGCCAGGCTTGCCAAGCCTACCGAGAACGACGCATCCGGGGGCAAACGGCGGACCGCGTTACCTGAGGACTTGGGATTCGTGGTCGGCCGGGTTACACCAGCCTACCCCGGGCGCATGCAAGATCAAGCAAACTAAGATGCCCCGTCGTCCCAACGGGTATTCGCTTCGTACACCATAACGACGAGCACACCCAAACTCACCCGAGCATAACGAGTCATCAGGTCATAGGGTCCGCGCCCACAACCCGGTCTTCAGGCAGCACGCACCGATTGCAAGCGGCACATAGCCTCGAATTGCCCCCTTGTCCGAGCCGTTGAACGCACCCCCAGTCACCAACTGCCGTACGTTCCCAACTCAACCCACGACCCCCTACCGCCGGTAAACCCTCCCCGTACCGGTCCTGGTGACGCTCTCGCTCGCTTCGCCCCAGTAATGGATATTTCCCGTCCCACTGAGGGTGCCGGTGAGCCTGTCACGAACGTCGAGCCGAATCGATCCGGTCCCGGTCAGGGTTACATCGGCCCGGGAAACAGGGAGCTCTCGAGTGTTCACGTTTCCGGTACCGGACAGAACCACATCGAGTGAGGACAGCAACTGCGATTCGCCTCCCGGCGCCGCATCGCCCAGCTTCACGTCTCCAGTCCCTGTGAGCCGTATCTTGACCTCATCCGCCCCGGAAATACCCGCATTTACGTCGCCCGTGCCGGTCACCGCGATCCGCACCGATCCCTTGTCCGCCTCGACGCGCTCGGCGGAGAAGTCCGCGGTACCCGAGCTGGTCAGTTCCCGGAGTGACTCCCCGTAAACCATGATCCGTGCCCTGTCCGACGGCCGAATCGAAGCAAAGGGGCGCTGCGAGATCTGGAGTTCTCCATCCCGGACCCTCGTTTCGACGTACTCCAGAAGGTTATCGTCGAGGTAGAGTACCACGCGGGTTCCATCGTCCGGGTCGGCCGCTCTGTACTCCACGTCCACGACACTACCCAACGAGATGTCACGAAACGTAGCACCTACATGGCGAGTCTCATCCACCATCCGTCCGCTGCCTCGAACCGGAAGCAGCCCGCATGCACTGAGTACCCCGCATACCAGAAGCACTCCGGCCACCGCAAATCGTGTCTTCATCCGGCACTCCTCCCCTCACCCTCCGGCCCCGAGGCCGGACAAGCGCTCCGGGCACGTGGCCGAAGGCATTGCTTCCAGGAAGCACTGCTCCCAGGCCCCCGGTAAACACAAACCTTTCGCAGCTTCGGGCAACACTCCGACCGGAGCCAGTTGCACCGCTGGCGGGGGAGCTATGGCACTCTCTCAACAGCCAGGCTACCTTGGCCACAGCTATCCCGTTCGATCATCCGAGTCCACACACAGTCCACCCGAAGAAGCCGGCAAACGTCTTGTTCCCCCAAGATGTCCGCCGGCCCGGTTTCCGCTTGCTCCTAGCCGGCTTACCATGCCGGCACCAATGCTATGGAGGCGAGTCCACGACGCCTCACTCTCCCCGAGTCTTCGGAGCCTGCGGCGCCTAACGCGCGATCACCACAAGATAACCGAAGCACCGATCCTGCCGCGCGCGCTGTCGAAGTCGATCGCTTGCGCCTCCCGACTCGGGACCAAGTACTGGAAGCTCAGCCCGCCCGAGATTCGGCCTAGAACGATGTCAAAGTCCACTTTCGCGTTCAGCCAATCGATCCGGAGGTCGTCAAACGGATCCTTATCGTCCGCCAACGGAAAGCGGAGCGCGGGTCCGACGCCGCCGGAAAGCCGAAAGATCCAGAGATCGTAGGAGAGCTGCGCCGTCATGTAGAGATCGATCGAGGGCCCGGCCGTGGAATAGAGCCCCAAGGCATCCAGCATTAACCGGTCGAACTTGATACGCCCGTTCGCTCCGAACGTGAACTCTTCGTCAAGGAGACTAGCATCTACATCATCTGCGGCGAGAATCGGTCGATCGGCATACGCGGCCACGCCGATACCGACCCCGGCGTAAACCGCCGACGGGATGAACGCCAGAAAAGCTGCAAACAGAATGAGACGGAAGCACCGTTTTTTCACAAATAGGCCTCCAAAGGGATTTGCTTCAATAATACCACGTCTCACGGTTTGCGACTACAAAACGCCAGATAACGTCAGGGCAAACGCATTTGGAGTCTTCCGGCGAAGGAACGGCGGCGATCGTTCTCCGTATGGGCGTCATATCCCGCTTGAGGTTGACCAGCACGGTCAACGGCGCCGCCGCACAACCTGTCTGGCCCAAATGCGTTTGCCCTGCAGATAACGTGGCACGGGATGAACTCTTGTTTCGCCTAAACACCACTGAACGGAGTTCAAGACGGGAAGCAACCTGTGAGGCCGTGACGAGCCGCCCCTCACCCGCAGGCAGCGTCGTACCGTCCAACACCCTCATGGCTCTACTTCAACGACACCAACGACAATCTCGCACTCAATCAGCGTTGTCCGGAAGCCGTAGACGCGGATGAAATAGGCATCGTCCGAATCGGCATCCCCCGGAGCCGACCAGGAGAACGACTCTTCGTCAGCGACCGAGTTCAGGTCGGTTGACTCGAACCGAACACGACTCGCGTCAAGCACCCCGGCGGCGTTCCCATCGGGTGGAACCAGCTCAAAGGAGGCTTCTCCGATAACGGCATCGGGCACCTCGGGGTCGTACAACGCGTCGTTGAGCCGTATCCCTATTCGGTACGTGGTGTCCGGCTGAACGAAGAACTCGATCCAATCCTCGTCCTCCCCGTGGCCCGTATGTACACCACTCGTGAGCTTGTCGGATTCCCCGTCATCGACAATGCTGTCGGAAGCCGTCAGCGGACCGTCATCCGGCTCGAACTCATCGGTGAAATCCGGGTAATCGTCCTCGTCCACCCGATGAACCGAAACCTTGAAGGAACAGCCCAGCTCGCCCCGCAAGTGACCTTCGACGGGCGCTGCGAACTCGCCGCTCCGGAACAAAGAAGGAAGACCGAGTGTCCGTACGTTGTTCCAGAAGCGCATCACTCAGTCTCGCCCGCCGGTCCCTCGACGAAGGAATGAAATCAAAACCCTCATTTTCGAGTTTCGCCGTCACTCGCTACATCGTCTCCGGCTCCAAGTCCACCACACGAAAGTAATGCGGTTCGTGAACGAGACTCACCAGATTCCCCGCAACGCCCTCATCCTCACCCGGAGACAGCGTCAGCGGATCATCCGCATCGGGAACTCCCGTATCGGAGAAGTCACCGTAGTAACTCAGCGTGACACTCGCGGGGCTCCTACGATCAGGAGCACCCCAACCGTGCCCGCAGAAAAACCGCGCCTTCTCGTCGACCGGCTTCTCGAACAGGATGTGGTACTTCTCCCGTTCAGGGCCTCTGTAATCGGCACTCCGAATTTCCTCCCCGCCGTGGCCTTCCATGGCACGGAGCTCGAAGTCAATGGAGCCGTCGTCAGGCCAGTCGACCGTAAGAAGGTATATGCCGTCGTCGTCCATTCCGGAAAGATGAAACGGCTGGAGCTCTTCGCCCGGATAGAACTTCTTACCTTCCTCGTCCGCATCGAGCTCGAGCGCTGTAGCCTCTTGGCCGTCCTCCGGCTCGAGCGTATCCTCCGGCGCTCGGAGTGGGCGGCACGCCGCTGGAAGGATCAGACCAACCGCCACAAGGGCAATAGCTGCGCGGGCCGCCGGCGCGAAGGCTTGCCGGTCCGCCTTCGAACTAATACTCCGCAAAGCGCTCATACATCTCCTCCATGGTCAAGCCGCAGAAGCCTCAGCATGTCCGCTTGGTCACCGAGAAATACTTCGTCCGTAAGATGGACCGTCGATTCCAAGGCGAAGAAAGGACTCAAGCCTGCCTCGATGAGGGGAGTCTCCTCCTCGACGACGACGATTCCAGGCGTGGCGGTCACGCGCAGACCGGTTATCTCTTGTGCAGTCACCCAGGCAGAATCTGCAAACTCCGCCAGCTCACGATACTTCTCGTCCTCGGCGGCGTTCTTGGGAAAGAACACCACCACATGGCCACCCTCGACCGACGCAAAATCTGAGGGCGAATAGACCAGGTCAGAAGACGCGGCCATACCTGCGAGCAGAGGCACGAGCGCAACGTAGCGTACCCATCCGGGCATTGAACTCGCCGGCGTCATCAACGGAACCCCGTTTCAATGCCGAGCCGTACCGACTGCATGTAGCGAAAGTTGCCGTAATTGCTCCTACCAGCCTCTTCGACGATGAGCTCGTTCGGGCGCAGGTAGTGACCCGAAAGCCGAAGGAGAAGCCGGCCGAGCTGCGCCTCACCGGTGACCATCACCCCTCCGCTGAACAGTGTCGACTTGGAAGGATACGGGGAGCCGTCTGCGGGAGTTGTCTCTCCGAAAAGCGGAAACCCGACGGACGGAAGCACCGACGTAGAGAGTCGAAACCGCTCGCTGGGATACACGCCTACACCCCACGTGCCCTGTGCGCTCACGTTGACCCTCCTCCGGGTAGATGTCTTGTCGGGATAGAGCGCGACGCCATACTCCCAGTAGTCCGGAACAACGCCGACAGACGAGACGGCGAACACTCGTGACGACAACGGGATCGAATACGTGAGCGTTATCGGGACATGAATCGAGAGGATTCGCCGACTCCCGTCGGGAATACGTCTCCCGTTCTCTCGAAAGCGGTTTGTTTCCAGGTACTCGCCACCCACTGCGATCTCCCGTCCCCGCCCGGCAGATCCGCTGGTGGCCACTCAACTTCCTAAGACGGGCTCACCCGCCTTTCCCCCCAGCCTCCGGAAGAGACGTAACAAACCGTCTCCCGTCCTTGTTGCAGATGAGTTGCACCGTATGGTTCCCGGACATGACCGCTGTCGGTATTCCTCCGCCGGGGTTGACCCATTGCCCAGCCATATAGAAGTTTCGCAGTCCGGGTAGCGTCTTTCTCATCGATGACGAGAAGGACTTGGCATCGAACATCCAGCCTTCGTAGGCGCCCCGCCAATTGCCGGTATATCGCTCCCACGTGATGGGCGTGGCTACGTCGGTCATCTCGATCCGCCCTGAGATCTCCGGAAAACGCTCCTCCAAACGCGCGACTACCTCGCTAACAATCCGCTCTTTCTCTGCCGCGTAGCGAGCGGGTTCCCGCCTGAGAGCGCTCCAGTAGTCATAGTCGCTCTCATACTGCACGATCAGCACATTCTTCCCCTCAGGCGTGAGCGTTGGGTCGAAGGAGTACGAGCGCACGCACATTGTCCACTCTTCTTTCCCGGCGATCGTGATCGGAGTCTCAAGGGGGTAGAGCAATCCCGCAATTGAGGTCGGAAGTCCCGCCGGCTCATGGTTGACGCCTATACTGACATAGACCAGCGGTTGGAACAGTCGCGGGTTGTCATAGCGCTCTTTGATCTCTCGGTCGACGTACTTCCCGTCGAGCATGTCGAATATCGTCGTCCGGCCGTCGGCTGCCGATATGACCCAGTCCGCCCGATGCTCGCTTCCGTCGGCAAGCCGGATACCCACCGCCCTGTCGTCCTCCACGAGGATCTTCTCGACACGGGCGTTATAGTGCACGGTGCCACCGAGCTCGAGATACCGCCTCTCGATGGAACTCACCAGGGCCAAGGCCCCGCCGATGATGTAGCCCGCCGCTTTGCCGTGCTGCCAGGCAAGCATCATCACGACCATGATCATCGGCGAATCGCTCCCGAACGCCCGAGGAAACACCTCACGCAGGAACGGGCTCTTGAACCGAGCGGCGAAGGCACCCACCGTCAGTTTGCTCCATTTCTTCATGAAGCTCTGCACGGGAAGTGCCCCAATCATCTTGACCATGTCGATGACACCGAACAGCTCTGCGGGTTTGTCCACCGGCATGCTCAGCTTGGAAGCGCGGCGTATCGCTCCCGTGAGCTCCCGGATGGGCCCGCTATCCTCCGGTGCAATCCCGAGCATATGGGCTTCGAGCTGGTCGGCATCACAGTAGACAGTGAAGGCTCGTCCCTCCGCATCTTCCACGATCAGAAAGCGCTCGTGATTGTGAATGCTCCAGTTCTGTGCCGCCCCCAGCTCCTCCCAGAATCGGTGGAAAGCTCCGTCCGGCTGAGTCCCCACCACCCAGTTCACCGCCCCGTCAATCGTGTATCCCTTTCGCTTCCAGGCGGTGCAAACCCCGCCCGGCATGCTATGCATCTCGTAGATGGTCGTAGCGTAGCCGTTCATCCGCCCGTAGCAGCCCGCCGCCAAACCGGCCAGCCCACCCCCGATAATTACGATGGACCTCTCCACTTGCCTACCTCCCTACCTTTCTTCCTCCGTCCCCCGCGCACGCCCCGCGCATCCCCGCTCCTCCGTCCCCCGCCTCCGTCCCCCGCGCGCCCGCGCGTCTCATCCCCCGCCCATCGTGCGCTCCTCCGTCCCCGCACGCCGCACGTCCCTCCGTCCCCGCGCGTCCCCAGTCGGGCCCAGCCGCCCACCGAATTACGGCCCCGAATTACGGCCGCAAAGAACCGACTACCGGCGGGCCCGGCCGCCCACCGCCCTGCGCGGCCCCGGTACCGGCGGGCCCCGCTGTCGCTCTGCTTCGGCTATAATTTCGCTTCGCTTTCGATGTGGCTTCTCTTTGCTTTCGCCCTGCTCGGCCCGCGCCCCTCACTCCCGCAACGCCGTGACCGGCTTGAGCTTTGCCGCTCCGGAAGCCGGGATCAACGAGGCGAGGCTCGAGAAGGCTACCGTGAACGCCGCGATGATGACGACGCTCCCCGCGCCGATCGTCGGATAGATGATCGACGACACGTTGAAGTCGGCTGCGTCCATGCGCGCGCTGAGATCGAGTCCGGTCACGCTGAACACCCCGAGGATTGCAAGCCCGATCAGGACTCCCAGAACCGTCCCAGCAACGCCAAGGTAGACCGCCTCGGTGAAGAAGAGCCGTATGATCTGCCTCCCGCGCATTCCTATCGCCCCCAGCGTCCCTATCTCGCGGGTGCGCTCCCGAACCGCCATCATCGTGGTATTGATGATAACGGTGGCCGCCAGAGCTCCGAAGATCACGTACCATATCCAGAGCCATATGTCGACGAACTCTACGAGCGGCGCAATGATGCTCGTTTCGTCCCACCTGGTGGCATGCGCACCCTCCGGACCGTACGATTCGAGCATCTCGCTGATGCTCGCGGCGAGCCGATCGCTCCGCCCGCTCTCGCTTCGGACGAGCACCTCCACTGCTCCGTCCCCCATGCGCAGATACCGAGCCGCCGGCTCGATCGGCATGAAGAACGTCCGCTCCTCGATCTGTGCCGCGGGAAAGGCTGCGAGCCCGACCACGTCCACCGTGAACGCGTTCGACCGCCGCGTCCGAGTTTGGGTCATGAAGGTTACATGATCGCCGACGCCGACGTTAAGTCGATCGGCGAGCCGCCGGCCCATCAGCGCCTCCGAAGCCCCGGCCTCGGGCAACCGGCCTTCCGCGACCCACCGCTCCAGCTCCTGGTACTCGCGCTCGAGATCGAGATCGACGCCGAGACCGCGAACCGCGATCTGGCGGTCCTCTCTGAAGGAGCCGGCGGCAATCGTAACCCGCGGGCTCACCGCCCGCACGTCCTCCATCTGTTGCAGGCGCTCTACCACCGCCCGATAATCGTCCACGGCAAAGTGGATCGGGTTCATGTACTCGTTTCGATCGAACTCTTCGTGACGAATGCGAACCTCGCCGTCGGTGAAGATGAGCGCGTTCTCCTTCATGTCTTGTGCCACGCCGCCCATCAACCCCTGGAGGAGGATCATCGTCATGGCGGCAACGCCAATCGCCACGACCACCAGCACGCTTCGGCGCGTATGGCGAAAGACGTTTCGGAGCGCAATCGAGCCGATGCCGGAGCGCCCCGTCCCGATCCGGTCGATCATCTGCGGAAACCGCCCTTCCGGCGTGTCGCTCTTCTGGCCTCGGAGCGAGTCCGGAATCGTCTCACGGAGCATCCGGCGGAGCGGTATCCGGGACGCAAGGGCAGCCACAACGATCGCGACGATCGAGCCGCCGGCCATTACCCCCGGGCGCCACACTCCGCCGATGATACCCGAGACTTGGTATCCGATGTCGACATCCTGCAACAGCGCCCGCAAATCGATCCCGTATTCGACAAGCTGCCACACCAACAGCGAGCCGAGCGCCAGACCACCCGCAACGCCCAACACCGCAATCCCCGCGGCTTCATAGGCGAATACCCCGCGGATCTCGCGGTCCCGGAGGCCGACCGCCCGCATCATTCCGATCTCCCGCCGCCGCTCCATCACCGCCATGAGCATCGTGTTCGTGATCCCCACCAGAGCGATCAACGCCACTAGAAGGAGCACAATTCCAAAAACCTTCTGCTGGGTCTCAGCAACGCCGGCCAGATCGGCGCCCAAGGTGTCGAACCCGACGAGCTCGAGTCCCTCCAGATCGACCGCTTCACGCACAGGCGTCAGGTCCGCGGTTCCGGGCACCGTCTCATCCAGCCCAAGGGTGATTCCGGTAACCGCTCCCTCCATCTCCAGATATTCGTCGGTCACGTCCAGCGGCAGGAAGGCGACGGCGCGATCCACCTCCGGGTTCGGCGTCTCGTAGAATCCAACGATCTCGAGATCGAGAATCTGGTGGAAGCCCTGCCGGGTTCTGGTAAGCACCGACACGGGATACCCCACCTCAGCGCCGAGCTGTTCGGCGAGCCACGTGCTGATCAGAATGCCGTCTCCCGTGGGCTCCAGCCACTCCCCTTCGACAACGTGCTCGGCAAGCCGGTACACCTCCCGGTCGCGCTCAGGATCCACCCCTGCGAAGGTCATGCGAATGGAGCCGTCCTCGGGAAACGGATCGTATCGGACAACGAGCTCTCCGCTGAATTCAGTGCGCGGCGCGCCGGGAATTCCGGCTGCCTCCAGTTGGTCCAAGACCGGGTCGGGGCTCTCCACAACGTTGTCAAGCGGATACTCATCGCGCTCGTCCCAGTAGTCCGGTCCCGTGATCCGTGCGCTCCCGGTCTGGAAGTTCATGAGGTTGATCTCGGACTCGGCTTCCATCCCCTGAAGGATCGCGTCGGACCAGATATAGACTCCCAGCCCGATGGCAATCGCGCTTGCGGTGATCACCGTTCGCCGTTTGTACCGGCTGAGATTCTTGAGCGCCATTCCCGCCAAGAAGCGGCGCGACTTCCTCCTCCCTGTAGCCTTCATACTCGAACTCCTCCCCCGGCGCGATGATGCGGCCCGCCGGAAACGGGGCCTGCGCCGTCTCGGCGTGGTGGACCCGGTTTCACTCGCGCCCGCGCCTCTAATATCTAGTGTACCCACAAACTAGTACACTGAGCAAATAGTACACTTGGGATCAGCTCCTGTCAACACATAGAGTATGAGGCCAGGGAAGACGCAGTTGGAAAACGCGCCTGGAAGCGCGGCGGCGACCGCCCGCCCTTGGGGGGCTTGCCGGGCCCCCGGGGGTGCCGTGAAACGGGTGAGTACTCGCTTCAGCGGCTTTTCGCCGCCGCCGTCGAACCGTACTGATCCAACTGCGTTTGCCCTGAGTATGAAGCAATGATGGTTGGTCGCTCTTGCAGGCGTGGCGCTCCCACAAGCCCGCGCCGGCACGACTATCGTGTCAGGTCGTCATGCCGTTCGGGGCGTCGCACTTGGCGATCTCTGCATTGATCGCGGCCACGAGCGAATCGGCTATTCTCCGCACCTGCTCCACCCGTTTGGCCCTGAGGCCGCGCACGAGCCTGCGAGCAAGCGCGTACGTACCGGAGAGCGCTCCAACAGGGAAGAGCAGCGAGAACGCGAGAGAACCAAGAGCACCGACGCCGACTCCCAGACCGACCGCAAGACCTATTCCGAGCCCGCATCCGCCGACGATTCCCCCGTAGAGCCCGCCGGCAACGCCGGCACCCATAACCGAAGCCGGCCCCGGCAGAGACGCCCGCCGCCACCCGTGCCGGCACCGCCCCCAAACAATCCCGCCGGCCCCGGCGCGCCCGCCCCCGTGCAAGCAACGCCTACGCGCCGCGGGCCCATCGCTTCACCGCCGCCCCCGGCTTCACCGCTGGCCCTCCAGCGTCACCGCGGGCGCACCGCTTCACCGCTGGCCCCCAGCTTCACTGCAAGCGCACCCCTTCGCTCACCCCGCCGCGCGCAGGAGCGACTTCCCGGTCGTTTCGCGCCCGCCGCTATGCGCGCAACGCCTACGCGCCCGCCGCCTCGCCTGTTAAGACGATCGCAGCAACGACGTGCCGGTCATCTCGCTCGGCTGCTCGATTCCCATGAGCTCGAGAGCGGTCGGCAGGACGTCGGCCAGCCGGCCGTCGGAGCGCAAGGCGGAGGAGCGCTCGTCGGGGCTCCCGGTTGCGTCCCCGGTGCGGTCGGGATCGACAACGATGCAGTCGACGTCGTAGGTGGTATGGGCCGTATGGGCGCTGTTGTTCTGCGGATCCCACATCTGTTCGGAGTTTCCGTGATCGGCGGTCACAATGAGCTTTCCACCGCGTTCGAGCGTCGCGCTGACGATTTCCTCGACACACGCGTCCACCGCCTCACACGCCTTGATTGCCGCGTCGAGCTTTCCGGTATGCCCGACCATGTCGCCGTTGGCGAAGTTCACCAGGATGAAGTCCTCGCAGTCGCCGGACTTGACCCGTTCGAGGACAAGGTCCTTCACTTCGTATGCGCTCATCTCCGGCTTGAGGTCGTAGGTGCCCACCTTTGGCGATTGCGCCATCTCGCGCGACTCTCCCTCGAACGGCTCATCACGATAGTCGTTGAAGAAGAACGTCACGTGGGGGAACTTCTCCGTCTCGGCACAGCGGAACTGCCGCAAGCCCCGGCGGCTCAAGAACTCACCGCCGATGTTCACCATCTTCGGCGGCTTGGGGAATGCCACGTTCACGAGGGGGTTCAGCTCCTCCTCGTACGCCGTCATCGTCACCCAGTACACGTCCATCTTAGGGCCTCGATCGAAGCCCCTCTCACCGGTGTCCGGGGACGGCTTCACATGTCCGTAGAATTCGTCCATCACGAACGAACGGACGATTTCGCGCGGCCGGTCCCCCCGATAGTTGAAGAAGATTGCGGTATCATCGTCGGCGATACGCGCCTGACGCCAATCAGAGCCAACGTAGCGCGGGGTAATGAACTCGTCCCCCTGCTGGCTGTCGTTGGTCGGGTTGTCGTAGTAGTCCCGGAACGCTTCCTCGGTGGAGCTGAACACCGGCAGATCTTCCGCGCGGCCGGTCAGCATATCGTAGGCAAGCTTCACCCGCTCCCACCGATTGTCCCGGTCCATGGCGTAGTACCGCCCGGAAATCGAGACGACGCGTCCGACGCCGATCTCCTGCATCTTATCTTCGATCCGACGGGCAAACTCCACCCCGGTATACGGCCCGGTATCCCGACCGTCGGTAAACAGGTGCACCGCCACGTTGGATTGCCCGTGTCGCCGGCACAGCTCGAGGCATCCGAACAGGTGGTCCAAGAGCGAGTGTACACCGGCATCCGAAGCGAGCCCCATCACGTGAACCCACCCGTCGTTGGCCTTCGCGCGCTCGATCCCGCGCGTCAGCGCTTCGTTCTGAAAGAACTCGCCGGAGCGAATGGCCTTGGTAATCCGAACCGACTCCTGGTCGACGACTCGACCGGCACCGAGATTCTGGTGACCGACCTCGGAGTTCCCCATTGTCCCGTCGGGAAGCCCAACGTCCTCCCCGGAGGTCCGGATCGTGGTCCACGGATACTCCCGCAGCAGCCGACCGTCACACGGCGTGCGCGCCAGCTTGACTGCGTTGAATTCGTCATGCTCAGGATTCGGATTCCTGCCCCATCCGTCGCGAACCATCAGAACGACCGGTTTCGGTGTCTGTACCATATTCCTCTTACCTCCCGCACTTTCCTTTCAAGAGTGTCCAAGAGTGCCCGCGCTGCCCGACCCACTTGCTGTCGGGCCCGCTTGGCGACTCCGCCGGAGCGATGGATCCGTCCCAGCTCAATGATCCGGTCCGACTCATCCGGCCCCGGCGCTCAAAACACCTCAGCTCTTGTCGGCTATCTTCTTCCGAGTAAACGAGATCCCGCCGAACCCGCCGATGACGGCGATATAGAAACCGAAGTCGTATCCAAACCCGGTGTTCTGCGCTTCGTAAATGCTGACGCTCGAGTTGAACACGCTCCAGACCAGCGACACCGGCGCGATCCATCCGTGCCAAATGCCCCAAAAGAACCCGGCGGTGTCCGGCTCTTCACCGGCGAATCGATGCACCCCCGGCGCGCACCCGGCCAGCAGCACAGCCGCCACAATCAGCAACAGTGCCAGTCCCAAGACAGCTTTCTTGTTCATCCGGCGATAATGCCACGAAAGCCCTCCGTGCGCAAAGACACAAACGCCGTGTGTCCCGTCACAATAAGTCGCCGGGAGCACGGCGGCGAGCCCGCGGCCTCAGGTGAACCGCGTCGAGGAAAAGCCGACTCCGGCGGCCGCTCGCGGAACCGTGTGAGGACGAGATTGTTGTTGCCTCTACCCCAACCACGTCCCCTGAATTCCCCTTCGAATCTGGGCGTGCCCCCGGTCCAAGCCGCACCTCCCCGCCGTCGTCCGCCCCCACGCGCACACCGTGACTCCTCCGTCCCCCGCGGCTCGCCCCGGGGTCAGGCCGTCCGGGGGTTCCGTCCCGCCGCGCGCCGAACTTTCCCGGCAAAGCTCACCACGCAACCGCAGCTCCGATGCTGCCGACGGCGCACCGCGGCGCGCACCGGGACCGCCGCGCCGGCTCGTCCGGCCGCCGCCTGGGCATCCCAACTCAGAGGCTCTCCGCTTCCGTACTTCCGCAGCCGGCGGCGCCCCCCTGGGCCGGACGCCCCGGCGGGCGCCCCTCCCGTCCTTCACGCTTCGGAGCGCACCGGAGAGCATGGTCTTCTTCCGGGGTCCGCTCCGAACTCCCGCCCCGCTCCGCCCACTCCCGCGCCTCCGGGCAGTGCGCGCCAACGTAGCACACGATAAACAGCTCCGCGAGCGCGGCCCACACCTCCGCGGCCTCCTCGCGGAACGCCGTTACCTGGGCCCTGCTTTCCGTGTGCCGTAGCAGCGAGCGTTTCGGGCCGCCGCTCCGGGCCCGGTAGCCCCCTACGCCGCCCAATACGGGCGGCCGGCCCGTGTTGCAAGGCGCAGGTCCCGCCCCACTACAACACAAACCGCTTGATTTCCGATTGCCCACCAACTATTGTATGTAAGCGCGCACAGCTAACCGGGCCCAGCGCGGCCCTATCTGCTGGGCCGAGCGCCGCCCCTTCTGGGGAGGGCACGCATGTTTAGGTGGAAAACTCCACGTGCCGTGCCCTCGCAGACTCAGCCGGCCGGCAAAGTACCCGGCAAAAGATCGTGCCGGGGGCCCGGTACCGCAGAAGCCCAACACCGATGCCGAGCCGCAAACGGCCCGCTGTCCGGAAGCCCGGCAGGCGCCTGAGAGCACCATGGAACTTACGGAATTGACCACCCGCCCGGTATTTCTCTTCGACCTCTTCCATACACTTCTGTCGATGCGCGAGACAACCGTACCCGGTCCGGAGACGCACGAGCTCCTCGGGGTAAGCCGGGAGACCTACCTCGAGGCGGTTTTTAGTAATTCGGACGGGCGCGCTCGCGGATTCGTCCGTGACGCAATCGAGATCGTAGAGGACCTCGCCCGCGGCTGTGGCGTAACCCTCGCACCGACTGCGATTGCCCGGATCGCAGCCCACCGGGAGCGCCGCTTCCACCAGTGCCTCCAGGAAACACCCGAGCGGATTCTCTCGGCGCTCGACTCCCTCCGATCGGCCGGAAAGCGCCTTGGCCTCATCAGCAACGCCGACGCAATGGAAGCAGCAGGCTGGGGCGATTCTCCCCTCGCGGCCCGGTTCGAGGTTGCGATCTTTTCGTGCCACGTCGGCCTCGTCAAACCGGAACCGGAGATCTACACGCGCTGCATAGAGCAGATCGGCGCATCCCCTTCGGAGTGCGTGTTCATCGGGGACGGAGGAAGCAACGAGTTCGCCGGCGCGCGAGCAGCGGGTCTACCCACTATCCGGACGACCGAGTTCACGCACTCCGGCGATTCCAACGCGGCCGCCCAACGAATCGGCTCGGCGGACTGTACCGTCGCCTCCCTTGCCGAGCTCAGTGAGGCCGTCTCCGGCGGAGCCTCATAGGTCACCCCCCACCCTTTCACACGCCACCCACCACCCCTTCACACGCTGGAACCCGGCGCGGTCGCAAGGAGGCCCGCACCACGAGACGGCTCCCGGGCCGGCCGGCCCCGTCCCAAGGCCGCTACCACTCCACCACAGTCTCACCCGGCTCGAGCTCGACCTGGTAAGCCGCAGCGATGAACTCCGCGCCCGGGAAGCGAGCGGCGTCCTCGCGCTCGACGAACAGCTCCGGCGCACGATCGGCGGGGGCCACGAGCTCAATCTCGCGCGCCTCTTCCACGCCCGAGAAACGGATCCCGGAGTCGTCCAGGCGGATCTCGATCGCCTCGTACTCGCCCTCTTTGTAGGCGGTACTCACCCCGTCGTCGTGGTACCAAGTGAACGTTCCGGGTTCTTGGCCGGGGACGATGAGCACGGTATCGACCTGCTCGTCGAGATCCTGATCGAGCGGCACGATCCCCCCTTCGCGGATGAAGACCGGGTACTCATCTTCAGCGTACTCCCGCTCGATCTCGTCCTCGGTGTACTCCTCCATCGTGAAGAAATCCAGCCAGCGGCCCGGAGGGAGGTCGACTTGCCGCGTCGCATCGAAGGATACCGACTCTACGATCGGCTGGACGAAGAGCGAATCGCCAAAATAGTAGCTCCGCGCGTTGCGGTACATCCATTTGGCGTCGGGGTCGTTCCAGCCGCCCTCCGGGGCCTCGAAAAATAGCGGGCGCATGATCGGTACCCCGTCACGGTACGTGCGCCACGCCGCCGAGTAGACGTAGGGGACCATCATGTGTCGCAGGCGAATCGCGTCCCGGATCTTCGCCGTGGTTTCGTCGTCGTGGATCCAGGGCTCGCGCGGACTGTGGGCGCCGTGTGCGCGGAAGACAGGCGAGAAGGCGCCGAACTGCATCCACCGGAGAAAGAGCTCGCGCTCCGGCGGCTGCTCGCCTGACTCGAAGCCTCCTACGTCGCTTCCCCAATAGGAGAAGCCGGTCATCCCGGCGCCGAGTCCCAGCGCGGGCTGAACCGCAAGGGCGCTGAAGGAGCTCCTCACATCGCCGGACCACACCGAGACGTTGTACCCGGCACTCCCGGTGTAGCCGCTGCGGCTCAAGATCCAGAACCGCCGGTCGGGAAACGCGTCGCGGACCGCTTCGTAGATGATCCGCGACCATTCGCGGTTGTAGTAGTTTCGCACGTCCTCCGCGTCGTACGGACCGAACCGCGCGCTGTCGGGAATCTCCTCCGGCTCGCCCAGGTCGGTCCAGAACGCGTCGATGCCGTCCTCGCCCATCTCGACATACAGCTCGCCGAGCGTCTCCTCGATGCTCTCGGCAAAGATGTCCATCATCGAGCCCGCAGGCGAATCGAAAACCCACCAACTGTCCCACTGCGGGATACCTCCGTCCCCATCTCGCACCAGCAGGTCCTCCTCACGGAAACGATCGTACTGAAGCGAATCGACGGTGAGATACGGCTCGGTAATCGTAAGCAATCGGACATCCCGCTCATCCAAGAACGAGACGAGCTCGTCCGGATCCGGGAACGCGTCCGGGTCCCACGTGAAGTCTCCCATGTTGTCGAACCAGTACAGATCGAGTATGAGCGCCGCAAGCGGGATGTCACGCTCCTCGAAGCCCTCGACGATCTCCATGGCCTCTTCCTGGGTACGGTAGCCGTACCGCGACTGGATGTAGCCGAACGCCCAGCGCGGAAGAAGCGACCGCGAATCCGAGTAGTCGTAGAACGACGAGACCGCATCCTTCGGCGTCGGGTCACTCCATACGTAGCCGTCCAAGAAGGGTTGGGTCGAGCGATAGGTCAGCCGCCCGGTTCCCGCGCTGTCCCCGGCCACCTCATCCGCGGTCCACGCGTTATAGTACAGGGCGTGGCCGGCGCTCGAGAAGAAGAACGGCACGTGCAGGTAGGTCTGGTCGCCGTACACAGCTTCCTGCACGATCGTCGCCTCGAGCCCCGAAAGCGAAGCCTCATGTCCGATCGCACCGAGGCCGTGCCAGAGCTGCTCGTCGAACGCCAGCACGTCCACCGTGACCTCGCCCGACTCGCGAAAGAGCTCCTTCGCGACTACGGGGGCGCCGTCGCGCGAGAAAAGCACTCCGCCCTCCATCGGGGTAACGGCGTACTCACCCACGGCGAACGACGTCGCTGCCAACGCGTCCTTGTCGAAACCGTACTCCGTTAGCGGCGCAGTTTCGAGGATCTCCTCGGTAGCAACTCCGGCTATCTCGACCTCGGATCCACCGGAGCCCGGGGATTCTCCCCCTTCGGCGGCCGCTGTGTCCCGGGGCGTTTCCTCCGCGGTCGGCTCCGTCCCCGTGTCCTCCGTCCCCGTGTCCTCCGTCCCCGTGTCCTCCGTCCCCGCGCTGGGCGCCGCGGCAGCGACTGCCTCCTCGGTCCCTGTCCCTGTCGCAGCCTTCCCCGCGGCGGGCATCTCGAGCAGATGCTCGCTCAGCGGGAGCTCGATTGCTCGGCCTTCCGGCTCCGGAGCACCCTCGAGGGCCACGTAGGAGCGGAGCGGCCCCGGAGCTGTCGGCCACACGTGAAGCTCGAAATCGTTCTCGTAGGAAATTTCGATTCGATTCTCAACGATTTCCGCGTCGGCGGCGCCCGCCGCGTTGCCGGGATCATCCGTGACGGTCGTGCACCCCAGGGCGAATAGCGCGAAAGCCGCGGTCATGGCGACCGTGACCGGGACTGCCGGCCAAGCCTCCCGGCTAGGAGCCTGGCGTCGACGCAGTGTGTTGGATGGTGGAAAAACCGGTTTAGTAACTGCTGGAAACAAATTCATCGGGCGTGAGTGTAATGCCCGCGCCCTCGCCTTTCAACACGCAGACCGTAACCTATAGCTCGCCAAGAGGACGCTCCGCTACAGGGCGGTGCCCCGGCAGGGCTGCCACGTTCCGTGACGCGCACGACAGAAAAGCCGGGAGCGCACAGGTTCAGCCCGCACCGTGCCAGGGCGCAGCCGCCGGTTTCGAAGCCCTTTTCTTGGCGTTCCCCCAAGACCTAACATCCCTTCGTTCGAAGCCAAAGCCCCGGCCCCTTACGCCCACCCCGGAATGATCGGCCTATTTGAACCGTTCGAACGCGTTGTCAATACCGCTCTTGAGATCGGACCAAGCACGCTCCAACCCCGACTTCACATCGTCCAGAGCCTCCGTCCCCGAATAGCGAGCTTGCTCGAGCTTTCCCTGGAGCTCGCCTCGCTGCTCTTGAAGCCGCTCGACCTCGCGCTTCAGAGTTTCCTGTCCTGTCTTTCCTGCTTCTCGCGCCCTTCTTTGGAGCTCTTCGATGTTCCCGGTGAGATCTCCGAGACGCGCTTCAAGCTCTTCGATGTATCGGTTCTTCCCGGTCATGTCAGCTACCTCCCGTCACCGTAGCCGTATCGATCGTTGATCGCCTGATAATGAAGGTACTATCTTATGAGCTCCGTGTCATGGGGGAAGGGCGAACAGCTCCGAGGAGACAACGGATCGGAAGCGCCCCAGGTCGACGTGCATGGTAACCAGAACTCTTCGAACTCCGCGGATGGCAAACGTGTTTCGTCTGACCCACTGCGCCCCGGAGGATCTCACCGATCTACTACGGCACACAGATCTGAACGTTCCCGGGTTCTTCCTGAACCTTTACTCCGATGGGGACAGGCTATACAGTGTTGGGGAGTGGAGAGCGCGCCATCCCCGGCGCGATGATCCCGGTCGGAACACAGGTGTCGCGCTCCGGAGGCGCGGAAGTCGCTGCGGGCAAGCCTCCAACGGGCTCCGTGGGCTTGCGTCAGGAACCGAAATCGCTTGTCGGGTGACGGATAACCGCTCGAGCAGGTGGCCGCGCTCCAGCGGTCGGAGCCGTTTGATAACCAGCACTCTCCCGAAGCCATGGGGCCGCTGATCCTTGCGCTCGAGCCTCAGAAATATGGAGCAGATAGGCAGAAGACAATCGAAGAAGCATCAGGAGAGGGACCCGTGAGCCGCCATCCGTTACAACCAGATCTGCCGTTTCTGGAGGAAGGCCTTTCGCCCCAGGGGCCTGTCGATGAGTCCTGCGGCAACCCGTCCGGCGAGCTCCCAGCCTGCCAGGGCCTGGACCGCGGCGCCTCAACCGCCAATGCCCCAGCCTACCGGAAGCCGGACTGCGGGGGTCCTGCCGGAGAAGGCCAAGCTTCTCAGAAGCCGGCCCGCGATGTTTTAGCCGACGAAGCTATAGCCTGGAACGAGCAGGGCGGCGAAGCGCCGGCCTCCCGGGACCCGGCCGCCTCAGGGTGCCAAGCCCCGGCCGGCGCCGACCCAGGCTACGAAGACCCGGCATTTCTCCGAGACCAGCTCATCACGTACATCGGAAACAAGCGAGCTCTTCTAGGGTTCATAGGGGCGGCCGTCGCAGAGGTGCGTCGACGGCTGGGTAAGGAGAGGCTCCGAACGGCCGATCTCTTCTCCGGCTCCGGAGTCGTCGCCCGCTACCTGAAGCAGTTCTCGGAGACGTTGATCGTGAACGATCTGGAGAGCTACTGCCGCTTGATCAACCGGTGTTACCTCGCAAACCGCTCTGAGCTCGACCTACGAACCCTCCGCCGAACCTACGACGAGCTCCGCGCTCGCTTGCAGCCGGAACACCTCCATGACGGGATGATCTCCGAGCTCTACGCTCCGCGGGACGACCGGAATATCCAACCCGGCGAGCGCGCCTTCTACACCCGCCGAAACGCCCGTTACCTCGACACGGCGCGCGCGCTTATCGCGCAGCTCCCCGAGCCCGTACAGCCTTTCTTCCTCGCTCCGCTTCTCTCTGAAGCGTCGATTCGAGCGAACACGGCAGGCGTCTTCAAGGGGTTCTACAAGGACCGGAGGACCGGCGTCGGCACGTTCGGCGGAAGCAACGGCGACGCGCTCTCCCGTATTACCGGCGAAATCTCGCTCCCTTTCCCGGTCTTCAGCCGCTTCGAGTGCGAGGTCGCGATCCATCAAGAGTCTGCGAACGCGCTCGCGGAGAAGCTCGAGCCGCTCGATCTCGTTTATCTCGATCCCCCGTACAATCAGCATCCGTACGGATCCAACTACTTCATGCTCAACTTGCTGACGTCGTACGAGCGCCCGGAGCGGATAAGCCGGGTTTCGGGCATCCCTGCCGACTGGCGTCGCTCCCGCTACAACCGGCGCCGAGAGGCGTTCGACGCGTTCGCCGAGCTCGTCAGGGGCATACAGAGTCGTTTTCTTCTGGTATCGTTCAACTCGGAAGGCTTCATCCGAAAGGACGAGATACTGAAGCTCCTCCGCTCGGTGGGACGGGTCGAGCACCGAGAGACACCGTACAACGCGTTTCGGGGGAGCCGGAATCTCAGAAGCCGCGACATCCACGTACAGGAATACCTGTTCTTAGTCGAGAAAGGCAGATGAGCAACGATACAACGTGCACCAACCGTCCGGACTCCGTAGTTCGTCCCAACTGCGTAGTCATCAGCCTCGGCGAGATGACGCTGAAGGGACGGAACTACAATCGGTTTCGAAATCGCCTGGTGAAAAACGCTTCGGCGGTCCTCAGAGCACACGGGATCTCTTGGCGCTTGAAGCCTATCTACAATCGTCTTGTCGTAGAGATACCGGAGAGTGAAGCCGACGGCACCCTCGACGCAGCCCCGGGCGAAGAGAAGACGCGTCTCGGACGTTGCCTTACGGCGCTCGCCAGAGTTCCGGGCATCGTGGGCACCTCCCCGCGCCTTCGAATCCGCCAGCACCAATTCCTCACCTCCGACAAGCAGATCCGCTACGAGCTACTCGAAGAGCCACTCATACGGATCGCGCAGGAGGTGCACGAACCGGGGCTTGAGTTTGTCGTTCGCGTCAACCGAGCCGATCGCTGGATCAAGGGGACCTCGCAACAGATCGAGCGGCGCCTCGGCCGTACCGTCATCGAGCGGACCGGCTGGGAGAAAGTGAATCTCAAAAAGCCCGGGCGTACCTTCTACGTCGACCTCCACACCGAGGGGGCGTATATCGGAGTCCGGAAGAATCCGGGCATCGGCGGACTCCCCGTCGGCACCAGCGGACATGTCATGTCGCTCTTGTCCGGAGGGATCGACTCACCGGTAGCATCCTTCCTCATGATCAAACGAGGCTGCCGCACGGATTTCGTGCATTTCACGGCCGATCCCGTGAACCTCCGGATGCAGCCGGAAGAGAACAAGATCGTACGGATGGTCCGGCAACTCAGCGAGTATGCCGGTGAGGCGTCGCTGTGGGTCATACCCGAAACCCAGTTCGATCTGGCGTTGCTCGGCTCGGATACTCCGTACAAACTGCTGCTGTTCCGGCGGTTCATGACCCGCTGCGCGGAACGGCTTGCTCAACGCGGCGGCGGCGCCGCTCTGGTCGTCGGTGACTCGCTAGGTCAGGTAGCGTCCCAAACGCTGGAGAACGTCATCTCCAACTCGTCGGCACTCGACATCCCGATCTTGCGCCCTCTGATCGGCTACGATAAGGACGAGATTGTCCACACCGCCCGGCGGATCGGCACATACGACCTCTCCATCGAAGCTTACAAAGACTGTTGCGCCATGATCGCGCGTAAGGCCCGCACCCGCTCCACTCACGCTCAGCTCCAAGAGCTGGAGGACGAGCTACTCCCCAATTACGAAGAGGTCATCGCCCGGAGCATTGCCGACGCCACAGTCGTTGACTTCGAGCTCGGTAAGATCAAACAGGTCACCGACGCTTCCGCGCGTAACCGGGACGCAGAAGACGAAGAAGCTTCGGAAGACGGAGAGGGCGCAGCTGATACCACCGTCGCCACTCCCCACGCGCCTATCGGGCGCCGAACCCAGTGACGATCGCACCGAGAGTCTTGAACGCGATCAACAGGTCCAGCCAGAAGGAGCGATGCTTCAGGTAGTACAGATCATACTCCAGCTTGCCTCGAGTACTCGTCACGTCCGCAGCATACCCTTGGCGCACCTGTGCCCATCCGGAGATGCCGGGACGAACCAGATGCCGGTAGCGATAGTAGGCAATCTGACGGTCAAATTCCTGCACGAAGCGCGGCTGCTCCGGGCGCGGTCCAATCCAGCTCATCTCGCCGCGAAGGATGTTCCAAATCTGCGGGATCTCGTCGATTCGAAACCGTCGCAGGATTGCCCCGACCCACGTCACCCGGCAATCGTCCTCTCCGGCAAATCGGGGGCCAGCCTCCTCGGCGCTGTTGAACATCGATCTTAGCTTGTACAGCGTGAACTGCCGATTCCCCAGGCCGATCCGCTCCTGACTGAAAACCGCTCGTCCTGGTGACTCGATACGGATCGCAATCACGGCCGCAGATCCCAGCACGATCATGATTGGCAGCGTTACGAGGATCCCGACAAGATCCAAACTCCGCTTGACTGTATCATAGATCTTGTATTGCGGGATACGCTCGACGAACCCCTCCGAAAGATGCCGCAGGCTCACCCGTCCGGTGACCGCTTCGTGGACCTCCTGCGCTCGCCGCAACGGCACCTGGGCAAATCGGCACGTAGCAACGAAATCGAACCACGTGCGGTCCAACGGTGCCTGATCGTCGTAGACGACGCCATCGTACGCGCGAACTCCTTCTTCTGAGAGCGGCTCGACCGCCGTGTCGAGCTGAAGCCCGATCGGGTTCACCTCAGCCAGCTCGCTACCAATCCCCACCGGTATAACGAGGTACCGCACAAAAACGACACGGCGGATAGCGACGATCCACAATCCCACGAAGAATATGATCGCTGCCGCAAGGAGCAGCAGCATCCCGTGCGGTACAGTGCCCCCGAGCCCGAATGCAACAAGCATACCCAGCACATACAGTATGCAGACAAGCGCGACCAGGATGGCGGGAAGGTTTGGCTCCGGCAGATGCCGGACGCGCCGCACCGTGACCGCGGAAACCAGGTACGCTCCCGCGGCCCCCAAACCGAGCGCATAGCGAACCGAGGCCGGCATTTCTGCACCGCCGAGCCCCCCCGCCACCACCGGCAACGTCAGGGCTACGAGAATACCCAAGCCGTTCCACAGCACGGACAGCAGCCGAAACACCCGCCGTCTCCGTGCAACTTTGCGTTCGACACTCACTGTCGCGTCATTCATCCGAGTTCAGCTGCCCTTCCCCGACAATACGCCGAGCATACACACCCGGCGCAGGCTAGTACAACCGGGCCGGGCGGGGCTGCGCCGCCAACAATCTTCCCCTCACACTCGGGGTTAGCCGTCCAATGTTGACAGCTACATACTGTGATCACTATGCTTCACTGCATAGTGGTATCTAAGGTGGAGAGGGAGGGAAGTTCTCGCGAGCTCACGCTCGGGACTGTCCCCGGCGCATATAGGGCCCCCCGACTGGTTTGCGGCAGGCACTTGGACCCTGGATAGCCTTCGCATGAGGAATCAAGCGGTGAGAACCTCGGAACAGAAGCTCCGCCGGATCGTCAGCCTGGACTCTGAGCTCAACCAAATCCAGGATATGGATATCCTGCTGGAGCGGATTCTTCTTGAAGCACGGCAAGTCGTAAACGCCGACGCCGGGTCCATCTACGTACGTCGTGGTGACGAGCTCGTCATCAACTATTCTCAAAATGCGACAAAGCAGAGACAGCTTCCGGCAGGTCAGAAGCTCGTCTATAACGTTTTTACCATTCCCGTAAACGAGAAGACCATTTCGGGATATACCGCGGCAACCGGCAAGCCCGTCAACGTCTCCGATGTATATAACCTTCCAACGGACGCCCCCTACGGATTTGACCCGGGTTACGACCGACTCGCCGGCTATAAGTGTACCTCCATGCTTGCTATACCCCTACGCACCAATACGGGCGAGATTCTGGGAGTAATCCAGCTAATCAACAAGATGGACGGAGCCGGAAGCGTGGTGCCGTTCTCGGAAGACGACGAGTTGCTGACCATGCATTTCGCCACGAACGCAACTGTTGCGCTCCAACGGGCCCGTATGACCCGTGCCATACTGCTCCGCATGATCCGCATGGCCGAGCTGCGTGATCCGAAGGAGACCGGAACTCACGTCAACAGGGTCGCCGGGTACGCTGTTGAAATCTATGAACGATGGGCATCCAAGAAGGGACTCCCAAACCGGCAGATTCAAAGGACCCGTGACAATCTTCGCATGGCCGCCATGCTTCATGACGTCGGAAAAGTCGGCGTGTCCGACACTATACTCAAGAAGCCCGGGCGGTTCACCGACGAAGAGTTTCAAATCATGAAAACCCACACCTACGTCGGATCACGCCTGTTCCAGGACAAACAGTCGGAGTTCGATGATATCGCAGGTGTTGTCGCTCTTACACACCACGAAAACTGGGATGGATCCGGCTATCCTGGGCACGTTGATCCGCTGACCGGACTCCCCACCAAGACGAACGCCGAGGGACAGCCACTCGGCAAGGAAGGGAAGGAGATCCCCCTGTTCGGCCGGATCGTTGCCATCGCCGACGTCTACGACGCTCTCTCTTCCAAGCGTGTCTACAAGGACGCATGGGAGGAAGACGACGTCCTCGCCGAAATCCGTAAGATGTCAGGCACGAAGTTCGATCCCGAGCTTATGGATATCTTCTTCGAGGTAATGCCCACAATTCGCACGGTTACCGACAAATACGCCGAACCTGCGGAGGAAACCGCTTAAGCCGGCTATGGCTTCCCTTAGCTCCAACGCGCTACAGAATAGAGGATTGAGAGAGTACGAGTGGGGAACGCCATGTCCTCGCCTCCAGGCGATCACGCCTGAAGCATCCGGCCGCCGGCGGACGGCCGGTACTCGTGCTCTTCGCCTCACACGTATCGCGAGACGGCCCCATCATGCTTCGTGGTAGGCGCTGACCAACTCCTCCATGGCCTTCTTGCCGTCTCCGAATAGCATCAACGTATTGTCCCGGGCGAACAATGGGTTTGCAATGCCGGCAAAACCGGGACTCAGGCTGCGCTTGATAACAACCACCGTGCGCGACTTGTCGGTATCCATTATGGGCATTCCGGCAATTGGACTGTCGTTTTCCCGCGCCCGCGGATTCACTACGTCGTTTGCCCCCAGCACGATCGTCACGTCCGTATTCGGGAACGTCGGGTTGATATCATCCATCTCCCGAAGCTTATCGTAGCTGATGTCTTCCTCGGCCAACAGAACGTTCATATGGCCCGGCATCCGACCGGCCACCGGATGGATCCCAAACTCCACCTCCAATCCGTCACTTTCCATGGCCTCCGTGAGCATGCGAACCGGCGTCTGAGCCCGTGCAACGGCCATCCCGTATCCGGGCACGAACACGACGCGGTGCGCACTCTTGAGGATCATCGCCACTTCTTCGGCGCTCGTGCTGCGGATTTTGCCGGCATAGACATCATCCTCTCCGTCCCCGGCGGCTTCCCCACCAACTCCGCCAAACAGCACGTTCGACAACGATCGGTTCATTGCCACGCACATGATCCGGGTTAGAATTATCCCGGACGCACCGACAAGCGACCCGGCCACAATCAGGATTGTGTTGCTCAGAACAAATCCGGTCGCAGCTGCGGCGAGGCCGGAGTACGAGTTCAGAAGCGCAATCACAATTGGCATGTCCGCTCCGCCAATCGGCACCACGAGTAGGATCCCCAAAACGGCACTGATCCCGACCAACGCCCAGAACATCTCGTATGCCGCCGGGTCAAGGACAACCATCACCGCTGCGGAGACCGCCGCAGCTCCGATTACGATCTTCACAACTTGCTCGCCGAAGTAGCGAACGGGCTTCTCAGTTACAATCCCCTGAAGCTTTCCGAACGCAACCAGGCTCCCAAAGAACGTCACGGTCCCGATGAGTCCGGAGGCCACCGCCGCAATCGAAAGCTGCAGATCGGGCTCCCCCGGGGCAGTTCCGATGACTCCGGCGATCTCCAGGATTGCCAGGCCGGCCACCAATACTGAGGCTCCGCCCCCGAAGCCGTTGAACAGCCCTACCAGCTGGGGCATTGCCGTCATCTTGATGCTCAGCGCGAGCCCGACGCCCAGCACGGCGCCGATGCCTATTCCCCCTGCCAGAAGACCGATCGGCAGCACTTCCTGATCCGCCAGCGTGACTACGACGGCCACGAGCATTCCCAGCGCCCCCATGACGTTACCACGCACTGCACTCCGCGGATGCGCCAGTCCCCTCAGCCCGAGTATGAAGAGCACGATCGCGATGAGATAAGCGAGATTAACCCAGTCAAAGCTCATACCCTCAGTCCCTCTTTCTGAACTTCTTCAGCATGCGATGTGTCACCAGAAATCCGCCTACCACGTTCGTCGAGGCGAACACGAGACTTACAAACCCGAGTACTGCCGCCGCGACCCCGCTACCTGCGCCTACGGAAGCAATGGCGCCGACCAGCGTAATGCCGGAGATCGCGTTGGACCCCGACATCAACGGCGTATGGAGAATAGGCGGCACTTTGGTAATGACCTCAAATCCCACGAACACTGCCAGCACAAAAATGGTAAGAATCGGTACGAATCCAATGTCCATGCAGCACCCCTCTTAGCTTTGCTCTCCGGATCGAATCACCTCGTCGCGCACCGTGCCGCGATGGAGGACCAACGTCGCATCCACGATCTCATCCTCGGGATCTAGCGAGAGCGTTCCTTCGTCGGCAAGGGCCTCCACGAGTGAGGTTACGTTTCGAGAGTAGAGATGACTCGCGTTGTGCGCCAGGCTCGAGGCAACGTTCTCGGGGCCGATTACGGTCACCCCATGCTCGACGACAGTTTGGCCGGCTTGACTTACCTCGCAGTTACCGCCGCGCTCGGCGGCAAGATCAACGATTACGGAACCTGGCTTCATTCCCTTGAGCATCTCCGCGGTGACAAGAGTCGGCGCGGGCTTCCCCGGCACTGCCGCGGTCGTGATCACCGCATCGCTCTCGGCGAGCAGCGTGGACATAAGCTCCCGCTGTTTGCGGTAGAACGCTTCGTCCATCTGACGTGCGTAGCCGCCCTTTCCCTCTGCCTGCTCCGTCTCGAGCTCCATTTCCACGAACCTCGCACCCAAGCTCTCCACTTGCTCCTTAACCGCGGGCCGGATGTCGTAAGCGCTTACCACGGCTCCCAGCCGCTTTGCCGTGGCGATCGCCTGAAGACCCGCTACGCCGACGCCTACAATGAACACTCGCGCCGGTACTATGGTGCCGGCGGCCGTCATCATCATCGGGAACATCTTGGGCAACGCATCTGCCGCCAGTAGCGCCGCTTTGTAGCCCGCGAGGTTCGCCATGGACGAAAGTGCGTCCATGCTTTGCGCCCGCGTGATTCGCGGCATCTTCTCCATGGCCAAGGCTGATGCACCGCGCCGGCCAAGCGTTGAGAACGTCTCGTGCGAGGCATACGGCTCCAGAAACCCGAGGACGGTCGCTCCCTCACGCACCTGCCCGGCTTCCTCCGTCCCCGCCTCACCCGCGGCGGCGGCGAACCGGACGGCGCAAATGAGATCCGAGCGCTCGAAAACGCTCTTCCGGTCCCCGATCTGGGCACCTTTCTGCTCGTACGCCTGATCAGGTATGCCGCTGGCTTTACCCGCGCCTCGTTCCACGAGAACTCCGGCCCCCAGCTTGCTCAGAGTGGGTACATGCTCAGGCACGATCGCAACCCGTTTTTCCCCGGCCGCTACTTCCTTTCGAACACCGATCGTCATAGCTCTTCTCCGGCAACTCCACTTAGCTGTTGCTCACAATTGTAGACTCATTCTACAATCCGCAAGGAGCATTCCCGCCGCCTAGATTCACGCAATATGCACATGAAATGCACCCCGCGTCCAGTGCAGTGAGCGAGTATATCAAAGCTCTTCCCGACATGCCAGAGTCTTTTGTGTCCAGAATAGCTTTTATTGAGATGAATACAGTTCGTCGGCGCCTTTATTTTCGAGTATCTTCCGTCACCTGGTCTCTCTATGGACCAGAATGTGAGCTGCTATACGCCCGGACATGAGTGCAAGCGGCATCCCGCCGCCCGGATGCACGCTTCCCCCGCAGTGATAGAGTCCAAGATACCGGCGGTTCCGATTAGGATGGCGTTTGAAGGCAGCCATGCGTGTATTAGACGCAATGCCGTACAGTGCTCCGCGGTGGCTCGCCGTCTTCTGCGCGACATCCGGGGGGGTCAATCGGTCTTCCTCTTCAATGAAGCGCTCGACGTCGACCCCAAGCGCGATACGCAAACGGTCCAATACCGCTTCCCGCGTGCGCTCGACCTCCTTGTCCCACTCCTGGCCGGCGTCGTACGGTGAATTCACCAGGACGAACCAGTTTTCCCCGTCCGGCGGAGCGTCGCCCGGTGTCGTCTTGGAGGTGATGTTCACATAGACGGTCGGCTTCCGGGGACAGCGGAGCCGCTCGAAGATATCGGTGAACTCGGCCCGGTAATCCTCCGAGAAGAATACATTGTGAGTGTCGAGCTCAGAGAACCGCGCGTTCATCCCCCAGTAGAAGACGACGACCGATGATGAAGACTCGAGTGCTTCGTACCGGGCAAGCTCGGGAGCGGCCGAGTCCCCAAGTAGCTCGCGGTATGTGGCCGCGACATCAGCGTTGCTCACCACGGCATGGAATCCTTGCGCCTCGCCGCCGGCTGATATTCCCAGCACGCGCCGCTTCTTTCCCCATTTCTCGTGGAGAACGGCATCAACCGGAGTCCCCAGATGCTTGCGCACCCCCACCACGCGGGCCGCCTCTGCCAACGCCCGCGGCACCGCCCACACCCCGCCTTCCGCCGTATAGGCACCGTCCACGTATTCGGCGTGGGGGATGAGGTTGAACGTTGCGGGGGCGCGGTACGGATCGGAGCCGTTATAGGTGGCGTACCGTTCGAAGAGTTGCCGAACGCGCCTCTCCCTGAAAAACGAGGCGATCGCCCCACTCATACTGCGAAACGGGTCAATACGCCCGATCCGCATCAGGGCGCGCCTGAAGTCCCGGCTCAGGTAGGTTCCCGGCTCGTGGAGACTGTAGCGCAAGAAGAGATCTCCGGCGGCTTCGGAAATCCGGCCCGAGTATTCCAAGAACCGCATGACCGAACCTCGCGGCTCATCGGTAGCACGTTCCACCTCCTCTGCGAAGGCGCCCGGATCCGAATGCGCGTCCAGCCGTGAGCCGTCGGCAAAGAAGTACCGCGTTATGACCGGAAGCCGGTCCAGCCGCAGTAGCTCGTCCGGAACAAGCCCGACCGACCGGAACAGGTCCCGGAACACGTCGGGCCGCGTGATCAAAGACGGCCCAGTGTCGAACCGGAACCTCCCCAGCTGTAAGCTGCCGGCCTTGCCGCCCGGCTCCTCATGGGCGTCGAACAGGTGAGTCTCCCACCCGTAAGCAGCCAGCACAACCGATGCGGCAAGGCCGCCGATGCCCGCGCCCACCACCGCAACCCGTCGGACGTCTCCCATGGCTCACTCGAACCCCGCGATTACGTCACGGTAGAAGTAGAAACTGTTCTTGGGCACTCGCCTCCGGTCGGTGTAATCGCAGTACACAATGCCGAAACGCTTCGTATACCCTTTTGCCCACTCGAAGTTGTCAATAAACGACCAGAGCATGTAGCCTTTTACGTTTACCCCATCATCCATAGCAGCCTTTATCTGAGCGAGGTGTGCGCGGAGATACTCGATTCGCGTCGGATCGTGACATTTGTCTCCGTCCTCGGAGAGCTGATCCTCGAGCGCGCAGCCGTTCTCGGTCACGTAGAGCGGCATGC
>Ga0207421_10000342_pt1 | contig 59571 bp, 51 predicted proteins | sample SodLakKL_010_SED_4_FD_187542 | JGI IMG/M metagenome (GOLD analysis project Ga0207421, IMG submission 187542) | Alkaline sediment microbial communities from Lake Tanatar, Kulunda Steppe, Russia - 8KL_010_SED (SPAdes) (version 2) | ecosystem: Environmental > Aquatic > Non-marine Saline and...
TTCTTTTTCCGGTTTTTCTTTTTCCGGTTTTACTTCTTTCTGTAAAATTTCTTCATCAAATTCTATATCATCTTTATCCTGAAGGCCCCTTAACATTCCTTCCAGAATGATTACATATCCTTTTCCTCCTGCATCCACAACTCCTGCTTCTTTTAAAGCGGGAAGCTGTTCGGGAGTTTTTTCCAGAGCCTGTTTGGCAAATTCCAGAGTATTCTGAAGGGTATTAACAATATCCAGATTGTTTTCACTAGAAAGTTCAGCCCCCTCAGCGGCTTTACTGGCCACTGTTAATATAGTGCCCTCTACAGGTTTCATAACACCATTATAGGCCACTGAGGCTGCTCTCCGAAATGATTTTGCCAGCTGTTCAACATCTAAAATTTCATTTTCTTTATTTGCTTCAGAAAAGCCCCGAAGCAGCTGAGATAGAATAACCCCAGAATTACCCCGGGCACCCATTAAAGCCCCCCGGGCTATTTGTGATGTAATCTGATTTACTTTAGATAAAGATTTGCCGTCAAGATTATTCATAGCTTCCTTAAATGTATGATACATGTTTGTACCGGTATCTCCATCAGGAACCGGAAAAACATTAAGAGAATTGATGTGTGATTCACTCTCTTTTAAATACCACTGAGCCCCTCTTAGCATTGAAATAAGCATAGAACCGTCTATTTGTTTTGGGTTTTGGTCTTTTGGTGAGTCATTTGATTGGTTTTGTGGTTTTGATTCTTCATTAGCTTTCATTACCAACTCTCACTCCCTGAACATTTACATCAACTTTTTCTACTTCTACTCCCACACTGTCTTTGAGAGTATAAGTGACTTTATCTATAATATTCTGAGCAACTTCATGAATGTTTGTACCATATTCCACTATAATATTCAATTCCAGTTCGACTTTATCCTCACTCACTTTTACAGCCAGTCCTTTTGTTAAATTTTCCTGACCCAGTAATTCAGCCAGACCATCCTGCATATTACGGGAAGCCATACCTACAAGGCCATAACATTCCATGGCAGCCATGCCCGCAATCTGTCCAATAACTTCTTTGGCTATAGTAATCGAACCTTCTTCATTGGTCCACATTTTTTCCATAAAGACACCTCTTTCCTTCTATATTTGTTCTGTATCATATTCTATAACATTCATGGTTAATGTGCAAGAATACCAGCTGAATAACCATAATTTTTAATTTTTATCCCTTGTAAAGTTATACTTAATATGGTAATATAATAAAAGAAATTGATAGCAATAAATAAACAATAATAAAAAACAATAATAAATTAGGAGGATAAATATGTCCAGAGTATGTGAAATATGTGGTAAAGGAAGTAATAATGCCAACCGGGTAACCCGCCGTGGTAAAGCGAAAAAAGAAGGTGGGGTTGGAAAAAACATCACCGGAAGATCAGGACGAAAACAAAAACCAAATCTTCAAAAAATTAAAGCTCTAGTTGACGGCAGAAAAAAGAAAATAAAAGTCTGCACTCAGTGTATAAAATCAAATAAAGTAATAAAAGCCCATTAATGGGCTTTTTTTTATTTATACTGTTCTTCTTTTCTCATTTCATAAAGATCATTTCCATAAATATCATTTACCACAATAGCGGGAAAATCTTTTACCTCAAGTTTTTTTACAGCTTCTGGCCCCAGTTCGGGGTAAGCAGCTGTACTTACCCTGGTTATACTTTCTGAAATCAAAGCTGCAGCTCCTCCAACCGCAGCAAAATAAACCGCCTTATATTCTTTCATTGCTTTTCTTATTTTCGGAGATCGTTTCCCTTTACCAATAGTTCCAGAGAGCCCTTTCTTAAGGAGAGGAATTGTTAAAGGATCCATTCTATAACTGGTTGTAGGGCCCGCGGACCCAATGATTTCACCCGGTTTAGCCGGAGCAGGACCCACATAATATATAATCTGTCCGGAAAGATCAAAAGGCAGGTTTTGTCCTTTTTTTATCAAGTTAACCAGCTTCATATGTGCCGCGTCACGGGCAGTGTATACTATTCCGCTAAGCATTATTCTATCTCCAGCTTTTAATTTTTTGAGATCATCTTTTTTCAATGGTGTTCTTATTTTCAAGTAAACACACCCCATTTTCAAATATAAAATATCACTTTTATCACTTTTTAAAGAACAGCTTTTTTATGACGGGCAGCATGACAGTTTATATTAACTGCTGCGGGTAAGGAAGCAATATGACAGGGATATTTTTCAATTTTTACTCCCAGAGCAGTCCTGGTCCCCCCCAGACCCTGGGGACCAATACCCAATTTGTTTATTTTATTTAAAATCTTTTTCTCCAGTTTAGCCGTTTTAGGATCAGAATGTGCATCATCCAGATCACGTAAAAGAGCTTTTTTTGAAAGTAAGGCTGCTTTCTCAAATGTGCCGCCCAGACCAACACCAACAATAACGGGAGGACAGGGATTAGCATCAGCCCGGCGTACCGTATCAACTACAAAGTCAATGACCCCCTCCTGTCCTTGAGCCGGACTCAACATTTTTATTTTACTCATGTTTTCACTGCCCCCACCTTTGGCCATTAAATAAAGTTTTAGCTTATTTCCAGAAACAATTTCAGTATGTATTACAGGAGGGGTATTATCACCGGTATTTTCCCGGTTAAAAGGATCTTTTACAATCGATTTTCTTAAATATCCTTCTTTATAACCTTTTTTGACCCCCTCAAACAGCGCTTCCTGCAAATTACCCTCAACCTTAACATCTTCTCCCAGCTCTACAAAAATCACAGTATAACCTGTATCCTGACAGATGGGTACCTTTTTTTTCTCTGCAAGTTGATAATTATCTATTAACTGCTGAAAAATATTTTTCCCCATTTCTAAACTTTCTTCTTTTTGAGCTCGTAATAAAGCTTTTTTGATATCATCATTAAGAACAAAGTTTGCCTCCTGGCACATTTGAGCAACTCTATTGATAATTAAACTTTTTGCTATCTTTTTCAATTTGGTAAACTCCTTATTTTACATTATTATCACTATTAAAACTGCCAGGATCTGATATAATATATATCATAGATCCTTCTTTTAAGCTTACTGACGCTCGACTGGATAAAATTTTATTGCTGATACCCCGACTGAGGTACCGATAAAATTCTTCATTTTCAACATTGTATTTACACCCCCTAATAGAAACCCCACTTACAATTTCACTACGGGGTATTAAGGAAAAAACCTTCCCGACCTGCTGTTTTATTGCTATTTCATCTTTTACTATTCCCACCTTTATATGTGGTTCTTCAATAACGGCCTTAATATTCTTGTAAGCAGCATATTCCAGAAGAGAGATATTCCCTAACTGCTGATCAAATCTGCCTCCCATTAAACCAATAATTTGTACAAAATTAATTTCTATTTTAATACAGTAATCCAGAGCTAATTCACCATCTGTTTTATCTTTATTCCGGGGATGTTTTTTTATGTTAATTCCTGACTTTCGAAATTCTTTTAATTTATCAGAAGACAGTGAATCCAAATCCCCTACTATTAAATCAGGCCTGATGCCAATTTTTTCTAATAAAAGAGCTCCACCATCCGCAGCTATATAAAATGGCTTTTTTTGCTCTCTCTTTTTTAAATAATCATAATCACCTGATTTACCGCTCAGTTCACCATTGAGGGCTAGTACGGCTTTATCTGTCTTCAATTTAATTCTTAACCTCCATTTGTTTTCATTTTAAACTCTTTAAGTGCCTGTTCAGGGCTTTCCGCTTTAAAAATAGCAGAACCGGCAACAATTATATCTGCACCGGCAGAAGCTACTTTTTTTACATTATCAGGCTTTATACCTCCATCAACAGCAATCTTTACCTCCGGGTTTCTGCTGCTGATTAAATCCTTTAATCTTTTTATTTTATTATACATCCCGGAAATAAATTTTTGACCACCAAAACCTGGATTTACGGACATAATTAGCACTAATTTCAAATCAGGAAGTACATACTCCAGTTCATCAAGTGGGGTAGCAGGATTTAATGCAGCTCCGGGAAGACAATCTTCCTTGTTTATCTGCTGAATTAAACTATGCAGATGCTTTTCTGCTTCTACATGAACTGTTATGAGATCACTTCCTGCCTCTGCAAAAGCAGATATATATTTTTCCGGATGGTTTATCATAAGATGGGTATCAAACAAAAGGCTGCTGTGGGGTCTTATCGCCGAAATTAACTTCGGCCCAAACGTTATATTGGGAACAAAATTTCCATCCATAACATCAAGATGGAGATAATCAGCATTTTTTACAAGTGATATTTGGTTTTTTAAATCACTGAAATCAGCTGCCAGTATTGAAGGAGCTATATCAATCATATTTGTGTTCCTCCTTTTCTTCAAGTTGCTCATAAAGCTTTACATAACTATTATAACGTGATTCTGCAATTTTATTATTGTTAACTGCTTCTTTAACCTGACAGCCCGGTTCATGAGTGTGGCTGCACATATTAAATTTACATTCATTCATATACTCAGAAAACTCTCTGAAATAAAACGGAAGCTCCCGGGGCAGGATATCAGAAAATTCCAGAGTTCTAAAACCGGGAGTATCAGCAACCCACCCTGAATTATTCAGGGGAAGTAATTCTACATGGCGGGTTGTATGTTTTCCCTGCTGTAATTTTTTACTAACTTCTTTAATTTCCTGCTCAGCTTCAGGTATAATTTTGTTAATCAATGAAGATTTTCCTGTTCCCGAAGGTCCGGCCATTACATTTATATGCCCTTTAATCTTTTCTTTAAGATCATTTATGTTTTTACCAGTTTTTACACTGACTGTAAAACAGGAATATCCAATATTTCTATATAATTTCACATTCTGAAGTATATTGCTTTCCTCTACCAGGTCATTTTTGTTAAAGACAATTATCGGCCTAAAAGAAGATGATTCCACCATCACCAAAAAACGATCCAGTAAATGAAGTTCCAGTACCGGTTTTTTAAATGAAAAAACAATAATTATTTGATCCACATTGGCCACCGGGGGGCGCTGCAGCAGATTATCCCGGGGACAGAGTTTTTCAACAACTGACTTTTCCCGGGAAAAAAGGACAAAATCTCCCGGATAAACTGAGTCCTGTATTCGGCCCCGAATTTCCAGCTGCAGTATATTTTGATTTTTATCAGCTAAAAAAAAGTAACCCCCGACTGTCTTTACTATCATTCCTTTTTCGGTCATAAATCCTCCTTAAATTTTATTCAATATCTTCTTCATGTATTAAATCATCATTCATATACACACGATAGGTAGTGGGTCCTACACTGTTGATCGTTTTTTCAATATTATCTCCCGGGCGATGCTGACCACGGTAGGCAATATCCACTCCATTGATATCTTCTACTTCAATAACCACTTCCTGTTCCTCAAAACCGGTAACAGTAATCATGACCCGCTGTGAATGGATATCAGCCTCTTCTGCATTTAATAAACCCTGACTGACAGTAATATCAATTTCACTGTCATGGGGAACTTCTCTTCCCGGAGCCGGCTGCTGTCTCATTATTTGTCCGGCCAGATATCGCCTGCTTGTTTCTGTAGAAATGTTTCCAATTTGCAGGCCATATTCTCTAAGCTGAAAACTGGCTTCTATCCTGTTCAAGCCTGTAATGTCTGGTATTTCAACCATGTCAGGATGAGGTCCGGCACTGACGGTTAATTCATAATCCTCCCCAATATTTATCTCGCGTCCGGGTTCTGGGGTCTGGTCCATTACATAATTCTCAGCATATTCATCACTATACACAAAATTAATATTTTCTTCTGTAACCGAAATACCGGAGTTCTCTAAATTTATCTGGGCCTCACGAAAGGAAAGATTGACCACTTCAGGCATCTCAATAACAGGAGGGCCCTGACTCAATGTCAGCTGGATGACCCGGGTCTGCCGAATAATACTGCCGGCCTGCGGCTCCTGGCTTATTATAATTCCCTCTTCAACTTCTTCATGACTCACTTCACTTTCCACATTTAGATCCAGACCTCTCTGAGCTGCCCTGTTTTCGGCCTGTTCCAGTGTATAACCTGTAAGTTCAGGTACCTCAACTGTGGGAACATCAGTATAACGCATATAAAAGTTATAAAGTATTCCCAGGGAAGCAAAAATAACAAAGAATATTATTCCGAAAATAATTAAAAAACGATACTTTCCTTTTTTATTTTTCTTATTTGAATTTCCAGGTTTATCATCCTTATTATTGTCAGTATTATCATCTATATTATTTTTTTTCAGTGATTCCAGTATTTCTTCATCATTTTTGGTTTCCTCAGCAGATATTTTATTATTTTCATTTTTTTCAGAATCTATGCCTTCCGATTCATCAGCAGAGTTATTTAAGTGATTCTTAAGTATTTCAGATTTTCTCATGATTTTTGTATCCTGTTTTGCTTCGGATTCACTATCTGAAATAGAAAGTGTCTTTTTTAATTCAATTAATTTTTCTTTCATAACAGAGGCACTTTCAAATCTATCTGAAGAATTTTTAGCTAAAGCTTTAATAACAAAATTTTCTACTTTTCGGGGTATATCGTCTCGATAATCGGACAGAGATGGTGGGTCTTTTTGAATATGCTTTAAGGCAACCGCGACGGGACTATCTCCCTTAAAGGGAACATCCCCGGTCAGCATTTCATATAATACAACCCCCACAGAATACATATCTGATTGTGCATCTACTTCTTCTCCCTGGGCCTGTTCGGGTGATAAATAATGGGCACTACCTTCTACTGTATCTGTTATGTCAAGAGTAGAAGCATTAACAGCCCGGGCTATTCCAAAATCGGTTACTTTAACTGTTTTGTCATTATCCAGAATAACATTATGTGGTTTAATATCACAGTGTATTATATTTTTACTATGTGCAACCTCAAGTGCTGAACATATTTGATGGGCAATATCCAGGGCCTCGGTGATCGAGAGCTGACCCCGATTGGAAATAATATCTTTTAAATTTTGACCTTCAATTATTTCCATAACCAGATAATGATATTTATTATCCCGACCAATATCAAATATACTAACCACATGGGGATGTGAAATACGGGCCACCGCTTTTGCTTCATGTTTAAATTTTTCAACAAAACTTTCATCTGTCATATGTTCGGGACGCAAAATTTTAACTGCTACTTTTCTATCCAGCAGTAAATCTTGACCTTCATAGACAATGGCCATTCCGCCCTGACCTATTTCAGCTTGAATTTTATACCTATCATTTAATATTTCTCCAATCATAAACTCACCTCAGACCTTACTGAATAATACCGGTTATTAAGGTAATATTATCCCTGCCACCATGGTCAAGAGCTTTATTACCCAATTTTTTTGCCAGATTTTCTTTCTGCAGATTCTCTTTAATGGTTTCCTCAATTTCCAAGAAGGGAACTATATCACTGAGACCATCAGTACAGAGAAGGACCAGATCATCCTGTTTGACATCAACCATTTTTGTTTCCACCTTTATTGAACCATCAATACCCAGACCCTGAGTCAAAATATTGCTTTTGGGATGACCAAAATTATCTTCAGGACTAAGCTCTCCCTGATTGACCATCTGCTGGACCAGAGTATCATCTGTGGTCAGCTGTTCTAACTGATTATCATGAAATAAATAAATTCGGCTGTCTCCCACATGTCCCAGAAAAATTGTGTAATCATAAAAAACAAGAAAAGAAAGTGTGGTACCCATACCGGAAAAATCATCATTTTCTGCTGACCGGGAAAGTATTTGGCTGTTTATTTCTTTGGTAACTTTTTCAATCTGCTCAATTATATCTTCTTTAAGATTAAATGAATAATCACGAAGATAATCTATCGCAATCTCACTGGCTACTTCCCCTGCACTATGTCCCCCCATACCATCGGCAACAGCGGCAAGAATATATTTTTTGTTTTCCCTACAAATTAAATAGTTATCTTCATTTGTATTACGAAAATTTCCTTTATCGGTAAATACATTAAACTTCATTTGATCCCTCCTGCCCAGAATCACTTTTTAGCTGACCACAGGCCGCATTTATTTCACTTCCCTTTCTTTTCCGCACAGTTACATTAATATTGAAATCAGCTGCAGTTGTTTTAAATTGATTTATCGTTTTTTCATCGGGAGGTTTCATGTTTATTCCAGCTGAATAATTAACGGGTATTAAATTCAAATGACAGTTAATATCTTCCAGCAGCCTCGCTAATTCAACAGCATATTCAGGATGGTCATTAAGGCCCTCAATTAATATATACTCAAACGTAACTCTGCGGCCGGTTTTTTTTATATAATATTTTACAGCAGGTATAAGGTCTCCCAGAGGATACCTGTTGTTAATCGGCATTAATTTGCTGCGCAGCTGATCATTAGGGGCATTAATTGATACCGCCAGACCAATCTGGGTCCCGGATTCGGCAAGCTTCTGGATACCGGGAATTATTCCCGAAGTTGAAATAGTAATCCTGCGCTGGCCGATATTAAAACCCCTGTTATCATTGAAAATTTCAGCCGCTTTAAGCACAGCATCCAGATTATTCATAGGCTCACCCATGCCCATAAAAACCAGATTTGTAAGATTATGGGCTCTGTGTTTTTTTTGTATTTTAACTGCCTGTTCAACTATCTCAGCTGTTTTTAGATTTCTTTCCAGACCCTGGAGTCCTGTAGCACAGAATTTGCAGCCCAAATCACAACCCACCTGTGATGATAAACATACACTGTATCTTTCTTCATCATAATAAGGCAGAAAAACACTTTCAATTCTATTCTGATCGGGCAGTTCCCAAAGATATTTGACCGTTCCCCCGGCTGACTTTTGCAGGTTAACTAAATTTAAAGAATAAAGATTAAAATTATCTTTCAGCAGCTCAATGATCTCTTCCGGTAAATTTTTCATCTCAGAAAAATAATCAACAAAATTTCTGTAAAGCCAGTTAAAAACCTGTTTACCGCGAAAACCTGCATAATCCTGTTCAAGAAACCAGTTTATTAAATCAGGGCGGGTATAATTTTTGATATCATCCCTCTGTTTCACTTTTAATATACCCCCAAAATTAAAATCTTACTCAATGACATTTATTTTGGCAGTCTGAACAAACACTTTCCTGTTTTGTCTTACCGGGATAAAAGAGCTGCTGTCCTCAAAATAGGCATTTTTTATCTGCATCTGATCAACATCAGAAGATGTTGTAAATCTTTTCTGGACTTTCCTGCCCAAAAGTGAGCTGACCAGATGGGCTAACAGCAGAGCGATAATAATATAAAAAATACTGAATTGACCTGTAACAAACAGCAGAAACAAAAATATAATTGCCGAAGAAAAATTAATCATCAGCTGACTGGTACCACAATTTTTGTGAACAGCCAGATTATCCTCTCCCCGGCTCATTAGCTGTCTGCCTTTTTCTGCCGCCTGCAGGACATTACTGATATTATCAACTCCCATTATATAAAACCCATTTTCGGTCGCATACCCGGAAAGATTGCTGTAACCATATTCTTTTTCCAGTATATTAACAGCTGCATGTTCCAGAGCATGGTTCCGCCTTAAAAGTGGATTAACTGCTATCCTGTAAATTTGCCGGGGAATGAAAAACAGATTAAAAAAAGAATCAATTGTAAATTTTACGGGAATAAAAATCAGCATTAAAGCAATAAAAATCAGCAGAGGATAAAAAAGAACAGGAAAAAATAAAGCCAGAATTAGAAAAAATAACAAAAATCCCATCTATATGATCTCCCCTATCAACCGAGAACAGTACCCGGCTCTAATTCATAACCATTAACAAAATCAACACAATCCATTTTCTTTTTACCGGCCGGCTGTAATTTTTCTAATTCAATAATACCACAGCCGGTTTGAACAACAAGCCCTTCCCCTGAAACCTGGAGTATTTCTCCCGGTTCTCCTTTTTTGCTGTTTTTATCTTTTATATTTACCTGCCAGATTTTTAACCTCATGTCATCCCAGAAAGTATAGGCTACAGGCCAGGGATTAAGACCACGCACAAAATTATATATATCTTCGGCAGAACAATTCCAGTCAATTTCTCCAGCCCTGTTATCCAGTTTATCGGCATAGGAAGCTTCCTGGTCATTTTGCTGTTTCCTAGTATAGTTATCCTGTTTTATATCAATCAGAGTCCTGACCAGCAGTTTGGCCCCTGTTTCGGCCAGGCGATCATGGAGATCACCTGCAGTATCATCTCTATTTATTACAACTTCTTTTTGGCTGATAATATCGCCTGTATCCAGAGTCTCTTCCATAAACATAACCGTAACTCCTGTTTTTTCTTCACCATTCATAATTGCCCGATGTATGGGGCTGGCTCCCCGGTATTTTGGTAAAAGAGAGGCATGCAGGTTTACACAGCCCCGGTCAGGTGTTTCCAGGACCTTCCGGGAGAGAATCTGGCCAAAAGCAACCACAACAATAATCTCCGGAGCCAATTCCTGAAGCTGATTGATAAAAGAAGAGCTATTTACATTCTCAGGAGTGAAGACCTGACAGCCCAGCTGGAGAGCTTTCTTTTTGATCGGTGTTGATTGTTTTTTTTGGCCCCGCCCCCGGGGTTTATCGGGCCTGGTTATTACCCCTTTAACATTTAATATATCACTCTCAACCAGCTGTTCAAGAGAGGGGACTGAAAAATCGGGACTCCCCATATATACAATATCCATTATTTCACCTCATCTTGTTTTTGTTAGATTATCAAATTGATCTTCCATTTCGATGAGTTTATCAACAAACAGGACTCCATTCAAATGGTCAATTTCGTGCTGTATAACTCGGGCCAGCATTTCTTCGGCCTGAATTGAAATTTTTTCTCCTTTTTTATTTAAAGCCTTAACAGTAATTTTTTGAGCCCGGGCGACCAGCCCTCTTCGGTCAGGTATACTAAGGCATCCTTCTTCGGCAGTTTTCTTTCCTTTTTGTTCTACAATTTTTGGATTTATTAAAGCTCGACAGTTATTTTCATCTTCCCCACCTTCACGCAGAACTATTACTCTCTGGGATACTCCTACCTGGGGAGCAGCAAGACCAATACCCTCATTTTCAATCATTGTTGAGCACATATTATCAATTAATCTGAGGGTTTTATCGGTTATTTTTACTACATCTTTGGCCCTGGTTCTGAGCACAGGGTCTCCAATTTCTCTTATATTTAATACAGCCATACTCCCACCTCCTCTTATTTGAAAACACAGTATATACAGCAGTTAAAATTCAATTGTATACATAAAACCTTAAAATAATTATTAGCTATTTTTAAAAATAGCAAAATAGATTTTACACTATATTATATTATAACATTGACTGAGGATCTACATCAATAACAAAAGATACATCATTTTTATTTTCCTGAATCTGTACTTCTTTTTTAAGTTTATTTAATATTTTTTTCCTTAATTTTTTTTCGGCAAATTTTAATATAATCTGCCAGCGGAACTTACCTCTTATTTTAGGTATCGGAGCAGGGGAGGGGCCCATTATCTCCATTATACTGCTGTGGTGCTGTTTATGAATTTTCTGGCTCAGTTTTTTTATTTCTTTTTTTACAATTTCCTTTTGTGTGCCTCTGACCAGTATATTAACCAGAAAGCAAAAAGGAGGATAATTTAGTTCTTTTCGTAGTTTGATTTCATTTTTATAAAAAGCCTCATAATCATGATTGCGGGCAGCTTGAATACTGTAATGGTCAGGATTATATGTCTGAATATAGACCTGACCCCGGGAGCTGCCCCGACCAGCTCTACCGGCTACCTGGGTCATTAACTGAAAAGTCCTCTCCGCAGAACGAAAATCAGGTATATTTAACATTGTATCTGCCGATATAACTCCCACCACTTCAATCCCGGGATAATCATGTCCTTTGGCAATCATCTGGGTACCAACCAGAATATCGGTTTCTCCTTTCTCCATTCTGGCCAGTATATCTTCATGGGCACCTTTATATACAGTTGTATCAACATCCATCCGGTCAACCTCAGCCTCCGGAAATTCTTCTTTTACCTCCTGGACAATTTTTTCTGTGCCTATTCCAAATTCTTTAATATACTCACTATCACATTCCGGACATTTTTGGGCCGGTCTCCGGGTATGACCACAATAATGACAGCATAAACTGTTTTTTGCAGAATGATAGGTAAGTGAAATATCACAGTTGCGGCATTTTATTACAAAACCACATTCCCGGCACATCATAAAACTGGCATATCCGCGCCGATTTAAAAAAAGCAGCACCTGTTTATCCTTTTTTAAAGTCCTGGTTATGGAATCTTTTAAGCTGGCAGAAAAAATACCGGTGTTTCCTTTTTTTAATTCAGCGGACATATCAATTATATCCACGGGAGGCAGACCCCGCTCATTTATTCTTTTAGATAAAGAAAGATAATGTATAAAGTTTTTTTCAGTATAATAAAAAGATTCCAAAGATGGAGTGGCAGAGCCCAGAAGAACCGGGAAATTTGATATTTTGCCTCGCACAAAAGCCACTCTCCGGGCATGGTAATGAGGATAGGTCTCCTGTTTATATGAATTTTCATGTTCTTCATCAATTACTATTAATCCGGGATCATCAAGGGGGGCAAAAACTGCAGAACGGGCCCCTATAACAATTTTCGCCTCTCCTCTTTTGATTCTTCTCCATTCATCATACCTCTCTCCCTCGGACAGACCACTGTGCAGAACAGCTATTTTATCTTTAAACCTGCTGTAAAAGCGGCGCACCATAATCGGAGTTAAAGAAATTTCCGGTACCAGAATAATTGTACCCTGTCCCTGTTTTAGTAATCTATCTGCCAGCTGAAGATATACTTCTGTTTTTCCACTCCCCGTTACCCCATGTAAAAGAAAAATTTCCGAACTGTTAAAGGACTTCTGCACCGAACTAATGGCTTTGTTTTGATCGGAGGTAAGGGAAGGTACTTTACTTTCTTTTTTAGATTTTGTATGGTTAAGTTTTCTTCTCTGGATTCTTTTACAGGAATCCAGAACTCCCTTTTCCATAAGCCGGTAAACCGCTCCTCGATAACAATCAGCAGTATTGATAAGCTCCTGAACAGTAAATTCCTTGTGGGGATTGTCAGCAAAAATTTCCAGAATACGAGCCTGTTTGGGAGCTCTGTTTTTTATTTCTTTAATTTTTTTTCTGACAATATCTTCACTTTCATTTAAACAAATAAACTTTTTCTTTTTCACACTAACTCGGCCCTGTATAATTCCGGCCGGTAAAGCTGTTTTAATTACCTGTGATAGATAAGAATTATAATTATAGGCCATCCATTTAAACAGATCCAGCATTTTTTTGTCAAATACTCTATCCTTCAGGATTTTTTTATCCAGCTGTTTTATTTTTTCAGAAGATACATCTGTATTTTCTGAAAAACCAATAATAAAACCGATAACCCTGCGGGAGCCAAAGGGTACCTGGATAACATGACCTATTTTATATTCATTTTCTCTGTCCGGAGGAACCAGATAATCATATACTTTATCAACTTCTGCAGCGGGTATATTTACAATAACCTGGGCATACTTTTTCATATCTTTTTACTCCCCAAATTACTTATTTCCCTAAGAGCAAAATACCCGCCTACCAGAAGTACAATATAAAAGGAAAAAAGCCGCCACCCAAAAAGTACCAGTCCTATCAGACTGCCGGGAATAAAAGACACAAACAGAGAAGCAAAACCGATTTCGGCTATTCCACTGGCCCCGGGAGTGGGCATAAATGGTATTATTAAATAAAAAATTGTCTGCATTACATAAGCCTGGAAAAAGTGAGCTCCACCTCCCAGACCATATAAGATAACAGGCAGTAGCAAAAATAATAAGCTCCAGTTTAAAACCGTCAGCAGAACACCCAGCAGAAGATAACCTTTCCGGGCCCCTATAAATTCCAGAGAACGTCGAAATTCTCTTAATTCTTTTCGTGCTTTAACCAAAAAACGCTTAATTTTATAACTTCTCTTTACCAGCAATCTGATTTTTTTAATACTAAAAATCATCTGTAATATTTTTTCGGCAGTCCTGGGCAGCAGGGTAAAAAGTACAATAAACAGGGATACCAGCAGCCCACCTCCAAAAGCAGTATAAAAAATACCTGCCGGAATATAGCCCCGGGATACCAGATCATTAAAAAATATTAAAAATATGAGAGCTGCCGAACCAAAAAAGAAAATCCTTAACAAAAGCTGTACAATGATCACCACAGAAGAGCTTCCGATATTTACTCCCTTTTTGTGAAGAAAAAATATTTGAAAAGGACCTCCCCCACTGGCAAAAGGGGTAACATTGGCTATAAAGGCTCCCGAAAGATATATTTTAACAGCATCATATAATGGTATTTTGTCTCCGACAGCACTAACCAGGGTCTTTAATAGGAGGGAAGCAGCAAGCCATCTTAAAAAAAGAATAATCAGGGCCAAAAACAAATAAACCGGCTCGATATCTCTCATTATATTTTGTAATGCTTCTCGGTCAATAGTCAACATGATTATTAAAACTGAAAAAAACAAACTTACTATAACTGCAAAACGCAGGCCTCTTAGAATGGTTCTTCTGTCCAGCTTACTTGTGCTAAATTCCATAAAGACACCTCAAAACATATCTATATAGTTCACAGGTTACAGGTTGTTAATAATTCGGTTCTTCATATCGGTTTTTTCCCAGGGTAAATCCAGTTCAGCCCGGCCAAAGTGCCCATAGACCGCCAGGGGACGATAAATTGGTCTCAGCAGAGAAAACTTTTCAATAATAGCCGAGGGGCGTAAATCAAATATTTCTTCAACTAAAGCAACGAGTCTTGATTCCTTTACTTTGCCCGTTCCATAAGTATTTATATTAATAGAAAGTGGTTCTGCTATACCAATAGCATATGACAGCTGTACCTCACAGCGGTCGGCCAGTTCAGCGGCAACAATATTTTTGGCCACATATCTTGCAGCATAGGCAGCTGAGCGATCTACTTTTGTGGGATCTTTACCGGAAAATGCACCACCCCCGTGTCGGGCAGTCCCCCCATAAGTGTCAATAATAATTTTACGGCCGGTTAATCCGGTATCACCCGGAGGTCCCCCAATGACAAATCTTCCGGTGGGATTGACCAAAATTTTTGTATTTTCATCAATAAAATGATCCGGAATTACTTCTTTAATTACCTCATATGTAATATCATCCTTAATCTGGGATAAACTCATTTCCGGACTGTGCTGTGAAGATATAAGAATTTTATCCATCCTCTGTGGTTTTCCATTTTCATACTCCACTGTAACCTGAGTCTTCCCGTCAGGACGGAGATAATCCAGAACACCCTCACAGCGAACATTGGTCAAACGTTTGGCCAGCTTATGGGCCATCATAATGGGCAGTGGCATCAGTTCCGGAGTTTCACGACAGGCATAGCCAAACATAATCCCCTGATCACCGGCCCCCAGTTCCTGCTTTTCTTCTTCTCTGGAACCATTCACTCCCCGGGCTATATCTGCTGACTGCTCGTCAAGAGAGGTAATAACGGCACAGGTATTACCATCAAAGCCATAATCCGGATTATCATAACCAATTTCACAGATCGTATCCCGGCAGATTTCAGATATATTAACCGAGCTCCTGGTGGTAATTTCTCCAGAAACCAGAGCCAGACCGGTTGTAAGAAAACTTTCACAGGCAACCCTGCCCTGTGGATCCTGCTCTATAATGGCATCAAGAACAGCATCAGAGATCTGATCGGCAAGTTTGTCTGGATGACCGGGGGTAACAGATTCAGAAGTAAATAAATAATTGTCAGACATAGTATGCCACCTTCAGTTAATTATTGTTTGCCTAATGTTAAGTATCTTACAGGTGTTCCTATAATTATTGCTGTTCAAAATGATCTTTCCGTAATCTATCTATATACCATTGTTGAGATAACTGCTAATTTAAAAACAGTAAATCTATATGCTCTTCTTCCATACCTACTGGAAAGATTTAAATTTATTTAGTTAAATTTTCTTTCTTCTTAACCCAAAAAGAAGATGGAAGTTAGTCATTTTGTAAATGAGACAATAACATTTTATACACCCATTTTTCACCAAGGGAAGTAAAAGTAAACATCTTATATTAATGTAAACAAAGATTATAACCATTAAACGATTATAACCATTAACAGTTTAGCACAATTGATAATAACTGTCAATTAAATAACACAGATATCAGCAGAAACTAACAAACATCAGTTTCCAGCCACATTCATTTCCTCGATCATTAAAGAAGGAGCACCAATATGACTGGAACCGGGAATAGACATTCTGAGATCTTTTCCGACCACGGTTATTTTTTGAAGCATTTCCAGGAAATTACCGGCAATAGTAATTTGTTCGACCGGTTCTGTAATCTCTCCTTTATCAATAAAATATCCGGCAGCGGAAAGAGAAAAATCACCTGATACTGAATTTGCTCCTGCATGTAGACCCTGTATATCGGTGATCAACAGTCCCCGGTCAATTTGTGAAATCATCTCTTTTCGGGAAACTGTTCCCGGTTTAAAATACATATTGGTAGGGGCAATATCGATATAACTTTTATGAGAGCTCCGGTAGGCATTCCCGGTAGATTTTGTGTCTTCCTGTCGGGCAGTTTTCAGATTATGCAGAAAGGTTTTCAATGATCCCTCAGAAATTATTTCCTTTTTATAGGCCGGCACCCCTTCAGCATCAAAGGGACGTAATCTGAATCCCTGCTCTAAAAAGGGATCATCAAAAAGTGTAATATCTTCAGCAGCAACTTTTTGCCCCAGTTTACCGGCAAATAAGGACAGACCTTTTTGAACATCATAGGCAGAAAAAGTAGAACTAAAAGCAGAAAGTAAGTCCGCAGCCGTGTCATTTCTTAAAATGACGGGATATTTCCCGGAATCAATTGCTGTGGCCCCCAGCATTGATAAAGCCTCATCAGCAGCCTTTTTTGCCACCTGAACCGGATTTAACTGCTTAAATTTTTGTGAAATAGCAAATTCAGAAGCTGTTTTAATTTGGTCTCCTTTTTGAGCCACTGCTGAAATATAAATGTAGGCTGCATTATTTTTAAAACTGCAGTCCAGACCATATGTATTAATTAGTTTTTCTTCAAATTCAAGGTCATTATACAGACAGTAATTAACTGATTTAATTCTTTCATCCCGCTCTAGAGCTGCTTTTTCCATTTTTTTTACTGTTTCTATTTTCTCTTCCGGAGAGACATTATTTAATTCCTGAGTATATGGGTCTATGTCCCGATATTCTTCTCCACCCGGATATATTTCTTCATCCTCTTCATTTATTTCAGCATTTTGTTGTACATTCTCCAGCAGCAAGGTAATTGATTCCCGATCAAGTTTTTCACTATAGGAATATCCTATTTTGTCATCAATACTGGCCCGCAGAGATATGCCACAGTCTTCACTTAATGAATAATGATCAATCTCTCCCTCAAAAACACGCAGCTTAAAACTGCGGCTGCTATTCTGGAAAATTTCCATATTTGTAATATTATTTTTTCTGCCCGCTGCAAACAATTCTCTTTGAAAATCACTAAATTTCATATGTTTTTTACCGCTCCTTTCTTCCGCCAACCGTCAAATTTGATACTCTAAGGGTTGGTTGACCTACATTTGTAGGAATGGAACCACTCATAGAACCACACATACCCTGGCCAAAATCAAGATCATTGCCCACCATATCAATCTTTTTAAGAATATCTGCACCTTTTCCAATCAGGGTTGCCCCCCGCACCGGTTTTTTTATTTCTCCATTTTTAATTAAATATCCTTCCCGAACATTAAAATTAAATTCACCTGTTGCCGGGTCCACCGAACCGCCACCCATGTATTTTGCATACAGCCCTTCTTCTGTTTGAGCTATAATTTCTTCTGGAGTATAACTACCGTTATCAATATAGGTATTGGACATCCGGGAAGTTGGGGAGAATTTATAGGACTGTCTTCTTCCGGTACCATTGGGCTTGCTATCCATTCTTCTGGAATTAAGACGATCAACAAGATAATTTTTGAGAACCCCTTCTTCAATTAAAACATTTCTTCTGGTTTGTATACCCTCATCATCAACATTTTGGGAACCCCAGGCCTGAGGGATTGTACCATCATCAATGGCAGTTATTTGAGGAGCAGCAATTTGTTCTCCAATTTTATTGGCAAAAACAGAATTTTCTTTAGCCACTGATGTAGCCTCCAGACTGTGTCCACAGGCTTCATGGAAAATAACCCCCCCAAAACCATTATTAATAACCACCGGCATACTGCCTCCGGGACAAAAATCTGCCCTGACCATAGTTACAGCAGTGCGGGCAGCTTCTCGAGCTTTTTCTTCTATATTTATATCTTCATAAAATTCAAAACCCCTGTGGGCACCTGGGGCAAAATAACCGGTCTGTTTTTCTCCATTTCGGGTGGCTACAACATTGATTGCAGTTCTGGTTCGAACCCGTTCATCTTCGGTTAACAGACCTTCAGAATTGGCAATTAATACCCGCTGATCGTAATCCTGATAATTTATTACAACCTGGCTGACCAGGGAATCATGATCCCGGGCCGCATGATGGGCTTTTCTCATCAATTCTACTTTGTTTTTATGGGCAATATTTTCAGGGGGCTGCTTTATATGATGAATATCTTCGGCTGCTGTTTTATTTAATTTTTGCCTGGAAAGTTGAGACTTACCCGTAAGTGCCCGGGCAGCGTCTCCGGTAATTTCGAGCAAATTGTCCCTGCTGTCATCATTGGTATAAGCATATATGACATTGGTATCATTAAATATCCGAATACCAACCCCATAATCACGTCCACTGACTGCCCTTTCAATTTTTCCTTCCATCATTTTAATTGTAGTACTTCTCCGGTCTTCATTAAAAATTTCGGCAAAATCTCCTCCGGTACTAAGAGCACAGTCAATCACATCACCAATAAGTGCATTATTCAGCATTAATTTCTGACCCCTTTCTTATGGCGGAAAATCAATAATAATAAAGATAACAAAATCAATACCACACTTAAAATCTGAGCTATTCTAAAAGGACCCAGCATCAAGCTGTCAACTCTTATTCCTTCAATAAAAAAACGTCCTCCCGAATAAGCCAATAAATAAACCAGAAAAATATCTCCTGAAATAACAAACTCTTTTCTTCTCAACCATATAAGAAATATAAACACCAGCAGATTCCATATAGATGAATATAAAAAAGCGGGGTTCCGGTAAAAGCTGCCGATCTGATCGGTAATATACATTTGATTCTGAATAAATTCCGGAAAATAAGAAATAAATTCCTCACTTACCGGATTACCATAAGCCTCCTGATTAATAAAATTACCCCAGCGGCCAATAGCTTTACCCAGAATAAGTGGTGGAGCCAGAACATCAACAACCTGCCAGAACATCACTTTTCTCTTTTTTACAAGCACTATTAAAACTAAAAGACCACCTATTATCCCCCCATGAATAGCCAGCCCACCTTCCCAGATAGCAATAATTCTTGAGGGTTGACCGCTGTATAAAGACCATCTGAAAAATACATAATACAGGCGAGCACCTATAATGGCAGCAGGAATACCGTATAGAAAAAAATCAAGAAAAAAATCTTCCGATATTTTTTTGCGGTTTGCTTCCTTTAGAGCCAACACAATTCCCAGAATAAGAGCCGTACTGATGAATAGAGCATACCATCTTATCTCCAGAGGACCAACACGAAAAGCTACCGGATCAAGCATTATTATCGCTCCCCGAAAAACCAAGGTTTTGTAGTTCTTCTATTTTATCAAAAATAACTGCGGCCAGTTCATTTTTTGTTTTAGAGGGAATGTGCACTGAATCCTCTTTTGTAATTAAATAGACCTCATTAAATTTACTTTCAAAACCGGTATCCTTTTTAGTAATGTCATTACCAACAATTAAATCCAGGTGTTTGGCTTTTAATTTTTTTCTGGAATTTTCTTCAATATTGCTGCTTTCAGCTGCAAACCCTGCTAAAAACTGTTCTGGAGAACTGATTTCACTCAGTTCCTTTAAAATATCAGGATTTTTTTCCATCTTAATTGAAAAATCCTGCCGGCTCTCTTTTTTAATTTTCTCTCTTTTCGTTTCTGTGGGCCTATAATCAGCAACAGCAGCCGCCATCACAATTATGTCCTGGTCTACAGCCTGTTTGATAATATGCTCATACATCTCCCGGGCTGTTTCAACTTTATCTATTTTAACTCCTAAAGGAACTGCAAGATTAGCAGGACCACTTACCAGGTTTACATCTGCCCCGCGAAAACTGGCTTCTCTTGCCAGAGAATAGCCCATTCTTCCACTGGAATAATTACTAAAAAACCGGACCGGATCCAGCGCTTCCCGGGTCGGACCAGCTGAAATAAGGACTTTTTTCCCATCGAGAGTTTTTTGGGTCAGACCAAATTCCAGATATTCACAGAGTTCTTCCGGTTCCGGCATACGCCCTTTTCCTTCTTCACCACAGGCCAGATCACCGCTTCCCGGTTTTATTATATTTATGCCTTTTTCCTTTAAATATTCAATATTAGCCTGGACAATATTATTGTTATACATATTGGTATTCATAGCCGGAGCCACATAGATCGGTGCTTCAGTGGCCAAAAGGAGTGTGGAAAGCAGGTCATCAGCTATACCATGGGCCATTTTGCCGATAAAGTTGGCTGTGGCTGGTGAAATTAAAACAATATCTGCTTTACGGGCCAGGGAAATGTGTTTAATGTCATAATGTTCTGGGGGAGAAAACATATCATCATGAACCGGATTACCGGTAATAGATTGAAAAGTCAGCGGGGAAATGAATTCCTGAGCTGACTTGGTCATTACTGTATTAACATCATATCCTTTTTTGGTTAACTCCGAAGCTGTAGAGGCCATTTTAAAAGCTGCAATACCACCGGTTATTCCCAGGAGGACATTTTTTTTCATATTCAGTTCCCTCCTTTTTCTATTTTTTATTTTTATGAAGCTATCTATAAGTAATATCACTGTTCTTTTTATATTTAAGCTTTCCAGAAGCCAGTTCCTGAAGACTTCTGGTAAGTGGCTTTTTATTAATATATTCATCTTCATCCAGCAGTAATTCGGTTCCATTATCATTTATTTGTTTTGCTCGCTGAGAAGCCATAATCACCAGAGTATAAATACTATCCGCTTTTTCATCCAGCTGATCAATTGAAGGCTTATCAATCATAAGCAATCACTCCTTTAATTTTGATTCTTTTTTAATAATTTCCTTAATCTGATAAACAGTATCTTCCAGATTGTCATTTTTCACCTGATAATCATAATAAGAGATTTCATTCATCTCCTGGCGGGCATTTTCAAGTCTTGTTTTCTTTGAATCAGGATCTTCTGATCCCCTTTTGTCGAGACGATCCTCCAGCTCATCAAGTGAAGGAGGAAGCAAAAATATCAAAATAGCCGCTGGAAATTTATCTCGTATCTGTCTGGCGCCCTGTATGTCAATCTCCAAAATGACATCTTTCCCTTTGTTTAGGAGATCCTGCACAGTCCTTTTTAATGTTCCATAATAATTGTTATGTACTCTGGCCCACTCAATAAATTTATTGTCTTCAACCATTCTAAAAAACTCATCTTCATTAACAAATATATAATCCTGACCATCTTCTTCTCCCCGGCGGGGTTCTCGGGTAGTAACTGAGATTGAATATTCAACATTAATATCTTCTGTACTCAATTTATCAATTACTGTGCCCTTGCCCACTCCTGAAGGGCCTGAAAGAACAAATAATGTTCCCTGTTTTCCGGTGTTCATTTTTAATTATCCTCATTATTTTCATTTTCATTAACTTTTTCATCATCAGAATCTTCAAGTCTCTGGGAAACTGTTTCCGGCTGAATAGCCGATAAAATTATATGATCACTGTCAATAACAATAACCGCCCGGGTTCTCCGGCCATATGTGGCATCAACCAGCATCCCACTTTCTCTGGCTTCCTGTACAATACGTTTAATAGGCGCAGATTCAGGGCTTACAACGGAAATAACTCTATTGGCAGCTACAAAATTTCCAAAACCTATATTAATTAGTTTAACATCCATACAAATTCCCCCTACTATTATATTAACCTGCAATTTTTTTAGGTGAACAAAAACAACATGAAAAATATTCCTTAAAAGTTTTTAGTTTTAAATTATAATATCACAGTATATATGATTTTACAAGGAATTATCACCGCCGTTTATTGACTCAGATGTATTTTTTCTCTATACTATATATAAGGAGATGATAACCATGGCTGTTGACGGAATTTTATTATCTGCAATAAAAAACGAACTTGAAAACAATATACTGGATGCCCGGATAGATAAGATTTATCAACCTGAAAACTCATTTTTAACCTTTCAGGTCAGAAGACCTGGAGAAGATTTAAAATTATTAACTTCTATTCACCCGGAAAGGTCACGTGTTCATCTTACAGAACAAAACTTCAGCAATCCGGCTCACCCACCTGATTTTTGTATGGTTCTTAGAAAATATTTAACCCATGGTCATATACAGCAGATTAAACAGCCTGGTTTTGAAAGAATATTGATAATGGAAATTAAAAATAATAATAAAATATATAGACTTGTACTCGAAATAATGGGCCGCTATAGTAATATTATTCTAAAAGATGACAGCAATAAAGTACTTGATGCCATGAAAAGAATTTCGGGCAGTAAAACAAGCCACCGTGAACTTTATCCCGGTGTTCAATATCAAGCTCCACCCGGCCAGGATAAATTAAATCCCCTAACTGTAACCAAAAGTGATTTTTTTGCCAAAATACCCTCTGATTTTAAAAAATACTGTTTTCGGGCTGTACTTTATAATTTTCGGGGAATAGGTCCCTACTCAGCAAAAGAGATTATTCACCGGGCCGGGGTAGACTTTGAACAGGCCTACTCTGAACTTAATGATGAACAGAAAGAAAAAATATGGTCAAGTTTTAATCAGATGGTTAAAAAAATAAAAAAGGCAGATTTCTCTCCGGCGGCCGGAATCAATGAAAAAGATCGAATTGAATATATCTCAGCCTTTCCATTAACCTGTATGGATGTGAAAGAAACAGTTAAATTTGCCAGTACTCAGGAATTATTTGCCTACTACTACCAAAAAGAAGTTATACAGAAAAAATACAATAAAAAATACGACCGGTTGAAATCTGTAGTAAAGAAATATCTTTCCAAAAATAAAAAACAGCAAAAAAAACAGTATAAAAGATATCAGGAAAGCAAAAATGCTGACCAGTATAAGAAAAAAGGAGAACTAATTAAAGCCAATATACGCAAGCTGAAAAAAGGTATGGAACATGCTGAGCTCATAAATTATTATGATTCAGAAAATAGTTCGGTAGAAATATCATTAAAACCCGATCTTACCCCTGCTGAAAATGCCCAGTATTTTTTCAAAAAATATAATAAAACCAAAAAAAGTAAAAAATATATTAAAAGGGAGCTGGGCAAACTTAAACATGAGGAAAAATATTTGCAGCAGGTCAAGTTAAATATAAATCAGGCTGAAAACATGGCTGACCTTTCCGAAATTGAAGAAGAACTTAAGGATGAAGGGTATATTGAAAAAAATAAACAGGTTAACCCTCAGAAAAGAAAGGCTCAAAAAAAACTACCCCCCCACAAATTCCGTTCTACTGAGGGCTACGATATACTTGTCGGCAGAAATAATCGTCAAAATGATCGTTTAACCAAAAAAATTGCCAGCAATCAGGACCTGTGGCTGCATACCAAAAAAATTGCCGGCTCACATGTTATAATTCGAAATCATACGGGTAAAGAAATTCCTGAAAATACAATAATTGAAGCTGCCGTACTCGCTGCCTACCACAGTGATGCCCGAATGTCACAAAATGTTCCAATTGATTATACTGAGGTCAAAAATGTTAATAAACCCAAAGGTGCAAAACCCGGACTGGTTTATTATGATGAATATCAGACTATATATGTTGACCCCGATGAGCAGCTGGTAGAGGAGCTTAAAACCGAATAACCTGTCTTAACTTTATGTTTCTTTCCCAAAACCATTGGTAAAATATGGATCATACCCACTTCTACCGGTGAAAAACATGGATATAGGCTGCTGTTGGGTGATATGAATATTCCGCTGTTTTTCAATTTGATACATATGCCTGGCCCAGTATTAGCACATCAAACCCTTCAAAGGATCTCCATCCTAACTTGATCATCATTCGGGTCCTGCAGGCCATCGAAACCGAGAAAATGGAGAAAAAGTGGATATATAGAAGTGATTTATCTTCATCAATTGCCTCCTGATATTGTAATACCCGTAGTTAATATCCAGGGCAGGATATCATCTCCAAAATTTATTCTTTTATTGGATATGGCCCCGATATTATTAAAAATATTCTTCAGATTACCGGATATCATTGTCTCGGCCACCGGGTATTTAATCTGGCCTTTTTCAATATAAAAGCTATTTTTAGCAATTCCGGAAAAATCTCCATTTTGATTGGGAGAACCTCCTGAAAATCGGGCCACAAGAAGTCCCCGGTCCACTGTTTTGATTATTTTATTACGGGTCATTTCTCCGGGCTCCACTACATAAGCTCCACCACGGTTATTCGACATCTCCCGGCCTGTTTTGTTGGCTCCATACTGACTTAACAAAAACCTTTTGAGAACACCATTTTTAAAAATAACTGCATTTTCACTTAAAAAACCATCACCTGTTATAAAATAACCACCGGCGGTGTCTGGATCCACAGGACGGGAATAAAGAGTAAATTTGCTGTCTGCTGCTTTTTGTTCAAGCTGATCTGCAAACATACTGGTCCCTTCAATAAGAGGGTTATCCCTTAAAGAAATATTAATATACATATTTATAAAATCACTTAAACAATCAGGGGTAATAATTATATCTCCGGTGAATTTCTCTGGAATCGATTTGGTCTTTATCTGTTTTTCACTTTGAGCTAAAAGCTGTGCAATTGATCCTTTTTTTAACAATCCTTCCTGAAGATTAAGACTGCTGAATCGGGTATGATTAAAGGAAGAAGTCTGATCTCCCTTTTTTGCCATAAACATAGTACTAAAAGTATAAAAACTTTTTTGCTCTGACAGATAAACATTATTTGTATTAGATAGCTGACGATTATTGTTATAAAATCTAAAATTGACCTGTTCTAGATTTATCAGGGGATATTTTTGCTGTACCTGATGCAAAAATTCAGCCAGCAGTTCATACATTTTATTCCGATCTTCACGATCAGGTCCTTTTTCAAATTTTTTATTAAGGGGGCCCGGTGAAATATCATGAGCTTCATCTGGTTGAGATGATTCTGCTATCCGGACAGCCTGCCGGGCAGCCTTTTTCACTGCAGAGTCAGTTATTTGATTAATATTTATATTACCCCGGGCCTGATTTCTGATCACGTTTAAATTTAATTCCTGATTATAGGTTGTTCTAAGCAAACTGATCTCGTCTGATTCAACATTTATTTCAAATAATCTTCTTTTGTTTAATGTGCACTGTGCTTTATCTGCACCTGCTTTAGACAATAATTCCAGATATGACTTTAAATCATTGCTGTTTTGCATTTTATCTCCCTCCCAAATTTACACGACATTTTACAGCCGGTCCACCCAGTCCTACAGGAATTGATTGTTTTTTACCACACATACCCGAACTTATCCAGGTAATATCATCAGAAATCATAGACACTGACTGGAGTACATCCACAGCCACTCCGGAAATAGTAGTATCTCTAATTGCCCGGCCCAGCTTTCCATTTTTTATTTCATAACCCAGTATTATTCCAAACATAAACTCACTGGTTGAATCTGCCTGACCATTGGAAGGTCTAATTAAATAATAACCATCCTCAATAGAAGATATCATTTCTGATAAGGTGTGTTCACCGGGCAGAATAGCCGTATTCCTCATCCGAATTAAAGGTTCATCAGAAAAGCTAAAAGCTCTACCATGTCCGGTCGGTTCTGCATCGAACTCACGGGCAGTTTCCCGGTTATGCATATAACTTTTCAGAATACCATCTTCTATAATCACAGTATCTCGGGCCTGTATGCCCTCATCATCCACATGAACAGGGACCGGACAGGTTTCTCCAAATGCTTTATTAGCATAATCAATCATAGAAACAGCCGGGGCGGCAACTTTCTTATTCATATATGTTTCAGCCACAGATCCGCTTTTCACCAGATCAGCTTCTACAGTGTGACCAAAAGCTTCATGGGCTAGAATACCTGCCAGCTCGGAATCAAGAATACATTCACAGGAACCAGCCTCAGCATATACTCCCTCTCTTTTTTTCATTAAATGATTATATAATTCATTAATCTCTGAATATAAGTCAGCTGGCTCTGAAAAATTATCTTCAAAATGACCAAGTCCCCCAAAGCTATCGGTAATTTCAAATTTTTCACCATTTTTTTCGGTGCTTAATTTGACATAAATGAAAGAACGGGGAAAAAGTGAATAAGAAACTTGACTTTCAGAAGTGAGCAACCTCTTTTCCATATCAAGTGTATTTAAGAATAATGAACGGCTTTTTAATTTAGTATATTTTTGCTCAATATGATTGTCCAGTTTTTGCATGAACTGAACCAATTCTTTTTGGGAAAGGCGGGGCTTAGCTGTCGAATAATCCCAATCCCCCCGGCCATTATATTTTTTGTTTAACTCTTTTTTGGTTTTTTTTCTCCGGGCCAGAAAGCTGGCATTTTTTTGTGCTTCATTAATAATATTTTTTACATCATTTCTGGAAGTCCCCGGTGTTGAGGCAAAACCCCAGGCCCCATTTTGATTTACTCTAGCTGAAACTCCCGCAGAACTGTCCTGTATATTGTTTTTATTGCTGCCATTAACAAAAGAAATATTTACCTGTTTATTCTCCTGCAGTCTTAATTCAGTATAACCTTTAAAATGTTTTTTATATTTCTTTAAATTTATCTCTTTCATCTGCCCCTCCTTTGATTTTTATAGCGCTTTTTCAGCAGGACTTGAACCAAACTATCTTCTTTTAATTATATTTATAAGACTTAATACTTACAAACATCAGGATTAAAAAAACAGAAATTAGCCCTATCCAGTTACCACCTTTTTGATAAAAAGTTTCTGTATTATTTAAAACAATATCAACTTCAGTAGCTGCGATTTCTCCAGGATCTGTCCGGGAGAGTGTTTGACCGGAGGGATGTATTAAACCACTAAAAGCAAAGTTCCCGGCTTTTATGACCGCTCTCCTGTTCTCTACAGCTCTAAAAACAGCTGCAGTCCACATCTGTTCCTGCAGATTGGAAATCCCAAACCAGGCTTCATTGGACTGATTAATAATAAAATCGGTGTCTGCAGTATTGTTTCTTAAAAAATCAGGATTTAAAATCTCAGAACATATCGGAGATATCCAAAAAGCATAGTCTGTTTCAAACTTAGTTACTTTTTGTCCGGGAGCCTGGGAACTTATATTTAAGTTAACTATATTTTTTAAAACATCTTCCAGAGGTAAATATTCACCAAAAGGTACCAGAGCATTTTTTCTATATAAATCTAAGATCTCTTTATTGGGAGCAAGCAAAAAACTGGTATTATATATTTCATCTTCAGGTCCCAAAGCCAGACTGCCAGCAATAATATAGGAGTCGATCTCTTCTATCTGTTCAAAAAACATCTCACGGTAATAATTGTTTCTTATTAAGTCAAAAGTTAATGAAGTTTCCGGGGTGATAATCAAAGTTTTTTCTGATAAATTTACAGCTAACTCAGATATTTTTTTAAGATTGTTTTCTACCATTTCCGGTCTCCATTTATCCTCCTGGGAAACTGCAGTACTAACCACTCCGGCTGAAAGTTTATCATAATTTTTATTTGCTATTTGATAATAACGTAATGTTCCAGCAGCAGTTATAGCAATTAGTATAATTGTCAGTACAAAAAAAGCTTTCTTATTTCGTAAAAACAGGATACTGTAAATATAACCATTGATTAATAGCACAATAAAAGAAACCAAAAACACGCCCCCTATTTCGGCAAACTGCAGAAGAGAATTATAACCATGCTGGGTGTATCCCAAAAAACCAAAGGGGAGAGCTGTTAGAAAATAATAACGAATAAATTCTATACCGGTCCAGCTAAATGCAAGTATAAAGGGATAAAATCCCTGCCGGGATTTAATGACAGAATACAGATAACCCCAAAATGCATAAAATAAACCCAGCAGAACAAAAAGAATCATTACCAGCAGAGCAGCAACTGGACCGGGGATAGGTGAATGTAATGCAACCGGATAATAAAGCCAGTAGCAAGAACCGGCCATGATTAACATCCCCAGAAACCAGCTGTAAAGAATTATTTCATTCTGCTTTTTGTTTTTTATTACATATAAAAAAGGTATTAAAGCCACCCAGCCCAGAAAATAAACCCCTGTATTAAACAGGGGAGCTACAAATAAAGCAGCTGATAGGATAACAAACAAAAAATTCATGGTTATACACCTCAATTACCTGTATAATAATATATATTAACCACTACTGCTGTTAAGATATTTTTTCTGTTCCTCTGTTAGTTGATCAATTTCTAAATTTAGAGATTCAAGTTTTAAACGGGCCACCTGCTGGTCAATATTATCGGGTACTTTATGAAGGCCGCATTCTAAATCAGAATTATTAGTTAAATAAATTAAGGACAAAGCCTGTAAAGAAAAGCTCATATCCATTATTTCCACCGGATGACCATCGGCAGCTGCAAGATTAACCAGTCTACCTTCAGCCAGTAAGTATAAGTTTTTGTCCTCGGGCAGGGTGTACTGAGTAATATTTTTTCTCACTTTTTCCATTTGCAGAGAGCACTTTTCCAGATCATTTTTATTAATTTCAACATCAAAATGACCGGCATTGGCCAAAATAGCTCCATCTTTCATCTTCTGAAAATGTTCGGTTCGGATAACATCACAGCAGCCGGTAACTGTAATGAATATGTCCCCCCTGGCAGCAGCATCTTCCATTTTCATGACTCTGAACCCATCCATCCAGGCTTCACTTGCTTTGATGGCATCTACCTCACACACAATTACTCTGGCTCCCAGCCCTTTAGCCCTCATGGCCACCCCTTTACCACACCATCCGTAACCTACTATTACGACAGTTTTGCCCGCAACCACCTGATTTGTGGTTCTCATGATTCCATCCCATACTGACTGTCCTGTACCATATCTGTTATCAAAAAGATACTTGCTGTGGGCATCGTTTACCGCAATCATGGGAAATTTCAGGCGATTTTCCTTTTCAAGAGATTCCAGGCGATGAATCCCGGTAGTGGTTTCTTCTGATCCCCCAAGTATATTTTCAATAAGTTCCGGTTTTCGAGAATTTATTTCTTCCACAAGATCCCCACCATCATCTATTATAAGATGAGGTTTTGAATCAACTACAGTCTTAATATGCTCTTTATATTCTGCCATAGATGCCCCATACCAGCTGTGAACAGTGATCCCCTTCTCAACCAGGGCTGCAGCTACATCATCCTGAGTTGATAATGGATTACTTCCACAGATAGTCACCTCAGCTCCCAGTTCAGACAAAGCAAGTGCCATATATGCTGTCTTTGCTTCCAGATGCAGGCATATACTTACCCGATAATTTTCCAGGGGACTCTGTCTTTTATATTTTCGGAGAATTTGATTCAGTATATCCATACTTTCTTTAGCCCAGTCAATTTTCTTCTGTCCCTCCGGGGCCAGTTTAATATTTCTAATTGAAGATTCCATAATATTATCACCCTCAAATATTTATTGGTTAATTTGTGAAAACTTTCTTATCTCTCTTAATCCAGAATTACTTCTAAAAATTCTTATTAGATACTTATTATAATCCTTATACCGGTCTTAACAGGTCCCTTTTCTAAAATCTTAAACTGAGTTCATTCAATCAAATAATGTTTCTATTTTCGCCCACTGTGACCAAAACCACCTGTACCCCGTTCACTTTCAGTTAAATCCTGTACCTTCTGCCACTCCACCCTACTGACCGGATGTAATATGAACTGGGCAATACGATCATATTTTTGTACTTCAAACCCTTCCTGACCATGATTGATAAGAATTACCCCAATTTCCCCTCTATAACCGGGGTCTATGACTCCATCAGCATTCAAAACAGTAACTCCCTTTTTCAAGGCCAGACCACTTCGGGGATATATAAAACCAGCATAGCCATGAGGAATTGCAACTTTTATTCCGGTTTTTATGAGCTTATATTCCCGGGAATCTAAAAAAGCTTTTTCTGCCGCCCGAAGATCCATACCGGCATCTTCTTTTCCATGCTGATATTCGGGCAAAGGTATCTCCGGATCAACTTTCTTAATTTTGAGTTCCATTATTTTATTTTCACCTCAATGATTTTTTAATATTATTTTTATCTATAAAACTTTATCCATAAAGCAATAAAGGGTGATTTAAATATTTGGATGATCTCCACTTCCGCTGATAAAAATATTTATATATGCTGCTATTGCTTCATTCACGAAAAGGACCAGCTCCCATCTTCTCTTTCGGTCAAAAAGAAACTAAATTTAACTCACTTCCGACGGTCCCCAGGTCCTGGTCCCTGGAGCGAGTCGCAGTCGTGGAGAGCGAAAGGTGAAACAAAAATTTCGTTATTCGTCTTCTCTCCCTCAATGCGAGGAAGGAGTCCTTTGACGCGCTCGATGCGCTAATACTGGCCCAACCATGTGTATCAAATGGAGGGGCAGTGAAATGTTCATACCAGCTAACAGCAGCATATACTTAAACTTACCAACGTTTATGGTGGAGAACCACCAAAATTAATTATTTCCTGAGTTTACCGGGCAAAATGATGATCACCAATAATAGTAATAATTTCACGGGTATCTTCAAACCACTGACGGTTTTGTGCTTTTTGGGGATTATAAAAATAAAGAGCACCCCCGGTTGGATCTTTACCCCGTAAAGCTTCACGAGCAGCAGTATAAGAACTCTGATCAGGTATCAGATTAAACTGCCCATCAAAAACAGCAGAGAATTGCCCACTTTGAAATATTACTTCTTCAATTGAATCCGGAAAATCAGAACATAATAATCTGTTAATTACAACAGCTCCGACTCCGATTTTACCGGCAAATGGTTCCCCCCGTGCTTCACCGTGAATTATTTTGGCCAGAAGTTCCAGCTCTCTATCGGAAATGGTCCTGTAAAGCACTTCTCTTTCGGATAAATTATGTACGGGTAGTTTTATCTGTTCCCCGGGGCGAATTATATTGTCCTCTTTTTCATTTAACGCCATGATCACCCCGGTAGAAGTGTTAAACAGGTGGGCAAGATCATATAGGGTATCTCCACGCTGTACATTGTATAATATTATCTGACTGTCAGGAATATCCACCTCGGGTAATATTTTTCCTTCATTTACTCTTACCGCATATGTTGTTGAATTAGTGTTAAGACTAAATTCTCGATCAGCTCTTTCATTTTTATTATCGGGGTCCTCATATAGAGCCAGGTCCCAATTATATTTATCTTCTGCTTTGCTTTCAGGCTCTTCCAGTAAGGGAATGATCAATTCCTGGCCCGGTCTAATAGTAGTATTGTTTTCATTCAGATCATTTTCATTGACCAGCTGATTTAAAGAAATATTATAATCGCGAGCAATATCATAAAGTGTTTCCCCTTCCTGAATAACATATACCAGTCTGAATTGGGGGGACGAAGCTGCCAAAATGGCAGCATGGCTTAATATAAAAATAAAATAAAAAAATATAAATAAAATAAACAATCCTTTTTTTAACATAAATATAACCCCACAGAATCACATTAGTTTTTATTATAAAAGTGCAGCTTAACCTAAAGTTAAGTTGATTTTATTTTAGTTGTAATTTATTTTGTTTGTTATTGATGTAAAGCTGTTATTGACAAAAAGGGTTTAATATCAAAAAACAACTAAAATATGGTTTTCCACAGCCCGTAAGTTTAAACAAACATATTTTCATTCAGTAAATTTAGCAAAAACATCCATTAATTCATCAAGTATTTCCTGGCCATCCTGATTTTCGTTTTTAACAGCTCTTTTAACACATCCGTGAGTATGGGATTCAAGTACATTTAGACCTACTTTTTTTAGAGCTCCTCTTACTGCACTTATTTGTGTTAAAATGTCAACACAGTATTTATCCTGTTGAACCATTTTTTGCAGACCTCTAACCTGACCTTCTATACGATTTAAAAGTACTAAAATTTCTTTCTTTTGTTCTTCATCAATGGAGTTGTCATTCTCTTTGTTGGCTGAACTCATAATTTGATTAACCCCTTATAATTATTTTTATTAAATTGTTCCCCAAATATAAAAATGTTATCAAATATCTATTTTCTATAATAGCAATAACTATTATATGTGTCAACAAGCTATTGTAGTATTTGACAACACTCAGTAATAATGTTATCCTAAATCCAAATTAAAATAAAGAGGTGGCTATTAATAATGTCTATTCAAGAAAAATCTCAGGAACTTGCCGAAGAAATAACTGATACACAGGAATATAAAGAGCTGAAACTAGCAGAACAGGCTATTCAAAATGATGAAGAAGCCAGTCAGTTAATGGAAAACTTTCAGTCCACACAAAAAAGGATTCAGATGGCTCAATCTAATGGAAAGCAGGTATCTTCTCAGCAGCAAAAACAAATGAAAAATCTGCAGGCTAAAATGCAAAATAATGATGTGATAAAAAACTTTATGGAAAAACAGAAACAGTTCAATCAGGTAATGAAAACAGTTAATCAGGTTATAACCAGTGAGCTGCAGGAGAATGGAAATCAGCAGACTGAACAGGACTAGTTATTATCTTTAAAATAAAATATTAACTAAAATTTAAAGTCATAGACTAATAATCTATGACTTTTTGTTTTAGGCTGAAATTCCTGCCAGTCGGCCAGTAGAAAAAGCAATCTGCAGATTAAACCCCCCTGTATCACCATCAACATCAATAACCTCTCCACAGAAGTATAGGTTTTTAATTATACTCGATTCCATAGTTGAACTGTTAAGTCCTTTTACACATATACCTCCCGAGGTCACAATTGCTTCCTTAAAAGAACCCAACCTGCTGATTTTCAAGTTAATATTTTTCAGCAGAGCTGCAAATTTTTTTCTTTCTTTTCTTGTTATTTGATTAACCCGGTGGTTCCAAGGTATTTCACTTAAGTGAATTATCACCGGAATCATTTTTACGGGTAAAAGTTCTGATAGGGAGTTTTTGAAAAATTTATTTGAGTATTTCTTGAAATCTCTGATGATTCTTTGGTCTAACTGCTTTAATGATAAACCAGGTTTTAAATCAATCTCCAGCAAAAAATTATGAAGTTCCGGATTCCTTATCAGTGAACTGGCAGAAAGAACCAGAGAACCAGCCACACCAGAATCTGTAAATTCCAGTTCACCGGTTCTTGAAAAAACAGCTGTCCCATCTTTTTTCATTTTTAAATGAATATTCTTTAATTTAAGGTAATCCGCTCTTCTGACCCAGTCTTCTTCAGTTTTTAAGGGTACCAGAGCCGGTTTTGGTTTTATAATTTCATGCCCCAATCTCCGGGCCCATTCATATCCATCACCGGTTGAACCGGTTTCAGGATAAGACCTCCCTCCGGGAGCGGCAATTATTCTGTCACTTCTAATAATATTATTATCACCTTTTAATTTGATGCCACAGGCCTTCCTGTGTTCTGTTAAAATATATTCCACCTGACCCTGTTTTAAATCCACTCCCTTTGAATATATATACTTTTTTAAGGCCTCAATTACATCCTGGCTTTTTTTAGAAACCGGAAACACTCGTCTCCCGCGCTCTACAGTAGTTTCTAATCCCAGATTCAAGAAAAATTGTCTTAATTGATTATTATCAAAGGTGTAAAATGCACTGTACAAAAAATCTGAATTTCTATTTATAAAATCAAAAAACTGACTTATGGGTCGAGAACTTGTAAGATTACATCTGCCTTTCCCTGTTAGGGATAGCTTACGTCCGGGCTCCTTGTTTTTCTCAATTAAAAGAACATCATTATACTTTTCAGCTGCAGTACCTGCCGCCATCATACCTGCTGGCCCGGCCCCAATAACAATAATATCCCACTCCACTAAATATCTCCCCTTAAATAATCAATTAGAAAAATTTACCTACCCTAAAATACCAAAAACCACTTTCATTAACTCCCAGGACTATTTCATCTGTCATTCGCCCATATAGCTCCGACATTTCAAGAGATATTTCTATTCCCAGAGCATTCATACTTTTATCTTCCTCCCGATCGAACATATAGGCGTAATCATAAAATAATGCCCCATTAAAGCTTTTGAAAAAAAGAGGTAAATGACCGGCACCACTGTTTATCCTGTGCAGTTCTCTTCTGTATTCCAGATTAAAAACACCGGTTTGTTGAGATAACTGCCGGGAAAATGAACGAACTTTATTCAATCCCCCAATTCTATAATTCTGTAATTCATTATAACCTCCAAAAACTCGGGTGGCAATTTCATTTTTATCATTCCAGGAAAAAGCATATCGTAAATTCGTTTCCAGAGCATTATTATCCTGTTCCTGAAAAAGATCTCTGGTATATTCAATATTTGTGGATAAATTATGAGTAAAATTATTTTTACCCCACACTCTGGCCATCTGCCATCCGGGGCTAATTGTCAATTGGTGATGGGTTCTTTTAGGCTCAGTTTGGCCCAAAACACGTGAAAAATTTAAAATAGCATACAAATTATGAGCCGCAAAATAACCACGTTTAAGGGGCAGACCCAGTAAGAAAGCATAATTTTCCCTTACTTCTTTAAATTCACCTTGAGAAAAAATATTCTGTGTACTTAAAACCAGCTGAGAAAAGAAGTGAGGAGTTCGATCTCTTTCATAGGAATAATTAAAAACCATTTGAGGCCGTCTTACCCGGCTGTCAAAACGTAAATCCAGCTGATACTGATGATTCTGTAGAGCATCAATACCTCCGGTCCTTAAACCCAGGTATCCTTCTGATTCACCATTGTAATAGGTATACTGAAAAGATGGAATCCAGTAGCGAGGCCACATGGTTAAAAATGGGTTATAGGGTAGTGCTTCATATTCAGAATCAGCTGCTGTATCCTTTTCATCAGAGTGATTATTTTTTTCTGGGTCATCAATAATAATTGATGAAAACTCTATATTTTGATTCTCATTTCTTAATTCATGTTCAACTTTATTATCTGCTTTGTTCATCTCAGAATTAAAAGACAGAGCTTTAATGTCTGTTGGCTCTTTCCAGGAGCCGGGGTTATAATCCACAGCATAGATATCATAACCCTCTTCTGAATACCCCACAAAAATAATTTCATTTCTACTTTTACTGTACTGTGGTTCAAAAGCACCTGTGAATTTATCTGTAATTTGGTATATTTTACCAGATTGTAGTTCATAGGCAAATAAATTAAATCTCTCTGTCCGGTCTGAACTAAACAGAATTGTATCTCCCTGGGGTGTCCAGGAAGGATGAATATTAATGTGATTGTCTACAAGTACCGGGACCATCTCATCTGTTTTTAAATCAAAATAATATATATCTCTTTGCCCTCCGGTCCAGACACTCATTAACACCTTGTTATTTTCAAAAGAAAAATCCAGCTGGGAAAAAGTAATATTTTCCGTACCCTCCAGCAGTACTTCTGTTTTTCCAGTCTCCAGATTTTTAATAACCAGGTCGGTAAGACCCTGACTTTGTTTTATATAAATAATATTTTCTTCATCCACCCACTGGGGGCTGTATGCACGCTGACCCTCAGTAATTCGTTTTTTTCCCTTTTGCACAACATCATAGATATAAATATCATAGTATATTTCTGAAGGACTATAATAATTTAATTCCGGATATACTATTTTTTCCCCTGATAATGACCAGTCCAGTCCTTCTCCAGCCGGATTATTCAAACTTACCAGATGATGATTCCCATCATCATCAATTAATCTTAAAGAAGGAAATAACTCACCATAATGGTAATAGGCTATATGCCCGGTCTGTGCTGCTGCAGAGGGATTCATGGTCATCCAACCATGGGTGGTTAAACGTTCGCTAAAAGCAAGATCACGATCGATTTCACGAGCCACATTAGATGCGGTCCTATTTATATCCCTTTTCCAGTCCTCATATACCTGGTCAATATCATCTCCCAGTATTTCAAGAAATATTCGGTTAATATTCTGACCGGGGTTTCTACTAAATTCATGACTGATTTCTACCATCTTATCTTCTCCATACTCTTCAGCAATATATTCAAATATTGAAAGCCCATAATAATATATACTTCGTCCTCCAGAAGGCCAGGAACCCAAATCATATGGCCCATGTACCTGGTCAATCCGATATAACCTATTCTCTGCAGCAGAGGTCCGCAGGTGCATGTTATTTAAATCATTACTGCCCCTGCCTCCTGTGGTAAATTCAGTCTCGGCATACATTGCATATCCTTCAATCATCCAGTAGGGAAGTAAGAAATTGGGAGTTGACAGCAGGGGAATTTTACCCAGAACTCTTCTAAGATTTCTTACCGGGCCAAAATTCATATCAAGATGTAATATATGTGTATATTCGTGTACTAACAGCAGGCGCAAAAAGTCTTCATATTTTCCCACAAACCCGGAATAAATATCAGGCTGGCGAAGATTTATATATATACGATTAAAATAAAAAGGGGCGGCTGCTGCATTAGCGGTATCCTGTTTATCATTTATTATTATATGGGTTTTTCGTGGGGGTTTATAATTCATAAATTCAACAAGATCATCATGAATATCTTCAGCTATTTCTGCTGCTTTATAGGCGGTTTTTTCATGCTCTCTATTGAAATTTACTATAAAATTTTCAGTTTCAAAATAATATCGGCCCTCCCGGGCATCTATTACAGCAGAATTTATGGAAATCAAAATAAAAAAACAAAAAATTAAAAAAATAAAACAAACATTTTTTTTCATCATTTTCCTTCCTCCAGTAGAACAGATTAAAATTCTTTACTTCCCATTTTAGCAAATGCACGGGCATATATTTTAGCAGCCTGTATAAGATCATCGATTGCTATATATTCATTTTTCCGGTGGGCAAGCTGTTTTCTGCCGGGAAAAAGAGGCCCAAAGGCTGCTGCATTATCTATGGCCCGGGCATATGTCCCGCCCCCGATCGCAATAGGAGTTAAATCATCTCCCGTTACCTGATTATAAACATCATTGAGAGTTTTAATCAAAGGATCATCCAGCTGAAAGTATAAAGGTTCATAATGTAGATTAACATTCAAATTTAAATCAAACTCTGCAATTTCTTTTTCTATTCTGTTCAGAATATCACTATCAGAATAAGTAACAGGATAACGTATATTTATTTTCAAACTCACTTCTTTTTCATTTAGTTCAATAATTCCGGGATTAAATTTTAATTTTCCGGAAACATCATCTTCAAAATAGCAGTTTATATTTTCGCCAAAATCATCAAGACCAATTTTTTGGGCATAAAATTGAACAAAATTTTCAATTTCATTTATTTTTTTCTCGGTTATTAAGGAGTTTAAAAAAACCATCAAACAGGAAACTGCATTTGTTCCTTCTTCAGGAGTACTTCCGTGAGCAGAAACACCATATGATTTTAATAATAAGTTTTTATCATCTGTTTTTTCAATTTCTAATTTAAATTTACTTTCCTCGATTTTTCTCTCAATATTTCTTTTTAATTCATCAGCAATATTGGTTTCCAGATGTGCCTCACAGTAGTCGGGAACCATATTGTGAGCATTGCCCCCCTGAATTTTTTTAATTTTCAACCTGCCAGTTTCTTTATTCTCAGAAACAGCTGAGAAAGTTTTCTTTACTTCAAAAACTAAAATTCCTTTCTCGGCATGTATGACCGGGAAATTGGCATCAGGGCTAAACGCCATATCCGGAATTTGTTCTTTATCCAGATAATAATTTATTCCACCCCAGCCACTTTCTTCATTGGTACCATATATAACTCTCATTTTTTTATTAAGAGAAAAATTAGTTTCTTTTAAAGCCTTTAGCACATAAAGCATAATCACAGCTGGACCCTTATTATCCACACTGCCTCTTCCATAAATTTTACCATTTTCAACCGTTCCGGCAAATGGTTCATAATCCCAGCCATCTCCAGCCGGTACAACATCAAGATGACAGAGTGAAGCCGCCATTTTTGGGCCTTTTCCAAGCTCCAGATGTCCGGCATATCCATCAACATTTTTTGCATTTAAACCATTTTTTGTGCCACACTCCAAAATATATTCCAGAGCTTCATTTACACCGGGACCAAAAGGCATACCCGGCCGGGAAGTTTGTTCAACACTTTTTATTTTTAATAGACCCTGTAAAGTTGATATTATATCATCACGATATGATTCTATTTTACTATCCAGTTTGTTTAACTGCATCATTATTGGCCTCCCAGCTCTTTTTTTTCCTGACAGCTGTGTTTTTTTTCATGCTGAACCAGCCACTTTTTCCTGTAATTTTTACCGGCATATCCACCTGTCTCTCCATTTGATTTAATAACTCTATGACAGGGAATGAATATAATTATTGGATTTTTTCTGCAGGCCCTGCCTACCGCCCGAACAGCATTTTCTTTTCCTATTTCACAGGCAATATCCCGATATGATTTTACCTCCCCATAGGGAATATTTTTAATACAGGACCATACTTTTTTTTCAAATTTTGTCCCCTTATAAGAAAGGTTAACCTTGAATTTATTTCTTTTCCCGGTGAAATATTCATTAAGCTGATCATAAATCAAATTATATGTATTTCTAATCTTTTTGTCAAAATAAAATCCTTTACAGTCAATCTCATTCATTTTCCCTTCAACAAATTTCATGCTCTTAATAGAATTTACAACAAATTCAACCTCTAAGATACCAATCGGAGAAGGGTAATAACTTATATAACTACCACTGTCCATTTGGGTACCTCCCCTGATCGTCAAATAATATCTTTCTGCTCGGTAAAAACAAAATATAATCCACCTTAATTCCCCCGGAATAAATAAAAAATTTTAGACCAGACTTGAATAAAGAGCTTTAATCGAATTAATAATTAAGTCAGGTTCCTGTTCTGCCCGCTCAAGATCACCTCTCTTGGTTTCACCACTTAAAACAAGAATGCTCATTATATCGGCTTTATTGGCAGTTTTAATATCTGTATATAATCTATCACCAACTAAAGCAATTTTTTCCTGCTCTACACCAAAAATTTCGGAAATATAATCAATCATTAAGGTGTTAGGTTTGCCAACCACATAAGGATATTTTTCTGTGGATGTATGTAAAAGCTCTATTATGGCTCCACAGTCCGGCATTGTAGCTCCATTTTCCAGGGGGCAGACCTTATCAGGATTGGTTGCAATATATTCAGTCCCCCTTAAAATTAAATCATGAGCATCCCAGAGCTTTTTATAGTTTAGAGAAGTGTCAAAACCCAGAACCAGAAAATCAATATCCTCTTCTTTATCTTCTTTTATTTTTAAATCTGCACCTTTAAAATCTTCTTTTAATTTTTCTGTACCCACAATATATACTGATGCTTTTTCATCCCTTTTTTTTACATAATCAGCTGTAACCTCACCGGAGGTGATAATCCTATTTTGAGAAATATCTATACCGAGTTTCTGTAATTTCTGCTGATAATTAGCTGAATTTTTTGAAGAGTTATTGGTAAGAAACACAAATTCTTTTTTGCTATTTTTAAGAAATTTTATAAATTTATCCGCACCGGGAATAAGCTCTTCTCCCAGATAGATGGTACCATCCATATCCAGAATAAAACACTCTATTTCATTTAAGGTCATCAATACATTCCCCTTTAGCCAATTAGTGATTTAAAAAAGCCTATTTAATATGCAGATTTATGCATAAAATAGGCCTTCTTATTCTCAATTACCTTTTTCATTTTAGCAAATTACTGCTAATTATAGAATACTATCTCACTGCTAAAATAGAAAAATAAATTAATGGTTAAAATAATTATATATTAATAATAAGTTGATGTCAATCCACAAAATTCACTATTTTAGGACATGGTTTTAGTAATTTGAAAACTATCATGCAGGGCATTAACAGCCCTGTCAATTTTACTTTTATCAATTAAACAAGATATTTTAATATCTGAAGTGGTTATTTTTTGAATATTAATATTTTGTTCCCCAAGAACTGAAAACATTCTAGCCGCAATACCGGGAGTAGATATCATTCCTGCCCCTACAATCGATACTTTAGCAACATTTTCATCAATCTCAACTTTTTGTGCGGAAACACTTTCTGCTGTCTTTTTTATAATATTTTTATTTTGTTTTAGTTCTTCAGTTTTTATAGTGAAAGTTATATCATTTAGATTATTATGCTGCAGGTTCTGAACAATCATATCAACATTAATACCATAATCTGCCAGACTGGTGAAAAACTTTCCGGCAACACCAGGTTTATCCGGCACTTTCAGTACGGTAATTTTTACCACATCACTATCAAATGTTACCCCTGTAACATTTTTTCTGCCCTCCATTTTTTTTACCTCCCGAACTACAGTACCTTTTTTATTTTTAAAACTGGAAGCTATATAAAGCTCAATTCCAAAGTATTTAGCCATTTCTACAGCCCGGGGATGTAATACCTCGGCACCTAAATTAGCCATCTCCAGCATTTCATCATATGATATTTCATCCAGCTTTTCAGCATGTTTAACAATACCCGGGTCAGCTGTATAAATACCTTCAACATCGGAAAATATTTCACACTTTTCGGCATCAAGAGCTGCAGCCAGGGCTACTGCTGTTGTATCTGAACCACCACGTCCTAAAGTAGTAAAATCATTGCTGGAATTGACTCCCTGAAAACCGGCAACCACAACTATTTTTCCCTGAGCCAGTTCCTCTTCCAGACGGCCTCCCTCAATTTTTTGAATTTCGGCCTTATTAAATTGATCATCGGTTTTTATTTTCACCTGACTTCCGGTTAAAGATATTGCGGGATAACCCCTTTCCTGAATTGCCATACTTAAAAGAGCAATTGATACCTGTTCTCCAGTACACAACAGCATATCTCGTTCACGGGGAGGAGGATCATCAGTAATACGATACATCTGATCAATTAACTGATCGGTACGATCCCCCATTGCAGATGCAACTACAACCATTTTGTTTCCTTTTTTATAGTATTCTATAATTCTTTCCGCAACATTTTCAATCCTGTTTTTATCAGCAAGAGATGTTCCTCCATATTTTTGTACAACCAGACCCATACTATTCTCCTTTCTCAGTTTTGGTAGATTTATTCTGGCCAGGATTTTTTTCTTCCTGTACTCTGATCACACTGTTTATTTCAATAACATCCTCAATTTTTTCCAGTTCTGAAATAGATCTCATTAAAAATTCTTCTCGAACCGGATGTGTAATCAGCACCAGAGGTACCACAGCTGAACGACGATGTTTCTGTAAAACCGAAGCCAAACTGACCTGATGATCTCCCAGCACTCTGGTAACTTTAGCCATAACACCGGGTTTATCATTTACTCTAATACGCAGGTAAAATGAATTTTTTACATCTTTGATTTTTTTAAGATCTGCCCGGGCCCCGGAATCAATAAGAGTGGCTCCCGGTCTATGCTCACATATACATCTCGCAACCTGAATGATATCAGCTACTACAGCACTGGCTGTGGGCATCTGACCGGCTCCCTGCCCATAGGACATAACATCCCCCACCGCATCTCCCTGAAGATAAACAGCATTATAAATATCATTTACAAGGGCCAAAGGATGATCTTTTGAAATAAAAGCTGGATGTACTCTTACATCCAGCTTGTCTCCATCTTCTTTTGCAATTGCCAGAAGTTTTATAACATACCCCAATTCTCCGGCCAGTTCAATATCAACCTGTTCAATATCCTGAATCCCTTCTACAAAAATCGATTCCACATCTATAAAAGACTCGAAAGCAATTGAAGCCAGAATTGATATTTTATAGGCTGCATCAAGTCCATTTATATCGGAGGAAGGATCTCTTTCTGCATACCCAAGTTTTTGGGCCTGAGTTAAAACATCTGAAAATTCTTCCTGGTTTTGGGTCATTTTTGTTAGAATATAATTGGTGGTCCCATTTAATATACCATAAATTTCTTTTATTCTATTGGCAGCCAGAGACTCCTTAAGAGGACGAATAATTGGCAGTCCACCAGCAACACTACCTTCATAACTGATTTCCACTCTGTTTTTATCAGCCAGACGGTGAATTTCCGGGCCATACCGGGCAATAACAAGTTTATTGGCGGTAACTACACTTTTTTTAGATTGAATAGCCCGTTTTATATAATCATAGGCAGGCTGTTCTCCACCTATTAGTTCAACAATAAGATCTATTTCGTCATCATTTAGTATTTCATCAGGATTGGTGGTCATCATACTGTCCTTAAGATTTATATCTCTTTTCTTATCCCTGTTTTTTACCAGCACTTTTTTTAGAGATATTTCTGTACCTATTTTGTTATTAATATTGTCCTTATTTTGCTGTAATACTTTTACCACACCACTACCCACGGTGCCCAGACCCAGTAACGCAATATTTACCATATTTTTATACCCTTTCCCTATATAAAATATTTTTTTAAAATCCTGAATGGTTCAGAGAACTTCAACTTAGTCAAGTATAGATATTTTATCATTTAGAATATAAAAAAACAACCAATTTTAGGACAAATTAAACGAAATTAATGAAAAAAATAAATTCAATTTGAATTATGTCAAGAAAAAAACACCGGGAAATTCCCGGTGTTAGAATATAAAATTAATATCTATATAAATTTTTAATTTAAATCAGAAGAAAAGTAACTATTCAGCTTTTTTCTGCTGGACTTCCTCAATAATATTCTGCTGTTGCTCACCGGGAACTTTAGCATAATGTGAAAATTCCATTTCATAATGGCCATATCCCCCGGTGATTGATCTTAAATCACTTACATAAGAAAACATTTCTTCTTGAGGTACTTCGGCTTTGATTATCTGGTTTCCATCATCAGGATCCATACCCAGTATTTTACCACGGCGAGAATTTAAATCTCCCATTATATCTCCCATAAATCTTTTGGGAACTACAACCTTTACTTTCATAATTGGTTCCAGTAAAACAGGTTTGGCCTGTTCCAAACCCTTTTTAAATGCCATTGAAGCCGCAATTTTGAAGGCCATCTCAGAGGAATCAACTTCATGATAATCCCCATCATAAACTGTAACCTTAAAGTCAACCACTGGATAACCGGCTAATACACCTTCATTTCGAGCTTCATCGACTCCTTTTTCAACTGCCGGTATATATTGATTGGGAATTGCTCCCCCAAAAATTTCTTCTTCAAACTCAAATCCCTGTCCCCGGGGAAGTGGTTCAATCTTTAAATACACATGTCCATACTGGCCCCGGCCCCCGGATTGTTTTTTATGGCGATGCTCAACATCTACTTTGGTTTGAATGGTTTCTTTATAGGCTACACTGGGAGTAAAGGTTTTAAATTGTACTTCAAATTTACGTTGACAGATATCATTAATTGTATTTAAATGAATATTCCCCATTCCCGAAATCAAAAGTTCTTTGGTCTCCCGATTATAATTAACTTTAAATGTCGGGTCTTCTTTGCTGTAACGGTGGAGGGCAGAAGACATTTTTTCACTGTCAACTCCTCCGGCCGGTTCTGCGGCTAAAGTGAGCATAGGTTCTGGAAAATCAATCTCCTCTAATACAAGATCAACATCCGGATCACATATGGTATCTGATGTTTCCAGTTCATCCATTTTAGCAACAGCACCTATCTGACCTGCAGTAAGTTCCTCAACCTCTTCCTGTTCACTGCCCTTCAAATGATATAATTTGCTGATAACTGCCTTGTCTTTACTGCGAGATACAATGATTTGATCTCCTTTTTTTAAGGAACCGGAATAAACTCGAAATATGGAAAGTTTACCGATATATGGATCAACCATTGTTTTCCCCACCTGACCGACAAAAGGCCCTTCTGGATCACATTCAATTTCATTTTCTTTTTGTTCGGAAATCTTTTTGCCCTGATCGGGAGCAGGAAGCATTTGAAGAAGATAATCAGAGAAAACTTTGACTCCCGTATTGTCCAGTGCTGAGCCGGCAAAAACGGGTACTATATCACCAGCTTTAACCCCCTCAACCAGAGCACCTATTAGTTCATCTCCCGTTATTTCTTCATCCTCAAGATATTTCATCATTAATTCATCATCTAGTTCAACAATAGTTTCTATAAGATCAAATCTATAATTGTCAATTACATCCTGAAAATTTTCGGAAACATCCTGGCCTTTTTGATCCTGATACATTTTTTCGGATAAAATATCCACTACCCCCTGCAGTTCTTCTCCCTCTCCGGCGGGAACCGTGATGGGCAGCAGGGTTGTATCATATGTTTCTTCAAGCTCGGCTAAAGTACCGGAAAAATTTGATTCTTCCTGATCAATTTTGTTTATAAATATAAAACGGGATAAATCATTTTTTTCTGCAAGATCCCAGACCTGGTTGGTGTTAACTTCTATACCTGCCTCACTATCAACCAGCAGGATCGAAGATTCCACCATACTTAAAGCACTGACAACTTCAGCTCTGAAATCTGCATATCCCGGTGTATCAATCATATTAACCAGATAATCACAATCAGAAAAAGTAAAATATGAATTGTTGATGGAATATTTATGGTCTTTCTCCTCTGGCATAAAATCTGATTTACTGTCTTTGTTCTCTACACTTCCCGCCTGATCAATAACTCCCGAATTAAGTAAGATTTTTTCCGTCAGGGTGGTTTTACCTGTACCACCATGAGAAATCAAAGCAAAATTTCTAATATTTGCGGTTTGCACTGTCATATAATTACCAGCCCTTTCTTTTTTAGTTGCCTGATGATAATTTTCCAGTTTTTAAAAACATTTAACTGGGTGTTGATTAACTTTTAAAATACAATAATTAAAAAAATTGTATATGAAAAATTTTTGATAGCTTCTTTTAAATTTAATCCCTTTTAAATTTAATTATTGCTTGTACAGTAAAAAATAAAATTTCAAAAACAAAAAAACTTATGATTCCTGACCAAATAAAGATGTTTTTCTATAGCTTTGCTGTTAAATAACTTCCTGCAGGGCAGTCATTTATAATTAAAATCAATCAATTTTTCTAATAAAATTCATGATAATATTTTCTTAATCTTATAATAATCAAAAAACTAATATAATTCAACCAGGAGAAAAAACCATTCTGCTATTTCCAATTTTATTTTATACCACTTTTTATACCACTTAATATATTCTATATAAAACAGTAAAAGTCCTGCAAATTTATGTAATTTGCCTGAAGCAAATTTTTAGTATTTTTTATTCCTTAATATATATAATTGTCTACAATGACTGCACTGTGAAAAGTATATTTTATTTGATTTTGAAATAACATTACTGTCATTAAAGCAATCATAAATTGATAAGTCTTAAATAACAGTTATGCTGGATTACCAAATATTACATAATATGTATATAATAAAATTTAAAGCATTACATTAATATTTATAATAATGAAAAAAAGAATTTTAAAAAATATCAGGACAAAATAAGGATAAATTATCTTAACAGAACTAAATTATCTTTATGAATTATCTCATCCTGATGTACATAATTTAAAATATCATTAATTTCACTGGAATGGCTTCCTTTTATTTTTCTTACTTCATCAGCAGAATAATTTACCAGACCTTTGGCAATAACAGCTTCTTCCTGATTAATTATATTTACTAAATCTCCCCGTTTGAAATCACCATCTACCCGCAGTACACCCCCGGGCAAAAGGCTTTTATCTCTTTGAAGTAGTGCTCTGGCAGCACCTTTATCCACCAGTATTTCACCCTGTGTTTCCAGATTAAAGCAAAACCAGTGTTTCCTTTTGGATAAAGTTTCCTCAGCAGGAAGAAAAGTAGTTCCCAGGGAAAAATCCTTTTTTTGTTCAAGCATTTCAATGATATCTAAAAGAATATTTTTTTGAGCTCCATAACCAATTATCATTGTAATACCGGATTCAACAGCTATCCGGGCAGCTTCTATTTTGGTATACATGCCCCCGGTAGATACATCACTGCCCCGGCTCCCGGCCATTTTTTCTATTTCTGTAGAAATTTGATCAACCCGATGAATTATTTTAAGATCTTTGCAGTCCCGGGCAGGATCCTGATTATAAAGCCCTTTAGTATCTGTAAGATTGATCAGCAGTTCAGCTTCTACCAACCCCGCTACCCGGGCTGAAAGAGTATCATTATCCCCAAATTGAATTTCTTCTGTAACAACAGTATCATTTTCATTAATAATTGGTATAATACCATAATCCAGAAGAGTATCCAGGGTATTAAAAGCATTCAAATAACGAGTTCGATCCTCAAGATCACTGGCTGTAAGAAGTACCTGAGCCCCCTTTTCACCATATTCCCGCAGCAGTTTATTATATATTCCAATTAACTGCCCCTGACCGACGGCAGCCGCAGCCTGCTGCTTTTTGATAGACTGCGGTTTTTGAGACAGGTTTAATTCTCCCATACCAGCAGCAATGGCTCCTGAAGTAACCAGGAGTATTTCTCGCCCCTGATTTTTCAAGTCAACAATTTGTCTCAGCAGCCGGTCAATAAGTGTCAGGTTAAGTTTACCACCATTATGGGTTAAGGTGCTGCTCCCTATTTTAATAACAATTCGGTTATATCTGTCTTTTAATTTTTTGCTTTCCGCCATAATTTTTCACTCACAGTTATTTATTTTAATTCTTCTTTCAGGACTTTGATGAATTTTTTATTTTCTTCAGGCAAACCAATAGTTACCCTGATATGTCCGGGATAACCCAGAGGCTTACCCGGCCGAATAATAACTCCTTTTTTTAACATGTTTTCAAATAGCTCCCCTGAATTTGTCTTAACATTGACCAGAATAAAATTGGCCTCTGTGGGTACATAATCCAGACCCATTTTTTCAAATTCATTATAAAGAAATTTTTTGCCCTGTTCATTGTTTTCAATTGTTTGTTCAAGAAACTTTTTATCATTCAGTACAGCCCGGCCCGCAGCTTGAGCAAGTCGATTGACATTAAAAGGATCACGAGCTTTCATCAAAGAACCTATAATCTCCGGGTCAGCAACTGCATATCCCAGCCTTAAACCGGCCAGCCCATATGCTTTAGAAAAAGTTCTAAGTACAATAAGAGGATAACCCTTTTTTATGTATTCAATACCATCAACATAATCTTCATCCTGAACATATTCATAATAAGCCTGATCCAGGATAACCAGGACATCATCAGGTATCTTTTTTAAAAACTTCTCCAGTTCATTTCTTTTGATTATTGAACCGGTAGGATTATCAGGACTGGTCAGAAAAATCATATTGGTTCTGGAACTCACAGCATTTTGAATTCCTGCTAAATTTTGTTGATAATCTTTGGTCCAGACCCGGATAATATCACTGCCCATAAGATTGGCTATAAATTTATATTCAACAAAAGAAGGATAGGAGATAATAACCTGACTGTTATTATTCAAAAATGTTTCTCCAATAACCTTAATTAAACCATCAGAACCATTACCTACAGCAACCATTTCATTATCTAAATTCAAATGCTCACATAGAACTTTTTTAAACTTTCTTGATGCTCCATCTGGATATAAATTAATGCTGTCCATTTCTTCTTTAAGTGCCTTTTTTACCTTTTGGGAAACCGGGAGCGGATTTTCATTGGAGGCTAATTTGATAACTTCTTTTAGCCCCAGCTCTGCTTTTACCTCTGAGATCGGCTTACCCGGTATATAAGGTTGAATCTGGTCAATTTCATCTCTTAGTGATTTTTTCCAGCCTTTACTGAGCTTTTTTTCTTCCATTCCTATCACCATCCTCTTCTGATTTTTTTTCAGCACACTGATAACTTCCTAATATTTTGAACAGACCACATTTGTTCTTTACTTCAATTAAAGCATTTTTTAGAATACATTGCTCCTGATGACCTGCCAGATCAATATAAAATAAATACTCTCCCAGCTTCTTTTTGGTGGGTCGTGATTCAATGCGGGTCAGGTCGATGTTCCGTTCGGCAAAAGCACTGAGGATTTCGTGGAGCACACCGGGTCTGTTAACCTCAGGAGCACATATAATAGAGGTTTTATATTTTTTATGTGGTTTATATTTATTTACATCTTCAGCAGCACATTCCCGGGCCAGTACAACAAAACGAGTTTGATTTTTCAACTCTCCCTCAATATTTTCGGCCAGAATCTCCAGAGGGTATATCTCAGAAATACGCCGGGAACCTATCATGGCACTGTTTTCTCTGCCTCGTATTTTTTGGGCGGCTGAAGCCGTACTATCGGTATATTTTAATTCAACATCAGGCAGATGTTCATAAACAAAGTCTCCCGACTGGGCCAGAGCCTGAGGATGAGAATATATTTCCTTAATATCATCAAGAACAGTATCTGGTTCAGCTAAAAGGAAATGTTCGATAGGTATAATAACTTCATCAATTATTTTTAAATCAGATTTATCGAGCAAAAGATCCAGACTAATATTCACAGAGCCCTCCTGTGAATTTTCCAGAGGTATAATACCCCGTTCAATATTATTCTGGCGGACATTTTCTACAACTTCTCTAATTGTTTTATACGGAATTATTTTATCACAAAATTTTTCGTAATTCAAAACTGCCATTTCACTAAATGTGCCCCGGGGGCCAAGATAACCACATCTGTTTTTTGGTTCTGTATTATCTGTCATCTTTTCACTCCTTTTTTAAAAAAATAGCTATTTTAAAAATTATTTAAAACCGACTTATTTATGAATAATAACTTTGCCCAATAAAAAAAACTCCGTCCTATAAAAGAACGAAGGTCACTTCGCGGTACCATCTTTTTAAGCTGTCTAAATAGCCCATACTCAAAAAGCTACTGGTTAACAATAGCCTGTCCCTCTAACGGAGGACTAACCGATAAAACCTACTTTAATTTCAGCTCATAACTCCCAGGGGAACTTCAAGTACTGTATTTTTGACCGGCTTCCACCATTCCGGACTCGCTTTAGAAAAAATACAGTCCTCTACTTTCCCTGTTCCCAGTTTTTATTATATTTTAATTTTTATTAATTATATATTACTCTTCATTAAATGTCAAGATGTATACCCTTTTTGTTTCCAATCAATCATCTATATCTTCAGCCGGAACTTCTACCCTGGTTAATATTTCCTCAATAAACTCATCTCTTCCTTCTCCGGTCAGCTGATGTTCATATTTTAGTTTTATACGGTGTCGGGCCAGGTAGGGAAACAAAAATTTAATATCATCTGGAAGAACATATTTACGTCCGGTCACAAAACTATAAGCCTGAGCTGCCTGCATCAAAAACAGTGAACCCCGGGGACTGATACCCAGTTCAATTTTTTCTTCCTGACGTGTTTCCCGACTCAAATCCCTAATATATTCCAATAAAACTCTGGATATTTCAATCTCCTGTACTTTTTTCCGTAAAGAGATTATATCTTCAGCCTCAATAACCGGTTTTAGGTCTGACAGGGGGGACTTCCGCTTAAATCTCTGCATAATTTTTATTTCTTCATTTTTATCAGGATATCCCATGGCAACTTCCATAAAAAATCGGTCCAGCTGAGCTTCCGGTAAGGGAAAAGTCCCCTCCAGCTCCACCGGGTTTTGGGTGGCAATCACCATAAATGGTTCTTTAAGCCGATGATACTCACCTTCTATAGTCACCTGTTTTTCCTGCATTGCCTCCAGCAGACTTGATTGGGTGCGGGGTACAGCCCTGTTTATTTCATCTGCAAGTATAATATTGTTCATTATAGGCCCGGGTCTAAATTCAAAATCACCCTTTTTTTGATTATAGTAATACATTCCTGTAATATCAGCAGGCTGCAGGTCGGGGGTGAATTGAATTCTCTTAAAGCTGGCATTAATAGAACGGGCCAGACTTTTTACCAGTTTGGTTTTTCCGGTGCCCGGGACATCATTGATTAATATATGTCCCCCGGCTAAGAGACCGGTTAATAGCAGGTCAACAACTTCCTGTTTACCCACTATAACCCGGGCAATATTTTGTTTTAGTTTCCTTATTTTTTCGTCAATCATATTATTCCTCCCGGAATAAAAAAATTATGGTCCACTTAAATCAATAAAGAACCCATCAGCATGAAAATAACCAGAGGAACAATTACAGCAGCTGCCAGTAAAATAAAACCAACAACATAACTCAAAAAATAAGCTATTAAAGCCCTTCCCGTTCCCAGATACATACACTCTCTTAAAGAAATAATAATTAGAATACTAGTCCAGATAAACAAAATTGAAAATGAAATATACAGTAAATCCTGGCTGTTTAAACGAACCACAAAAAGTGCTATAAACGGAAGTATAACATTGACTACACTAATAAAACCAAAAGAGGAAAAAAGACCCCAGAAATCCCATTCTCCTCCAATAATACTGCCGGAAACCGAAAAAATAAAAGTCATAATCAAAAGAGATAAAATACCGACCAAAGGAACCACAAACAAATATAACAGCAGATAAGTTCTGTTCTGTAAAAAAAGAGGATTCACAAAGTACTGACTTATAATATTGTTGATCATATTGAAAACCAAAAATATAATTGCTGACCAGAAAATTGGCTTTCTATAGGAGATTTCGTTTAAAGCAGCTGCCGGGTCTGTAAATATACCAATCATCAGGTCTAAATTATTCACCCTTTTTGCCCCCTCTGTACTCATAATTATCATTTATTATGAAATATTAATAACCGGGTACTCTGTACTCTATTGATGATTTTAGAGTATCTTCTATTTTATCAGCTATTTTTTCTTCTGAAGATGAGAATATCAGGGAAATAAACTCCGGGAAATTAGCCGTAAAAAACCTAAGCTGTTCCCATAAACCAGGTTCCGGAAAATCATAATATACAGGATCATCCAGTTCAGCCTCCCGGCCGGCAGCCGCAAGGGCTTCATCCATTCCACCTAACAGATCAACAAGACCATGATTTAGAGCCTGCTGACCGCTGAATATTTCTCCAGTTGCCAGTTCCCGAATATCACTTTCATCCATATCTCTGCCCCCAACAATATCATCAATAAACTGGTCATAAAAATTATCTGTCAGATCCTGAAGCAGCTGTCTTTCTTCATCAGTCAATTCCCTGATAGCCATATCTTTATGTTCTCCAGAAGTAATAGTTTCCATTTTAATACCCAGCATATCCAGGAGACCTTCCGGATTTATTGTTTGATAAATAACTCCAATGGATCCGGTCATGGTTCCCGGTTGAGCCACTATAACATCTGCCGGAGCCGAAATATAATAACCCCCGGAAGCAGCCATATCTCCCATTGATATTATTATTGGTATTTCAGCCTGCTGTATTATATTATATATTTCCTGAGAAGCTGCTACACTTCCACCTGGAGAATCAATTCTAAGAACCACTGCCTGTAAATTTCTGTCCTCTGCTTCCCGAATACGTCTACCTACCAATTCCGGAGTGATTGCCGCCGTACCAAAACCCGGATGAGTATCAACTATAGAACCACTTAATTTAATCCTGCCCACCAGTTCTCTGTTTTCTACAGCCGGTCTTTCTTCCGGTGCGGTAATCAATATACCAACTGCCAGCAGGGCTCCAAATAAAATGACAACAAAAATAACTCTTTTACCGGTTCTGGACATAAATTACTCCTCCTTTGTGAATAATTTTAAAAAATAAAATATATTATTCAAACCAGCTGTAAATCTGTTTATACAAATTCTGCAAAAATAATCATTATTCCCAGAAATACAAATAAAAAGGCAACAATAAAATTCAGTTTTTTCCTGGGTATTTTTGAAATATACCTGCTGCCCAGAAATGCTGCCAGGGCATGATTGAGAGCCATAGCACTTAATGAACCGGCCAGTACCACCAGCGGATCACTGCTAACCGCAATAAGAGAGAGCACTGCAAGCTGAGTTTTATCTCCCATCTCCGCAATAAAAATAAGGGTAAAAGCCGTCCAGAATCCGGAACCAGGACAGGTTACCGGCTTACTTTCTTGATCACTAAAAAAGGTGTAAAAGCCAATACCAAGAAAGATTGCAGCTCCGATTAATATTATAATATTTTGAGGAATAAGATTTACGATAATAGAACCAAAAATTACCACCAGGCCAATATTTAAACTCAGAGCAATAAAAGCTCCCAGAAAAACTTTTAATCCCGAATTAGAAACAGATAAACAAAAAGTAACCAGCTGGCTTTTATCCGCCATTTCTGCAATAAATAATGTGCTGAAGACCAAAAGAAAAAATTCCAAAAGATTCAGCTCCCCGAAAATTTAAAACCATTTCTTAAAACTTTGTTATCCGAAAAACAAAACAAATATATATAATTAATTACAATATAAATTTATTTTCTTAGAGTTCAGCATTTACCGGCAGCCAGTCCAGTACTCTCTGAATCTTATTATCCCAGTAACTCCAGGTGTGTTCTTCGCCAGCATCTTCCTCATATGTCAAATTAATATCTGACTCCAAGGCAGCTTTTTTAAATTGCAGATTATTTTCATATAAAAAATCATCCTGCCCACAGCACTGATATAAATCAGGATAATCAGCCGCATTTACTCTGCCTGATTTTAAAATAGAACATAAATCATTCCTGCTGTTTTTTATGTTTTCCAGATCTCCAAAAATCATTTTAAACTCTTCATTCATCTCCCCCTCTTCATTCTTAATTAGCTGGATTAAATCCAGGGCACCGGACAGACTGGCTGCAGCTGAAAACTTTTCCGGCCTGTTCAGAGCAATTTTAAAAGCCCCAAAACCTCCCATTGAGAGACCTGCCACAAAATTATCGGTTCTCTTTTGGGAAAGGGGAAAATATCTTCTGGCAATAAGTGGAACCTCTCTGCTTATAAATGTCCAGTAAGGATAACCCTGTTTCATGTCCGTATAAAAACTCCTGTGCACAGCCGGCATAACAACGGCCAGACCTTTTTCGGAAGCATACCTTTCAATTGCTGTTTTCCTCATCCAGGCACTATGACTATCAGAAAGTCCGTGCAGTAAATAAAGTACCGGAAAGTTTTTTTCCGGCATAATATAATCAAGATTGGATAAATCATCCTGAACCTCTTCTTCACTTCTCTGCTGGGGTAAAATTACATTCATAGATGTTTCTAGATCCAGTATTTTAGAATAAAAATCAAACTGTACAAATGCCATAACGGACACCTCATTATTTTTTTATTATTTTTATATAAATATATATATCTGGTTTGCTAAACTTATAATGTAACAGATGAATTTATTTCACCTTATATTACCTTATTCACCTCACCTTTTGGTAAGCCCAGTCCAGCCAGCTGCATAAAATAGTAATGTCCTTGCTCTCAACTGTTGAACCACACCAGATTCTAAGTCCCGGAGGAGCAGCCCGATAAGAAGAAATATCATAGGCCACATCTTCTTTGGCCAGAAGCTGTACTATTTTGTCAATTTTATCTTCTTTTAAATCCAGCTGAAGGCAAACACTGGTATGAGAACGTATCTCCGGCTTCTCAGCTAAAAAACTAATCCAGTCTCTTTTATCAACAAATTTCTCTATCTGCTCAAGATTATTTTTACTGCGTTTGATCAGATTTTTCAGCCCTCCAATAGATTCAGCCCATTTTAAAGATTCGAGGTAATCCTGAGTACAGAGTAAAGAAGGAGTGTTAATTGTAGAGCCTGCAAAAAGAGCTTCATTAAAACTACCATTCTTGAAAAGACGAAATATTTTAGGTAAAGGCCATTCGGGAGTATAACTTTTTACCCTTTCCACAGCTCTTGGGGATAAAATCAACATTCCATGTGCTGCTTCACCACCCATGACTTTCTGCCAGGAATATGTACCTACATCAATTTTATCCCATGCTATATCCATGGCAAAAACAGCTGAAGTAGCATCACAGATAGTCAAACCCTCTCGATTGTCCGGAATCCAATCTCCATGGGGTACACACACCCCGCTTGTTGTCCCATTCCAGGTAAATACCACGTCACTGCTGAACTTAACTTTACTAAGATCGGGTAGTCTCCCATACTCTGCAGAAAGCACTCTTAGTTCTTCAAGCTGCAGTTCTTCTCTGATATCCTGAGCCCAGGTATGACCAAATGATTCAAAGGCAATAACATCAACCGGACGGGGCCCGAGCAGATTCCACAGAGCCATTTCAACCGCTCCAGTATCAGAAGCCGGTACAATTCCCAGCAGATAGTCATCAGGTAATTCAAGTATTTCTTTTGATTTATCAATTGCCAGACTTAATTTCTTTTTACCCTCTTCACTCCTGTGTGAACGCCCAAAAGGTGTGGATGATAAGTTCTGGAGGTCAAAAGATGGATATTTTGCACAGGGACCTGAAGAAAAGGTCGGTCTTTTGGGTTTCCGGGTTGGTTTCTCAGACATATCTTAATCACTCCTCTTAGTATATAACACAGCATTCGGTTCTTTATATGATATGTTACACATAAGAAATAATATTTTTGCAATCCGAAGGCTGTATCTATTTTATATTTGCTTATATATTTGCTAATATTTGATTATATTTGATTATATGAGTTTTTAATTTGTTATATTAAATTTTTTATAATTTTGTGGATTAAATTAGTTATGTGATATAGATGCATTGTATTATAATATTCAATAAGAAACGATAAAATCCTTTGTAGGAAAATGAAATTTGCAAAATTATATCTCTGTATAATAAAAATATTTGCAGCAGAATACTATTTTAGTTAAGTGCTAAAGTAGATTACTGATCTTATATAATATGAGTCACAGCCACTTCTTTGGTGAAAAATCCGGATACAAGCTGTCCTTGCTTCATTCAATAAAAGACAGAACTTTCGTCTTCTAAAAAATATCATCTTCCCCACCCAAATTAAGATCTGGAAAAGATTGTCCGGAATTAAATTCTTCCTTTGTATTATCATTATTTTCAAGAGAAGTAAACTGCAGCTGGTGCAGTTTACTGTATAATCCATCATTATTAATAAGTTCCTGATGGGTTCCCGTCTCCACAATCATCCCTTTATCCATAACAATAATGTTATCCGCTCCCTGAATAGTTGACAGGCGGTGGGCAATGACAAAAGTGGTCCTATCCTGAACAAGATGATCTATTGCCTTCTGAATCAATATCTCCGTCTCGGTATCTACCGAGGAAGTTGCTTCATCCAGAATTAATATTTTAGGATCAGCAAGAATAGCCCGGGCGATAGAAACACGCTGTTTCTGTCCTCCCGACAGTTTAACCCCCCGTTCACCAATTACTGTATTAAAACCCTTAGGCATTTCTTCAATAAAATTATCACAGTTGGCCGCCCGGGCGGCCTGTTTTACTTCATCTTCATCAGCATCCAGTTTTCCGTAATTAATATTAGCCAGCAGGGTATCATTAAATAAAAAAGGATCCTGCTGCACAATACCAATATGGGATCTTAAGGTCTGTGCTTTTATTTTTTTCAGATCATAACCATCAATTTTAATTTTACCTCTCGTCGGATCATAAAAACGAGGGATAAGATTAGTTAGAGTAGTTTTACCGGCTCCACTGGGCCCCACAAAAGCAGCCATCTCTCCCGGTTTTACAGTAATATTTATATCTTTTAGAACTTCTACTTCTTCATCATAACTAAATGAAACATCATCAAATTCAACCAGTCCCTGAACCTCTTTGAGATCTTTAGCATCAGGGTCATCTTTGATTTCAGGCTCAATATCCATAACTTCAAAAACTCTTTCACAGGAGGCCAGGGCCTGCTGGATCTGATTGTAAAACCGGGAAAAACCAGTTATAGGGTTATACAGCCGGGGTAAATATCGAATAAAAGTGACAAAAATTCCCGGACTTATTGACCCGGCATAAACCTTCAGGCTTCCGTATCCCAGAACAACAATTGTCCCCACCTGATTCAAAAAATCAATAATAGGCCGAAAAGTACGAAAGAGTATTCCCAGACGCAGACGAGACTGATAATTTTTCCTGTTTTTTTCTTCAAAGCGTTCATATTCATAATCTTCTCGAGTAAAACCTTTTATTACCCTTATACCGGCAATATTATCCTGAAGCAGTCCATTAAGATCACCAATTCTTTTTCTTAATCTGCGAAAATTTTTTCTAAATTTTAAACCGAAAAATCTGGTGGTTATAATCAACAGAGGAGCAGCAATTAAGGCCAGCAGTGTTAGCCTCCAGTCCCAGAGCAAACAAAAATATAAAACAAAAATAAGAGCCGAAACATTACGCACAAAGTCAATAACCGGATTAATAATCATATCTGCCAGGGAGTCAACATCATTTACCACCCGGGCCATTATATCACCGGTACGGTTATTCTCATAATATTTAAAGGAAAGTTTCTGCAGATGACCATATACTTTACCCCTTAAATCAAAAATTAGGGACTGGCCCACATACACGGTAATAAAACCCTGTATTACGGTAAGCAACCTGCTCAAAATAAAAAGAATAATAAAAACAAGAGCCAGAGTAACCGACTCTGTTACCACAGCCGGATATTCTCTCATCCAGTTGTTAGACATATAGTCAACTGCTCTTTCAATATATGGCGTTATAGGCAGCATTCGGGTAAACTGATCTTCCGGAGATATTAATTCCTCATCTGTATCCTGAGCTCTTTCCCCATTCAGTACAGCCGCCTGTTCTCTTTCTTCAAGAATTTGACCGGAATTACTCCTCTGACCATAACTAAAAATATTATCCACGGCCACACCCAGGACCTGGTCCGGCAGGACTCCAATAAAAGAACCTGCCAGAGCCAAAAATAACACTATGATAATCAAAGGTAAATACGGGCGGGCAAACTTTAAAAGTCTAAAATAAGTTTCCCGATAATTTACCTCCCGGTCATCTTTTCTGTCTCCTCTGGGTCCATGATAATGCAATTGTTTTCCTCCCTGTTATTTGTCAATAATTTTTTGTTGTTTTTCTTATGATTTTTCTTATCTTAATGTTTTATTCTTAAAAAATACCTGTTATATTAAGTATTTCTAATTTGCTGATCATAATTAAATCATGGGCCTCTTCTAGGGTGAGATGACTTTCATCTTCCTGCAAAAGCTGCTGCTTATATTCCAGTTCAGTTATTGTGCCCCTGTTCAGTTTTTCTTTTTGATGCTGACTGTTCATTTCTTCTCTTTGCAGCCTCAGCTCACTCAATTCTTTCTGTTCTTTCCTCAAATATAGATTATTCATTTTATTTTCCAGATCACTTAACAGTTCCTGCTTTTGTTCTTCATAATTTCTTTCTATATGAGTTAACTCATCCTGCTGTTTTTCAATCTCTAGATCACTTACTCCCCCATCAAAAACACTGTACGAAAAAGATATATCCGCACTCCATTCTGGATCCGGCAGCATAAAATTTCCGCCTACAGTTATTTCAGGTGCTGTTTCTTTTTTAAGCTTTACCAGATCTTTTGTGGCCCATTTTTTTTCATTTTCGAAGGCCAGCAGAGCGGTACTATTCTCCAGCAACAATTCTTTTTTTCTTTTTTGATCATGAAAAATATCTGTTTTTTCAATTAAATCCTGTTTTTTATTTAAATATTCTGCTTGATCAGTAATTATTAATTCTTCATTTTCATCCAGACCCAGGCTAAGGGCAAAACTTTTATTCTCCTGATTAAAATTTTCCTCCAGCTGTCTAAAATTTATTCGGGCATCTTTTTTTTCAATTTCAGCATTTATGAGATCTCTTTCCCCGGCTTCATCAATTTCTAACTGACGTTTTACGGTGTTATAGTGATCTTTAGCGTATTTCAGCTGTTCTTGACCAAATTCCACTCTTTTTTGAGACCGTATTAAAGAAAGATAATCACTTATCCATTCAATTATTTTATCATTTTCTTGATATTTATATCTTTCTTTCTGCAGTATTATATTATCCTGGAGCTGTTTAACCCTGGCTTCACTTTCAGTTATAATTCGGGGAAAAAGTACTGTACTAAAATTTATTGACAGATCAATGCTATCTTCAAAATTAATTAAATCACCGGTACTGCTCCCGGATATTCCCAGTGAAGGATTAATATTAAAGCCCTGATATTCACGAAAGGAAGATAAACTTAATGATATATCAGACCTTTCCTCATAAACTGGGTCAGACATATAGCTGTACCCACCACTTAATTCAAGATTCCAATCCCTTCCTGCTTTTTGTATTCTCAAATTTCTTTCCATATTTAATATGTTTTTTCGGGTTTCTCTTAGCTCATTATTGTTTTCAATACCAATATTAATGGCTTCTTCCAGCTTGATCTTATTTTGACCTGCAGCAGTACAGGTACATATAATAAACAGCAAAATTGCTGTTATGAAAATCCATATTTTCCCCCTACTTAAGCTGCTCATCATATACCCTCCCGAGGTCCAACCCCATACTCTGCATTAGATTAAGTTCACTTATCAGATAATTTATTATTGCTCCATTCAATCTGTTCTCTGCTTCAAGTAAATCAATTTCTGCCGACAGCAGTTCATTTTCTGTTCTCGTTCCCGCCCTGTACTGTTCTTCAGTAATCTTGAAATTTTCTTGTTCCTGTTCAAGACTTTTTTCACTCATTCTCATCTGTTCTGCGGTTCTCTGAAAAGAATTAAATTGACTTCGAGCCTGGTTTTTTATCCTGCGAGTATTTTGTTCTAAATTTAAATTGGCCAGCTCTAAATTATTTTCCAGCTGTTTTTCATCCAGCCTGGAAACACCTGAGACCCGGGCCCGTTCTAAAGAAACTTCATTAAGCTCTACCTGCCGCTGATCAACCTCCAGGCTGAAATCATTTTCCAGAATCATATTTACCGTTTCCTCCCGGGAATAATCCATTACTGCGGGCTGTTCCACCTCAGCTAATTTAAAATCAACATCATCTATAAGGCCAATTTCATCCCTGAACTCCTGTATTTTATGCTCCAGTTCTCTTCGGGAATATTCCAGTTCAATCTGGGCATTTTCGTAAGCATGTTCAGCACCTGCCAGACTCATCCGCCCCGTATATCCTGCTTCATACTGGGCTTCGGTAACTTCCAGCTGTCTTTTCTGCAGCTGTTTCTGTTTTTCTAGTATCTCTATTTCTTCCCGGGATGTTAAAATTTCAAGATACATTTCGGTAATCGAAATGATGGTTCCTCTTTTCTGTCCCTGAAAGGATTCTCTGGCCTGATCCATCTGCAGCTCAGCCTGCAGCTCATCATATCTTGATTGAGTGCTTAGTTCTTCAGCCTGTGTTTTTTCATATTCAATTTCAGCATTTTCTAATTCCAGCCGGGCAATTTTAAGATCAATACTGTGTTCCAGAGCCCGTTCAATTGTCTCCGAAGGAATCAATTCAACTATTTCCTGTTCAGCAGTCTCCTGTTCAGCAG
>Ga0207421_10000343_pt1 | contig 59434 bp, 63 predicted proteins | sample SodLakKL_010_SED_4_FD_187542 | JGI IMG/M metagenome (GOLD analysis project Ga0207421, IMG submission 187542) | Alkaline sediment microbial communities from Lake Tanatar, Kulunda Steppe, Russia - 8KL_010_SED (SPAdes) (version 2) | ecosystem: Environmental > Aquatic > Non-marine Saline and...
CCCCAGGCTCAATTAACACTGATCACAAGGCCTCTAAAACAAAAATTCTCTCCTCGTTCAAGAGACCCTTTCCTTACTCTGCTCGGTTTTCAAAGAACGCTGTCGCTTGAGTTTATCTCTCAAGCACGACCTTTTCATATTAGCATGGACCTTTTGTCTTGTCAAACCTTTTTCCCGATTTTTTTATTGTTTTTTTAGATTGGAGGACATGGTTGTCACCACTTTAAAAACAAGCCCATGGAGGCCGGTTTAAAAACATCTAATTGCTGTGCCGATCTTGAAATATTTTCCCGGCACCCGTGAATTGACCGGCCTGCCTGCTCATGGCCGGGAGCGTGTGTGGTGGGTGTTTTTATGCCATTTTACGCTTAATTGTCGAAGCTGCTAATCCAGGTCAGTCCTCGGCCTGAGGGTGGGGAAAAGGATAACATCCCGGATGGAAATATTGTCTGTAAGAAGCATCACCAGGCGGTCGATACCGATCCCGAGCCCACCGGCCGGCGGCATTCCGTATTCAAGGGCGGTAATAAAGTCCTCATCCATCACGTGGGCTTCGTCATCTCCCGCTTCCCGCCTGGTCAGCTGCTGCTCAAACCGCTCGCGCTGGTCGATGGGATCGTTTAACTCGGTAAAAGCATTCGCTATTTCCCAGCCCCCGATAAAACCTTCAAATCGCAGGGTAAGGCGGGGATCGCCCGGCATTTTTTGAGCCAGCGGCGATACTTCGATCGGAAAGCCGGTAACAAAAACCGGTGACAGGAGCTGTTCTTCGCAAAACTCTTCAAAGAACATGTAGAGAATATCTCCCCAGGAAAGGCCCTTGTCCATTTCAAGCCCTGCATTTTTTCCTGCCGTGAAGGCTTCCTCATCGCTTTGAATCTGGGAAAAATCAACTCCCGAAAATTTATGGACTACTTCAACCATGCTTTCCCGCGGCCAGGGCGGAGTCAAGTCTATTTCTTTACCCTGGAAAATAATCCGACCGGTTCCGAATACAGTTTGCGCTATTTCGTAAATCAAGTTCTCCGTCAGTTCCATCATAGTTTCGTAGTCAGCATAACTCTCGTATATTTCCAGGGATGTAAATTCAGGGTTATGGATGGTAGAAATACCTTCATTCCTGAAGATACGCCCGATCTCAAATACTTTATCCAGCCCCCCGACCAGAAGCCTTTTCAGGTGTAACTCGGTGGCAATGCGCATGTAAAGTTTCATATCAAGGGTATTATGGTAGGTGATAAAGGGACGGGCCAGGGCTCCTCCAGCTATGGTCTGTAAAATTGGGGTTTCCATCTCCAGAAATCCCCACCGGTTTAAGATTTCCCGCATGGTCTGAATGATTCGACTGCGGTTAATAAAGGTTTCCTTTACTTCGTGGTTAACGATCAAGTCAACATAGCGCTGACGATAGCGAATCTCCACGTCTTTGAGACCGTGCCATTTTTCAGGCAGGGGACGCAGGGCCTTGGCCAGGTAAGTGTATTCATTAACATTGACCGTGATTTCCCCTTTCCTGGTCCTGAATACTTCGCCGGCAGCCCCGACAAAATCACCGATGTCTACCAGTTCAAAATTCTTATACTGCTCCTCCCCGACCTGGTTGAGGTTCAAATAAACCTGGATCTGGCCCCTGTAATCCTGGAGATGGGCAAAAGTAGCCTTGCCGTGAGACCGAATGCTCATCAACCGGCCGGCAACAGTTACCCTCTGTCCCTCCAGGGAATCAAATTTTTCAATTATCTCTGTAGAGTAGTGGGAGGCTTCATATTTAGGGCCAAAAGGTTCAATGCCCCTGCTCCTTAGTTCTTCCATTTTATTGCGCCTTACCTGCATTAGTTCATTTAGTGGTTGTTCCTGCTCCATTTTTAACCTCCCATTATGCTGTTTATATAACCTGAGTTACTGATATCAGTCCACTGCTTCAATTTTATACTTGCGGGTACCGGCAGGCACCTTGACTTCGACCTGATCCCCGATGGTGTGCCCAATTAGGGATTTACCAACCGGTGATTCATTGGAGATTTTCTTTTCCGCCGGATCTGCCTCGGCAGTGCTGACTAAAGTATATTCCTCTTCTTGATCCGAGTCTAAGTCCCTGAGCTTGACCGTTGCTCCAAGGACTACATGGTGGTCGTCATCATCGCTTTTTTCCAGGAGCCGGGCCCGGCGAAGCATCTTTTCCAGGGTGATGATCCTTCCTTCAATAAAAGCCTGTTCATTTTTCGCATCTTCATATTCGGCGTTATCGGTTATATCTCCGTAAGAAATTGCTTCCTTGATCCGATCGGCAATCTCCTTGCGCTTAACCGTTTTCAGGTGGTGCTGCTCCTTTTCCAGCTTTTCCAGGCCGTCCTGGGTTAAAAGCAGTTCGTCATGATTTACCATGCCTTCAATTTCCATTTCTTCATTTTTAACGTGTTCAGTGTTTTTCATATCATCCATAGTTACTTTCCCCCTCGCTTAATTACTTGGCACCAGATCTCGTGATAACAGTATTATTCAGCAATCAGCCAATCTGAGTTGTCAGCATAAATAACGGCTTCATACCGCAACGAAGCCCATAAAGATAAAGATAGTGTCAAGGATCCCTCGACACTTTTACAGGTAAATCTTAAATATTTGCTATATTATAAGGTGTCTCCCCCCGGTTGTCAAGAAAATAAAACGGCTAAAAAAGGAGGTTTAACCGTTTAAGATCGGCCTGATTAATGGAGATGGACAATCCTCGGTTTTAGTTCCAGTTCTTCAAGTAATTGAAAATACTGCGCTTCACTGAGTTCCTCTTCCCCCCCGGCCATGCATACGAGCAAAGCCTCCATGATATTAGTGCCAAAAGAACGGCCTTGCATCTCCGGCGTGGTAGTGATCAGCGTTTTTACCTTGCGTTCTCTTAGAAATTCAACGTCACTGGAGGTAACGGTATTGGTGACTATAATTTTCTCCGGCAGTTCGACGGGCATGTAGCGGTGGATAAAATGAAAATCGCCGGCGATGATATCGTTCTCCAGGAAATACTTTACATGGCGGGGTTTGTTGATAGTTTGTTTTATCCCGGTCGGGTAAATCATGGTGAAAGGCAGCTGCCCGACCAGCGGGGCCAGGACCCGCGCGACAGCGGCAAGTTTGTTAAGCGAGTTGAGGGGCACGGGCAGGTTGAGGACATAAAGCAGGTCACCGTAGGTCATCTTGCAGCCTGCCTTTTCAAAAGCCTGGGCCATACCGAGACGGTCCATGGCCGACATGAGCAGGACTTTTTTGGGCTCATCAAACAGGTCAGTTTCCTCCATCAGCTGCTCAATAGAGCGTCGTTCAAGGGTATTTTTAAGGCCGGAGCCATCGACTATAGGGGTTTTTTTGGCGGCCCGCCAGATCCGCCTGGCATCCCTGAACTCATAGCGGCGATCAACGGCATAAATATACAGGTCCATTCCGCCCAGGCCAAAAGCATCCACTTTGCCATCAAGTTCACTGATTTTATTGATCATCTCGTTCATGTCACCATCAGTGCCAATCCGCTCAATCTTGTACTGTTCGCCTTTCAATTCCACGGTAACGACATGATCTCTCGAAGATGAACCGAGGCTAATTCCCACTATCCGTTTCAAGTTTATTGCTCTCCTTTCGCTGCTTTGCTATAACCAGGTCCAGTGTATTTTTTAATTGCTGCGGATCGAGATAACGGTCTTCCCGGATTGGGGTCGGCCCGAGGTTGATATAGATGATCTGGATATCGAGCAGGGCTTCGGCCAGGTGGTGCCATCTTTCTGAGGTAATCATGATCAAGGTATCAAATTCACGCAGCCTGGCCACCAGGTCAAACATGCGGTTGAAAAAATCAAGGGCCTGCTGGTCACGAACCATTTCCCACCGGTCCCGGTTATTGAGCAGCAGATAAAAATCAAGCCCGTAAGAGTGGCAGATATCAGAAAGGTCCCCTGTATTCTCTAAAGGAAAACCGATCACAGCCACCCGGTTGCCCTTTCTAATCTCGCCTATGGCTTCCAGGCGGGACACAAAACTGCGATCCAGATGCAGACGTTTGGCCGTCTCCTGCTGGGACACACCCTTTTCCCGCAGTTCCAGGACCCTCTCTACAACCCGGGTGGCCTTGCCGAGGCTGATCATTTTGTCGCCGACCCTGTATACCCGTTCAGGTTGCACCGGTCATAATCCACCTTTGTGCACAGGATTGTGATCGCTACAATTTTAGCACTAATAAGGTCCGGGAGCAATTAATTTATGGGCGGGAAACGGCACAGCAAAGGATTTGCTTCTCGTTCAAAAAAACTAAACGATATTCATAGTCCTGTTCACCTTGCCAGCATGAACTGTTAATTTAAAAATACCCGGGGAAATATCAATTTCAGTTTTCCGGCAGGAAAGATGAGTAAGCACGAAGGATCTTTTCCATATCTTCATAGGTCGCAGCCCGGACCAGCTCGCGGCGGGCGGCAGCTGCTCCCGGAAACCCTTTGATATACCAGGCAGTATGCTGGCGCATCTCCCTGACCGCCACCCTCTCGCCTTTCAGCTCACATAAAAGCGACAAGTGCTTGAGAGCCATTTCAATAACCTGATCCAGGGAAGTGGCTTCCGGCAGTTTCCGGTTCTGAAGCAGGGCCATGACAGCGGAAAATATCCACGGATTACCCATGGCGGCCCGGCCAAGCATAACCCCGTCACAGCCGCAGTAAGAAAACATCTTTTTTGCCTTCTGCGGTGTATCAATATCTCCATTGCCAATCACCGGTATGGCCAGTGCTTCTTTCACCTTCCTGATGATATCCCAATCCGCAAAACCGCTGTAACCCTGGTCCACGGTCCGGCCGTGGAGGGCAACGGCACTTATTCCCGCATCTTCGGCCTGCCGGGCGATATCAACTGCATTAACTGTGTCCTCACTCCAACCTTTGCGCAGCTTAACGGTAACCGGACAAGAAACGGCCCCGCTCACCGCTTTAAAAATCTCGGTACACAGCTTCGGGTTGCGAAGGAGGGCTCCGCCTTCGCCGTTGCGGGTAATTTTAGGGGTAGGACAGCCCAGGTTTAAGTCGATAAAATCAGCACCGTGTTCCTCGATCCTCTGTGCCGCCCGGGCCATAAGACCGGGGTCGGAACCAAACAGCTGAAACCCGATCGGCCTTTCATCTCCGGTAAAAAAAAGCAGGTCATAGTGACGGCGGCTGTTATAAAGGAGCCCCTTGGCGCTGATCATCTCCGAGTAGACCAGGGGGCAACCCTGTTCCCTGGCCAGTAGGCGAAAGGGGTGGCTGGTCACTCCCGCCATCGGGGCCAGGGCCAGCCCCGGTCGCACTTCGATGGGCCCTATTTTCAGCAACAGATCTTCTTGCATGGCCGCTCCTGTCTTTATCCTCTGCCCTGGATTGGAAATGCAAATATAACACAACCAGGACAAGATCAGTTCAACCGGTTTAAGGCGCCCGGCAGATGGCAGATAAAACTTTGGCAGCCGTGGTAGTTGAAGGGCTGCCATACGAGTTAACGGGGGAAGATTAATCAACCAGGCCGGAACTCTATCATCAATACTTACACCCGTCCGGGCTTTTTAAAGGCGGATGGTGAAATTTACGCCCCGACGTTAAGGTTCCGGGAGCGGCGCTGTTCCATTAAATCGACAAAGGCTTCCAGCCTGGTCTGAACCCCGGCCGAACCGGTTTGTTCATCAATAAAGAGGGTCAGAACCGGGATGCCGTAATCCTTGCTGAGCTTTGGCACAATGCTTTTGGCCACAATTTCAGGGATGCAGGCAAATTCGGGGGCGTACTTGGCTCCCCTGGACAAAGTCTGGCGGGTAGGCCGAATAGGAGTGATCGATTCATGGCCCAGATCTTCCAAAATCAGCTCCATAACCGGGGTCAGGGTCCCCATATGTCCAAAAGTCGCTTTCACGGAAAAAAGCCTCCCTTACCGGTGATCAGGCCAGGTAGCGGCGGGCCAGTTCTTTCAAAAAAGCGGTCTTTAAGTGCAAACTGGCTGTATCGATCCTTTCGTTTCGGCCGTGAATGGTGGTCCTGGCTTCGCCGTCGAAGTTTTTATCCATGTGGCCAATCCCGTAAGCAGGTATCCCCGCACTGCGTAAAAACTTTGAATCGGTGGAACCGGCAGATATAACCGGCAGGCAAAGCGCACCTGGGCCGCCCTGTTCCAGGGTAATTTCTTCCATCAGTTTGTAATAAGGTTCTTCCGAGCTGGAGAAAGTAGGTGGGCGGTATTCGTTGAAATCTATTTCAATATCCCGTCCAACCACCGGGCGGAGCTCGGATTCGACATATTCACAGTCCTGGCCCGGCATAATCCTGATATCAACGCTGGCTTCACAGTAATCGGGCACAATGTTGGTCTTGGTTCCGCCCTGGATTATATTCGGCGAAACGGTCATCCGGGTCATCGATCGCAGCGACTCGACGAACCCTTTTCCCAGAGGCAGTTTTTCAAGGAAATTGTCGATTTCAGTAGGCTGGACCAGGTTTTTGTCAATGCCAAAAAGTTCGGCCAGGCTTTTAAACAACCTCTCCACTTCCGATATCAGCACCGTTTCGGCCCAGTAGTTGTTTAACCGGGTTACCGCCCGGCTTAACTTAACCACGGCATTGTCGGCCAAAGTCGGGATCGATCCGTGGCCCGACTTGCCCCTTGCCTTCATAGTGCACCAGGCAGTGCCTTTTTCGCCAACCTGGAGGAAATAAATGATTTTGCCGCTTTTGATTACGGGCTGATCGGCCCCTTCGTTAACCGCAAAGTCAGCCCTGAGCTTATCTGGATAATTCTCCAGCAGGTAGCCCGTTCCCAGGCGGCCTCCTTTTTCTTCGTCTGCCGTAGCCGCTATGATCAGTTCACCCTGCAGGGGCGCCTTTTCTTCAATCAATTCCAGGGCGGCCGAAACCTGGGCGGCCATTAAATCTTTACAGTCAAGGGCACCGCGCCCGTACACAACACCGTCCTTGATTTCTCCGGAAAAGGGCTCGAAATCCCAGCCATCACCGGCCGGGACCACGTCTGAATGGGATAGATAAAGGACATTTTTGGGCCCGGAACCGATCCGGACAATGAAACTGCCCCTTCCTTCCTCGGGTTCAACTATTTCGCCTTCAACACCGGCCTTCTGGAAGAGATCCTTAAGGTAATGGGCCACCACCGTCTCGTTACCCGGTGGGTTAGAACTGTCGATGCGGATCAAATCGCTCAAGATCTTTTCAGGAGAGCGTTCCATTGTCTTACCTCCCTGTGCCGTAAAAGTATAAAAAGCTTATCATATCGATCTGTTTCTGTTAATTGACTTCTTTCAGGAGATGGCAGGAAGCATAATGATTAGGGCCCACTTTTTTTAAAACCGGGATTTCCACCTTGCAGATATCCTCCGCTAGCGGGCAGCGGGTGTGGAAGGTACAGCCTGGAGGCGGGTTTGAAGGACTGGGAACATCCCCTTTCAAAATAATTCGCTCCTTTTTATGTCCCGGCTGCATTACCGGAACTGCGGAAAGAAGGGCCCTGGAATAGGGATGCATGGGGTTGTCATAAAGCTCTTTTTTAGGGGCATCTTCAACTATGCGTCCCAGGTACATTACACCAACCCGATCGGAGATGTGCTTGACCACACTCAAATCGTGAGAAATAAACAAAAATGTAAGGCCATACTTTTCCTGCAACTTTTCGAGCAGATTTATGATTTGGGATTGGATGGAGACATCAAGGGCAGATACCGGTTCATCAGCGACAATAAATTCCGGCTCCAGGACCAGGGCCCTGGCAATCCCAACTCTCTGACGCTGTCCCCCGGAAAATTCATGGGGATAGCGCCGGAAATGATGTTCATCAAGCCCGCAATCTTTAAGAACAGAAACTACCCGCTCTCTTCTTTCCTTCCCCCTGGCTATACCATGAACTTCCAGAGCTTCTCCTATTGCTTCGCCCACGCTCATCCGGGGATTAAGGGAGCTGTAGGGGTCCTGAAAAATAATTTGCATCTCCCGGCGCAAACTTCGCAGTTCATCTTTCTCCATAGATACAAGGTCTTTATCTCTAAAGCATACTTTGCCGCCGGTAGGTTCAAGCATCCTTAAAATAGTCATGCCGGCAGTGGATTTGCCGCACCCGGATTCTCCTACCAGCCCGTAAGCTTCCCCTGATTTAATACTAAAATCGATTCCATCAACCGCTTTTACATATCCGGTTACCCGGGAAAAAACACCGGCCTTGATCGGAAAGTACTTTTTCAAGCCTTCTACAGTTAGTATTTGCTGAGGGGGATTCATTTATTTCACCCCTTTTGCTTCCTGTTTCTGATACAGCCAGCACCTGACGCTGTGGCCCGGGGCCGGTTCAAGTAGATCGGGCATTTCCTGCTGACAAATTGGCATCATTTCTTTACAGCGCGGATGAAAAGCGCACCCTTCAGGCATAGCCATGGGGTTGGGGACATTACCCGGAATAAAGTCTAAAACTTCTTTTTCTTCTTCAAGCTTCGGCTTGGAATTGATCAAACCGGCGGTATAGGGGTGCAGGGGATTGTTAAATAGCGACTCCACATCAGTGCTCTCTACAACCTTGCCGCTATACATTACTATCACATACTGGGCCATCTCGGCTATAACTCCCAGGTCATGGGTGATAAAAATAATAGCCGTATTTATTCTTTCCTTTAAATCCCGCATTAACTCGAGGATCTGGGCCTGGATAGTTACGTCCAGAGCGGTAGTGGGTTCATCAGCGATCAGCAATTTAGGATTGCAGGAAAGGGCCATGGCAATCATCGCCCGCTGTCGCATTCCCCCGCTCAGCTGATGGGGGTAATTATCGAGGATTTCTCTGGGCCTGGGTATGCCGACCAGTTCCAGCATCCGGCCCGCTTCTTCCCAGGCGGCAGATCGCTCGAGCCCCTGGTGAAGGCGGATCGCCTCACTGACCTGGTCTCCAATCTTATAAACCGGATTCAGGGAAGTCATCGGCTCCTGAAAGATCATAGCAATTTCGTTTCCTCTAATAGTGCGCATCTCTCTCTCAGTGAGGGTCAGTAAATCACGATTGTTTAAATATATTTTCCCACCCTCAATTTTTCCGGGAGGGTAATGAATCAGCCTCATTATGCTGAGGGAGGCCACGCTTTTGCCGCAACCTGATTCCCCCACTATTCCAACCACCTCACCGGGTTTTACACTAAAAGAAACACCATCGACGGCACGAATAACAGCCTCGTCCGTGTAAAATGTAGTCCTTAAATCTTCCACCCGCAGCAGTTCGTCCATATATTACCTTCCTTTAATTGATTGGCTATATTAGTTAGTCATACTTGTATAAATTATAATCCAGCAAAAAAACTTTTTTATAAAACCTTATCCATACTTACGTGAACGGGGATCCAGGGCATCGCGCAAACCATCACCGAGCAGGTTAAAACCTAAAACCATGAGAAAGATTGCCAAACCGGGGAAAGTGGTAAGGTAAGGAGCCGAGCGCATATATTCCCTGCCATTGCTCAACATCGCCCCCCATTCAGGATCCGGCGGCTGCGCTCCCAGTCCCAAAAAGCCAAGCCCTGCAGCCCAGAGAATTGAAGTTGCAATCCGAAATGTAGACATTACAATGATCGGGCCCAGGCAGTTGGGCAGAATATGGCGAATAATAATCCTGGCATCACCGATTCCAAGAGATTTGGCTGCAGCCACATATCCTTCTTCTTTGACAGAGAGGACTGACCCGCGCACCAGGCGAGTATAGATCGGTATTGTGGAAATGCCAACTGCAATCATAACCTGCTCCACCCCGACGCCTAAAATTGTCACCACCACAATAGCTAATAGAATGCCGGGAAAAGCAATTAAAATATCGATAATCCGCTGCACAAATAAATCTAATTTTCCACCGTAATAGCCGGATAGGGTGCCGACCGGAATTCCTACCGCCAGCCCAATTGCCACAGTAATAAAACCTATAGCCAAAGATATCCTGCCCCCGTAAAGGATGCGCGTAAACACATCGCGTCCCTGCCAGTCCGTGCCCATTAAATTCTCGCTGGAAGGATCCTGCAAAGCATTGATTAAGTCAAGTTTGATCGGATCGTGGGGGGTAATGAAAGGGGCAAAAATAGAGCAAACCAGGAACAAAGCCAGGATAACCAGCCCAAGCATAGCCATTCGATTACGCCGCAAATGACGCCAAACCTGGCGAATTTCAGAGTCACTTTTCGGGGTCTGCAGTTGACTTATTTGATCTACCTTTTTCTCCATCGGCATCAGCCCCCCTCCTGTGTACCATAAGTAATCCGGGGGTCGAGCAAGGCATAAAAAATATCAACCACCAGGTTAATGATCACAAAAAACAAAGCTAATAGCATGACCGCACCCTGCACCACCGGATAATCCCGGGTCAGGATTGAATCTACCAGGAGACGGCCAATACCCGGCCACGAAAAGACTGTTTCGGTCAACACGGCGCCACCAAGCAGGATGCCGAACTGCAGGCCCATTACGGTAATAACTGGAATAAGGGCATTTTTTAGAGCATGCTTATAGACAACCACTCTTTCGACCAAGCCTTTGGCCCGGGCAGTATTAATATAATCCTGGCCTAAAACATCAAGCATACTGGAACGGGTAATCCGGGCAATCAGGGCGGTTGTAGCCAGCCCCAGGGTCATAGCCGGTAATATTAAATGTCTCCAGCTTCCAATGCCGCTTGAAGGAAGCCAGCCGAGAGAAACCGAAAAAAGCAGCTGAAACATTAATCCCAGCCAAAAAACAGGAATGGCAATCCCCACCAGGGCAAATAACATGGTGAAATTATCAAATAAGGAATAGCGTTTGGTAGCCGAGATAATGCCGGCGCTCATACCAAGGATCGTAGCAATGCCCATTGCCGCAACAGTTAAAATTAAAGTGTTAGGAAAGCGGGTAAACAGCTCCACCGTTACCGGCCTGCGGGTATAAGCGGATCTGCCCAGGTCTCCCTGGAGGACATCGCTCATATAAACATAATATTGTAAATATAGGGGTTCATCTAAAAGATATTCCTGGCGGACTCTTTCCACGTATTCCTGGCTGGCATGGACACCGGCGATTATCCGGGCGGGATCGCCGGGGATAAAACGGACAATGGAAAAAGCCAGTATTGAAACCCCAATCAACACAGGTATAGCAAGTAAAAGCCTCCTGATCACGTAACCATACACTTATCGTTAACCCCCAAAAAACTTGTCCTCAGAGACTCAATCTCGTCAATTATAAACCATAGCTAAAAATAAATAAACACGTACCAAAGCTAATCTGAATCTAATCAGACCAGCACTACCAAACCCATGAATTTAATTAGACAGTTAAGGGGCAGGGCCATTGTAAACATGCTTCTTACACTTCACCCTGCCCCAATACAAATTAACTTACCCTAAACCGGGGGATATATCCCCGGCAGCACCTCCAGGACTTCTTATTCTACAATGTATGCATCCCAGGCTGAAATATTTTCCAGCGGGTGGTGGATTAGCCCTTCAACGCGGTCAAGCTCGGCATTAACCTGGACCTGATCATAGAGGAAGAGCCATGGCGCATCGTCCCAGATGATTTCAAGCGCTTCAGCATACAGCTCTTCGCGGACATCAGGATCCAGTTCTCTTCTTGCCTCTTCAAGAAGGGCGTCTACTTCTTCGTTTGCATAGTAAGCCCGGTTGCTTGCCGGAGGCCATTCACCGGAGTGCAACAGAGGATAGAGGCCATAATCGCCGTCCCAGGTTACAGTGCCCCAACCGAGCATAAAGGCATCGTGCTCTGCATCAGCAGGGTCTTCCTGGCTGACCACTTCAAGGAATGTGCCCCAGTCGTAAGTTGTCAAATTGACCTGAATGCCTACTTCTGCCAGCATACCCTGCACAGTTTCAGCCACAGTTGCATCCATTGGGTAGCGTCCGGCCGGGTGGAACAGTTCCATTTCAAAGCCATCTTCATAACCGGCTTCAGCCATGAGTTCCTGTGCTTTTTCCGGATCGTACTCATAAGGGCCTACCTCGTGATAACCAAAAACGGCCGGTACGATGGGAGCCGAGGAAGGCTCATATGCTCCGGCAAAAATAGCATCAACAATGGCCTGTTTATCAACCGCATAGTTTAAAGCCTGGCGTAATTCTTTGTTGTCTTTAAACAATTCGCTTTCCATGATTAAGCCAATATAAACGGTGCGAACACTGTCTTCGAATACCACCTCGAGGCCTTCAACGTCCTGAAGACGTTCAATTTCAGCAAACGGGATATCCATTACTGCATCTACTTCTCCGGTTTCAAGCATGATCACTCTGGAACTGCCTTCAGGAACGAACTTAAAGGTAACATTTTCAAGCTGGGGTGCTCCGCCCCAGTAATCTTCGTTTCTTTCCATAACAATCTGCTCACCGCGATCCCAACCAGCATACTTAAATGGGCCGGTTCCTACCGGAGCCTCAATATCTTCCCCTTCATCCAGCGCTTCTATTGAAGCCGGGCTGTGTATGGCAATGAAAGAGTGAGACAGGTGGGTAATAAGCGGCGCAAACTTCTCTTCCATGTGGATTCGAATAGTATATTCGTCCACTACTTCAACTTCGTCCACCTCGCCAAGGAGAAATGCAAAGATGGCTGTATCTTCTTCCTCGAATTCACCTTTGCCCATGAAACGGTCAAGATTATATTTTACCGCTTCGGCATTGAAGGGTTCGCCGTCATGGAAAGTAACCCCTTCACGCAACTCAACCAGATAAGCCATCCCATCATCTTCAACTTCCCAGTTCGTGGCCAGAGCCGGTTCCAGTTCACCGTCTTCATTCAGGTAAATCAGGTTTTCTACCATGTGTTCGGAAACCGTAGCCGCTGGTGCTGAAGACATCTTGTTCGGGTCAAGGCTTTCCGGTTCTGCACCAATGGCAATTGATATTTCCTGAGCCACTTCTACCGGTTCTTCCGGTTCTTCAACGGGATCCTCGACCACTTCTTCAGGCTCACAACCGGCGATCATAAATCCCAAAAGCAACGCCGGTATAATCAACAAAACCAAGAACCTTTTCACGTCAATATACCCCCTTAATATTTAATCTTAGGAAAAATGTAAAATGTTAAACATTCTTTCTTCATTAATCACCACCTTTGTCCACGTCTCTATAAAATTATCAATATATCGATTGGGTTTCTGTAGTTATTTTATTACAATATTATAAAATCGGCAATAGATCATATCAAGGAGTTAAAACATAAATTTAAATAGTCCGTCAATTATCATCTAAAATTTGCAGTGATGTAAAAAATTGCATCTATAAATCCAACTATTTTCTTGAGAAGCATTATTTAACAGCCTGATCTGATTCTGCAAGCAGTTCATCCCACCTGCCGCACCGGCCGGCCCAGCAAACCTGGTTACTGTAATACCAGAAAAAATTCTGGGGCATGACTTTTGAATAGCGGCGCATTTCACGCTGGGGAATTTGTTCAAAGGTTACTACCTCAACCCCCAATTTTTTCAATTTATCGTAAATCCCGGCACTGATGAAAGGATCATATATAGCGTAGGGATAACCCAGCAGGGCCACCCTGGTCCGGCCGGCAGGTTTGAAGACCGGAATGAACGGAATATTTTTAGGAGGCGCTTCTTTTGAGCCAGAAATGACTTCAAAAGCTTTTACCGGTTTAAGTCCCTTTAACAACAGTCCCTGGTATTTCCGCTGCTTTAAGATGACGCTCACAGCTGCATAGGCCTGGGTCAGAGGATTCCTGACCCCTATTGACAATGCAACCGACCTGAAAAAGCGCCACAGACCGCCCGGCAGGCCTTTAAGATTATACCTGACATCAATTATAGACGGTATAGAGGGCCCGGAATAACGGACCATATCCGAAAGCCCGAGAAATTTGGGGCAGAAGGTTGCTTTCCCATCAGCACTGATCATGCGGGGCACGAAAATATAATCTGCCCTACCTATTAAATCCAGGACATGGCCATGAAAAACTTTAATTGGTATGCAGGCGTCATTGACGGTTTCCTTTATCCCATCCTCCAGGATCTTCCGGTTGGTGTTTTTCGAAATAACTATTTCTGCACCCAGCTTCTCCAGGTAAACTCCCCACAGAGGGTAAAAAGAATAATATGAAAGGGCCCGTGGAATACCAACCTTACCTGCCTTTTCATTGTCCTCACCCCGATAACTATAATAGCATAAAACAGATGAAGAGAGACTACAAATTATTCTTCCCTTTAAATGAGTGCTACATATTCGGCTTCCTTTATCCGCACTCCTGCAAAAAACCAGCTGCCCGCATTTTTTGCGGGCAGCCTTTTATAATAAAGCAAGCTTGTTCTTTTCTTCACATTTATATTCAGATCATAATTTATCGTCAAGACTTACCTGCACAACCAGTAAACCGGGTCTACAAAAATTTCACAATAAACCCTTATAGCCTAACTTGAATTTAACCTGCTTTCCTGCGTGCATCTTTAAGGATCATCTGCACCACGAGGAGAGCTGTTGTCAAAAAAGCACCGATAAACAAAACTGCATTGGTCACTTACTCTCCCTCCCTTTGATTGAGGTTTAATCTTCCTTTACCTGGTTATTATTACGTTTCTTTGATTCACTTTGAAGCAGGCGAAATGAAAGATACCGAACGCCCCATGAAATAAGTAGTATTATACCGAGTATTAATACGTATTGTAAGATTGTAAGAAACCTCGCTTTCCAGATTAGTAACGGCTCTGCTGCAAATAATTAGCTCGGAAAAGTATGGTGACATTATACCCTCCGTAAACTAACTTGTCAACGAATTTTTAATTTTATACACAATCAGCCCAATCTTTGTAATGTAGCTGAAATACTAACTTCTTTATAATGAAAACAGTTATTGGTTAATCCTGGGATCAAAGCCTGCAGATTATAATTCCTGTCTAACCAGTCTAAGGCTAAACTAAAATTTTTGTGAATTTATTATATATAATCTTAACAGCCATGTCAACAAGATTGCAAATATTTACATAAGTTAATTTTTTCTCAAGCTAGCGCTTAAATGAACAATAATTAACTTGTGGAACCAGGATGAAGAATGTTTGAATTCATAAGGTTATTCAAAGTTTAACCCTGATAATTATAAACAAACCTTCATACGAGAAACTTTGCCCGCAACAAACATTACCCGGTTTTACTATATGATGGTTTTGCTATCTAATCTGAGCCCCTTCAGAACCCATTGTGCTATTGGCTTTAAAGCTATTGTCCTTTCCCAGGCTCTATGCTATAATCTTGGAACAGAAACGGGGCGTAGCGCAGTTTGGCAGCGCGCTTGGTTCGGGACCAAGAGGTCGCCGGTTCAAATCCGGCCGCTCCGACCAATAATAAAAGGAGTTTGGGGTTATATGATTACCTCAAACTCCTTTTATTGCGCATTATTGAGCGAACAGAAAATTTTTCATCATTCTTTTAACAGCAAGCCTTCCAATTTATCGGTAACTGTTTTTTATATATCAGGCAAACCATGTGAACAGGTAATCCAGCCTCAGGTTTGTGATCGTATGTCACAGCCTCCCTGTATTCCCTCCATTACTTATCATACCTGGATATGCCTTCAGTCCTAACTATTAACCCCATCGGATAAACAAAATTCCAGAGAATGGATAAAATTATCCGTTTTTATTGGCCGAAATTCATCCCGTTTATTTTACCTTTTACTTTTACCGTTTATACGGCTTTTAGGCCTAAAACTATTACCTTCGTCCTGCAGAAACAACAATCTCTTCTCCTGTAATTCCAGATGAGTTGTCACTGGCCAAAAAAGCTACAACTGAAGCTACTTCTCCTGGAGATACCATTCTTCTTAAAGGTGTGTCTTCGATAGTCTTTTCGATCATTTCCTCATATGAAATATTGTGGTCTTTTGCTCTCTTATTAATAACCTGATTAATACGCTCCCCCTCAACAGCACCGGGGCAAACTACATTTACTCTTATATTATATGGCCCTACTTCCTGGGCTACAGCTTTAGACATACCGATCATGGCCCACTTGGAAGCACAATACGGGCTACGATTCACAACCCCTTTGACCCCGGATAAGGAAGAAATATTAATAATAGAGCCGCGTTTAAGTTTGGCCATAATTGGAATTACATTTTTGATGTAGAGAAAAGAAGAAGTTAAGTTCACCGACATCGTTCGCTCCCAATCTTTTAAAATGATATCTTTAATTGGATCATTCGGTCCCATAATTCCTGCATTATTTACTAAGATATCAATTTTACCAAAGGATTCCAATGCTTTTTGTACTGACTTTTCTACCACTATTTCTTGTGATATATCGCCTGGGCAAACTAAAGCTTTACCTCCAAATAATTTTACTTCTTCTGCTAAAATTTCGAGGAGATCTTTATCTCGGGCTACAAGCACTAAGTTAGCGCCCTTTTGGGCTAAACATTTGGATATTTCTCTACCCAACCCTTTACCTCCCCCTGTGATTAAAGCAACTTTTCCCTCAAGATCCATAAAAATCTCCTCTTTGAAATATCAGTATAAGTTTAATACAACTACTCCTGCAGTTACTAGAAAGGCGCCCAATATCAAGCGGATATTAATTATATCGATTTGTTTCAATAATATAAACGACAATATAACTGCAAATACCGGTTGGATATTCCTGATGGCAACAGCATGCCAAACCGGAATTAATGTAAACGCCATTAAAAGGCTGTAAGCTCCAACAAAATTACATATACCCGCTCCTAAGTAAAAGTAAATGCTTTTACGGCTTATGCGCTTGAGCATGCCAAAATTTACAGTTTTTCTAAAGCAAACCATGGCTATAACTGTTAAAGCTGTAGCCTGGAATACAAAAAAAGCTGTATTTGGAGTTGCTCCGATATCTAAAGCCATGCCCCTGCCAATCTGTGAAAAAGCAACACATAGCCCGGACAGTATTGCGATAATACCTCCTGCAAGTTTTGTTTTTTTCATAAGCATAATAGTCCCAGCGTGGCGGTGATATCCGACAACGACTATCCCGGCAATAATCATCAAAACAGATAACTTTCCAATTAAATCAGGCGTTTCGCTCAGAACAACATAAGCAAACAAAGTTGCAAACAGTGGATTTGAACCTCCCCACAGAGCTGAAGCATGGGAAGATCCTACCTGAGCAACCGCGGTAGTTAAAAGAAGCAATCCAAGCAAAGGACCCATAATACCGGATAAAATAAGGATTAACAAAATTTCAAGTGAAAGCGCTTTGAATTCCCGGATAATATTAAAGCCCAAAACTTCTGCAATAGCAGCTGCCATGACAAACATACCCAGGGTCATCGACATGCTGACTAAACGAATTTCCCATACATTGCCGGAATTATCTTCCGTTAATCCTATACGGATTAAAATACTGTCAAGGGTAAAGCAAAGCGCTGCCAGTAAAGCAAAAAATCCACCCATTGTAAATTGATTACACCTATTTCCAGATATTAAGCATAATATAATGCTTGTTTTTCTTTTTATTAAAGTCTCAGCCGGACATGACCAAATAATGTTTATAGATTATTATTCGCCAATAATATCATAGTCCCAGTCCACAATGCCTCCGAAGTCATAAACATTTTTATAGCCCATTTCAATTAAGGCCCTTGAGGCGAGTTCGCTGCGCCTGCCGGTCCGGCAGTAAACCAGGATAGTCGCATCTTTGTCAGGCAGTTTATCTTCAGCCAGTTCTTCTATTTCATAGTCGGGGATCAAAATAGCGCCCTCAATGCGTTGTTCTTCAAATTCCTCCTCGGTGCGGACATCAAGGATAATTACATCTTCACTTTCCATCATTTCTTTTGCTTCAGCGGCATCAATCCTAATATATTCACCTCCTGCTGCCGGCTCCGGCCCGGTTTCAGCAGCACATGAAACGAAGAAAAGTGTGGACAGGATTAGCATGAATATTAGCAAAACCTTTTTCATTGGATGAACCTCCAATCGGAAATAATCACCTGTGAACAGAAGCAATCTCACTTACCAGTCGGCCTGGCACAAAATGACCGGCGGTCAATATCAACAGGGCCGCCAGGACCGCTCCGATTGAACTGAGCTGGATGGCCCTGCTTAAACCGGTAAAATCGGACAGGAAGCCGGTAAAATAAGGGCCGAAGCTGTAGATGGCTGTATAAGCGGTGCTGAAGAGGCCAAAACCGGCTCCCTGGTAGCGAGGCGGCATATGGCGCAAAACGTAGGAATTGATCAAGGTATTGGTATTTAAACACATCGCTCCCAGCAAGGCCAGAACGATCAAAATCTGCAGATACCCGTCAACAACAGTAAGAGTTATAAATGATGCTATGCTAAAGACAAGGTTAAAAAACAAGACCGGGTTATTGCCAAAGCGATCAGCCAGCCAGCCTATGCCAACCTTTGCCGCCAGGCCGGCGATGGCCACGGTAATAAACATGCTGTTTGCAACATCGTAGCTGTAGCCTCTTTCCTCAACCAGGAAGGTGGGAATAAAAGAATTAATTCCCGTCCAGGATAGCGCCCCCAGGCCGCCGACAAGGGTGCTCCAGATTATAAAGCGCTTGATCAGGGGATCGCGAAATATTGCCGCTGAATAAGAAAGGTCCCGGTATATTTTTTTGAAGCTGTTTTTCTGCTTTGCCTTAGGCTGCAGGTTTTGATCGCGCCGGCCGGGATCAATGCCATTTTCTGCTTCGTATTCCTTTTCAAATCGGATAGAACGGTTGCGGGTCCGGAAAAAAAGCAGGGTTACCACAATCAGAACCAGTCCAGTTAAAATAAAAAGCAGCTGCCAGCTCAGGAACAGGACAAACAGGGTTACCAAAAGAGGCGAAATAATTCCGGCCATTATGCCGAATGATTCAAAGGCTGCCGTAGCGGTAGCCGCCCTCCGGCGGGAGCCGATTATCACCGCCAGGGTATACCCCGCCGTTACGTATATGCCGCTGCTGACTCCAAGGATAAAGGTCAGCAGGGCCAGGACCGGGTAATTCGGGGAAATGGAAACACCAATAAAAGAAAAGGCCATCGCGGCGCTGCCAATCAGAACAGTTTTAGTACATCCAATATGATCGGCTATCACGCCTGAGGGGAACCGGGCCAGGGCATAACCGAAAAAAACCAGGGTAACCAGCAAACCGGCCTGGGTATTGTCAATTAAAAAGGCTTCCCGCAGGGGTAAAAGCAGGGGCGGGAAAAGGTTTTTGGTCAGGGCCTGGAAGAAAAAGATAGCGGCATTGAGCATAAACACTGACCCGAACACCAGCCGAAACAGGCTGCCCTGGTTGTTAGATTGATTTGCTGCCATCTATTTATGCCGCCTCCAAAAATAAAGGACAATCCCGGCTTATACCGGGATGCTGTCCTCCATGATTAAGCCAACTTATGTTGTTAAGTTACTAGGAAAAGAGATCTTTTAGCTGGGCCTTGATTTCGTTAGTCTCTTTTTCTATTTCCTTTTTGATTTCTTTCCACTTGTCTTCGCCTGCGCCTTTCATTGCGTCCAGCTTCTCTCTCTGTTTCTCTACCCTTTGCTCCAGTTCCTTGATCCGGTCCTGGTATTCAAGTTTTGTTTCTGCTCCTTTTTTCTGAGCCTGTGCTTTCAGTTTTTCAACTTCTGCCTGCCATTCTTTAATCTGAGCTTCCAGTTTTTCCTGATATTCTTTCTTATCCACCTGTAATCACCTCCATTTTAAGAAACATGGTCTTTCTCGCGCACATGCGTAAAGTTAAAATTTTAACAGCAATCACCTAATGGTCTAGTGAAATCAAAGAGATGGTTTCCAATGTGCCCGAGTGTTAATACAATTATAACATCCGATGTCCGTAAATGATACAGGGGCTTTATTTCGAAGAGCACAGTAATAAATTTTAAAACACCCGGCCCGGGGAAAAAAGTTCTTCCAGGCTTCCGGTAAAACAATCCCTGAGCCTGTTTATACGCCATAACGCCTCCCGAGAGGGGACAATCCTGCGGGGCCTGTTGAGCAGGTAAAGGGAACGGTTAAATTCGACCTGAATCCAGGGAATATAACCTTCGTGGCCGTGTTTTTTAGTTATATAACCGCCCCGAAAAGGATCATTTAGAGAAACGGCCGGCCCTTCCCATTCGCCGGTTATATCCTTCAGGCAGCGCTCCAGGATCTCTGCCAGGGCCCGCAGCAAACCGGGCGGAGCGGTTACCGGCTCATCCAGCTCCTCGCCGTCTTTACCGCCCCGGTTGCTGAGGCAGACCAGGGGACGTTTCCTTCCGGTTTCCCCTCCGCCTTTAATTCGCGGCTCCCTTTCCAGCATGGTATGGCAATCCAGGCCCAAAATGATATTGCGGTTATAAGCAGCCGCCTCCAGGTAGTTATGATAAGGGGAATAATAGTTTTCGAGCAGAGCTTCCGTGAGCCCGGGGGGAAGGCCTGAAGGTTCTTTCCAAATTGGAAGGTAATCGACGGTAAAGGTCTTCACTACACCGTCAGGATTTTCAGGAGGCCGCTCATCAGGGGCCCGGTTGACATCAAGCACTGCCCGGGCCACCGGGAAAGAATGGCAGACATACATGCTGCTTCCCAGATCATACAGGTACCCGGACCAGGTATCGCCATCCCTGAGAATGTCAGTCGCCTTCAGGCGGCACATTTTTTTTACTTCCGGCGGTATTTGCAGCCCTCCGTGGGGGACGGAAACCAGGATCGGCAGCCGGGCTTTTAAAACCATGTTTTCAATCCTCCAGCAACAATTGGGCCAGGAGCAAATTCTTCTGCAAGAGATCTCCCCGGTGAATACATTCATTTGGTCATTATTCGCCCTGCCTGTCATAATAATAACCCTATCTAAAAGCAAAAAGATCTAATTGTCAAGGAAATTATAGGGGAAGTGTAACATAATCTGGTCCGGATATGAAAAGAGCTGTAATACGAAAATCAATCCGTCTTACAGCTCTTCATTTTAGAACAACACATTTTATTTACATCCAGCTTTTTTATAACCAGCAAGTTACCTTGACCCGAGAGGCAAGCCTCCCTGGCGAGCGGTGATCCAACCCAGGAAGAACAGCACCGCTGCGGCAGCCAGCCAGGCTACAATGGTCAGGATAATGATGTCGGAGCCGTGGCGCACCCCGATCCCGGCCAGGGCCCAGACAAAGACGGCGGAGTAAATGTAGTCCTGGCGCAGGTAAAAAACGGCCAGGGCCAGGAGAGCGGCAATGATGATCATCAGGATAGTGAAAAAAACCCCGCCCGCACCGGTTCCAAGCCAACCAATATTATAAAGCCACACGTTAAAGTTAACTAGAGTGGCCGCCGACAGCCAGCCCAGGTAAAGGCTGAAGGGAAACTTGACCAGGACCCGGTCGTAAATATTTCTTTCCGCAGTAACCGCACCCAGGCGCATGTAAATCACAACCAGGGTGGCAAGAAGCAGGATAATGATGATAAAGGACCACCCCACATGCTGGTAGTGCCAGAGGAAAAGCCAGAGCACGTTAAAAACGGAGCTCACGGCAAACAATATGCCGACCGCTTTAACCGACGGGTTTTCCCGGTACCCGGGCAAAGCCTGGTATACGGTAAAAGCAATCAGGCCCAGATAGATCAGGCCCCAGATCGAAAAAACGTAGGGGGCCGGGGTAAGCAGGATCGGGTATTCTGCTGATAGTTGTTCCTGGGTCATATTATTAAACGGCAGGGCATTGGACAGGATATTTACCACCAAAACCACAACCAGAGCCCCGATGTTGATGTAAGCCCTGATATCGCTTCTGATCACAGGAAACACTCTCCTTTCAAAATGATTATCTGTATCTTGCATCCAGCGAGTAACCTCAAGCAGCCATTTTTTACAGGCTCACCGGCGCGCCCGAAAAACGGAGAGTAGTAAAATAATCGTCGATGGTTTCCGCCCGGCGGATCAACTGTGCAGAGCGGTCTTCTTTAAGCAGCAGTTCCGCTGAGCGCAGTTTCCCATTGTAGTTAAAGCCCATCGCATAACCATGCGCCCCGGCATCATGCATTACCAGCAGGTCCCCCGGTTCAATTTCCGGCAGGGGCCGGTCAACAGCAAACTTGTCGATATTTTCACATAGCGAACCGGTAACATCGTAATAGTAATCCCGGGACAAATGTTCCTTGCCGGGGACAGTGATATGGTGATACGCCCCGTATATCCCGGGACGCATCAGGTTGGCCATACAGGCATCCAAACCCACATAATCTTTATATTTATGGGTCACATGCCGCACCCTGCTGACCAGGTAACCGTACGGCCCGGTAATCATCCGCCCGCACTCAAATACTATATTGACCGGGTCAAGGCCTTCTTTGACTATAAACCGATTATACAGCTCTTTCATTTCTTTGGACACCCAATTCAGATCAACCGGTTTATCCTCGGGCCGGTAGGGAATACCGATCCCTCCACCCAAATTTATTAATTCGACATTGATACCCGTTTCCCTGTAGATGTTTACGGCCAGTTCAAAAAGCATGCAGGCGGTTTCAACAAAGTAGCTGTCTTCCAGCTCATTGGAAGCAACCATGGTATGGAGGCCAAACCGCCTGGCTCCTTTCTCCCCGGCCAGTCGGTACGCTTCTATAATTTTATCGCGGGGCACCCCGTACTTCGCTTCCTGGGGATCGCCGATTAAAACATTACCGCTGCGTAGATCGCCCGGGTTATAACGAAATGACACCATTTCCTGGATTCCGGCGCTTTGCTCCAGGGTGTTGACATGGCTTATGTCATCAAGGTTGATAACAGCCCCGAGCCTGGCGGCTTCAGCAAACTCTTCGGGCGGCGTGTCATTGGATGTAAACATAATTTCTTCACCTTTGAAGCCAACCTTTTCCGACATTAAAAGTTCAGGCAGGGAACTGCAGTCGACCCCGCAGCCTTCTTCTTTTAGCATTTGCAGGACGGCCGGGTTTGGGCAGGCCTTTACTGCAAAATAGTTTTTAAAGCCGGGAGCCCAGGAAAAAGCCTTGTAAAAATTGCGCACATTCTCCCGGATCGCCTTTTCATCATAAAGATAAAAAGGAGTGGGATGTTCCAGCGCTATATTTTCCAGGTCCTCTTTGGTCACAGGAATCTTTTTTTCACTCATCGCAACCTCCATAAAATAGGGAATTATCTACAGCAGATCATAACTTGAGCCTGCTTTTCATGCTTTGAACCGCTTCTTCTATGTCTTCCCGGTGCCCGAAAGCGCTCAACCTGAAATAACCTTCTCCGGATGGTCCAAAGCCTGAGCCGGGCGTGCCCACTACCTGGGCCTCATTGAGCAGTTTATCAAAGAAATCCCATGATGAAAGGTTTACGGGGGTTTTTAACCACAAATAGGGCGCGTTGACCCCGCCGTAATATTCCAGCCCGAGGGCCTGCAATCCATCGCCGATGATCCGGGCATTTTCCATGTAATAATTTATTAAACCTGCGCACTCTTTTAAGCCCTGCTCGGACAATACGGCCATCCCGCCGCGCTGGGCTATATTGGAGGCCCCGTTAAAAAAAGTAGTTTGCCGGCGGAACCAGAGCCGGTGGACCTCACCCGGTTCACTGTCTTCAACAACGAGCGCTTTTGGCACGACCGACCAGCCCAGGCGTACTCCCGTAAAGCCGGCCAGTTTGGAAAAACTGTTGATTTCAATGGCGCACTCCTTTGCACCATCTACTTCATAGATCGAGCGTGGCAAGTCCGGGTCGGAAATAAATTCGGCGTAAGCGGCATCATAGACCAGGACGGCCTTATTTTCGCGGGCGTAATCAACAAACCTTTTCAGTTCTTCGCGGGAAGCCACCGCCCCGGTAGGATTGTTGGGGCTGCAGAGGTAGATCAGGTCTACATGTTCCTGGGGCGGATCGGGAATGAAATTATTGTCCCGGCTGCAAACCATGTAGACAAAACCGGCATAGTTGCCGAGATCGGGGTCAAAAGGACCGGAGCGGCCGGCAATGACATTAGTGTCAACATAGACCGGGTAGGCGGGATCCTGCACTGCCACCCGGTTTTCAGTACTGAAAACAGACTGTATATTGGCCGCATCGGGCTTGGCGCCGTCGCTGATGAAAATTTCATCGGGGTCAAGAACAATATTCCGGCGCCCGTAAAAGCGGGCCAGCTCATTTCGCAGCTCTTCTTCCCCCTGTTCATCCCCGTAACCGGTATAAGTTTCTGCATCCCCCAGCCGTTCCACGCCGTCACGCAGCCCCTCTAAAACTGTGAGGGTCAGGGGTTCCGTAGTATTGCCGATACCAAGGCGGTGAACCTCGTGATCCGGGTTTTCCTGTTGAAATAAACGCACCCTTCTACCAATTTCAGGGAACAGGTACCCTGCACTAAGTTTACGGTAATGCAAATTAATCTTTGCCATAACATTTCAGTCCTTTTTATGCTTATTATTTTGCGACCGGAGATCAAGGCTTTCCACTGCCTGCCTGATCACGGCATAGTTTTCTTCGCTGGATACCCGGCACATTGGAAGCCTGAATTCCTCGCGGCACCACCCCTTCATGGCCATGGCCGTTTTAATGGGGATAGGATTGGTTTCAATAAAAGTGGCTTTAAAAAGGGGCATCAGCTTTTGCTCAATTTCTCTCGCCTTCTTCAAATCCCCGTCCAGGGCGCTGTGCACCATTTCCTCCATCAGGGCAGGAACCAGGTTTGCCGCCACTGAAATCACACCGTTTCCTCCCGCTTCAATCAAATCCACGGTCATATTGTCATCTCCGCACAGGAGATGGAAATTTTCCCGGCGCATGCCGATCAAATTCTTCATCTGCTCCAAACTGCCCGAAGCTTCTTTGACCCCGACAATGTTGTCCTGTTCATTCATCAGTTTAAAGAGGGTTTCATTCTCGAGGTTTACGGCGGTGCGGCTCTGGATGTTGTAGGGTATACAGGGAATAGAAATCGATTCGGCAATCGCTTTGAAATGAAGGTAGAGCCCTTTTTGGGTCGGTTTTACATAATAGGGATTAACCAGTAGCACGGCATCGGCACCGGATTGTTCGGCATGCTGAGAAAGCTGGATGGCCTCTGCTGTCGAGTTGCTGCCGGTACCGGCTATAACCGGGACCCGCCCGTCGGCATATTGAACGGTAAGGGCAATGATCCGGTCATGCTCGTCGTGGGTCAGGGTTGAACTCTCACCGGTTGTGCCGCAGGGCACCAGGCCGTCAATCCCGGCTTCAATCTGGTGTTCGACCAGCCGTTTGAAGGCCCCTATATCAACAGCCCCGGTCAATGTAAAGGGTGTAATTAAAGCGGTATGCACGCCCCTGAAGATGTTATCCATTTTCTTCACCTCCAATCACTGACTGCAGCATTTGATCAATGTGATAAAAGCCTTTGCGGCCTGATATCCATTCTGCAGCCATAATTGCCCCCTCGGCAAAACCGTCCCGGTTTCTTGTGGTGTGCTCAAGGGTAATGGTATCAACCACGCTGTCAAAGGTAACCCGGTGGGTACCCGGGATTGAACCGCCCCGGGTTGAAGATATGTGCAAAGCGGATTCTTCCTTCCTGCCCTTCAGCGTGCCGGCGTAAACGGATTGTTTGTTATCCAGGGCATCGATTAATATGTCGCCGATTATATGGGCGGTGCCGGACGGACTCTCGGCTTTATGGCGGTGATGGTATTCGTGCACCATGGTATCATATTCCGGAAAGCGGTTCATGATCCGGCCCGCCTTTTTTATAATATGGAAGAACAGGTTGACACCCAGGGAAAAGTTCGCTGACCAGATCAGCCCGATCCCGCTTTTTTCAACCAGCCTGGCTACCTCAGTCATATGATCGTACCACCCGGTGGTCCCGACGACAGCGGGCACCTTCATTTTTGAGTACTGCCTGATATTGCCTACTACCACATGAGGGTCGCTGAAATCGATAATAACATCGAGCTTTACGGCTTCAGAAGGCAGCTTGCGTTCAGTGACTTCCGCTGCATTGCTGAAAGGATCTGTGATCAAAGGCACTTCATGGCCTTTTTCCAACGCCTTCTGCCTGATTAACGAACCCATTTTCCCGTAACCGGTTAATCCGATAAGCACTGTCAATTACCTCCCACCTGGCAATTAAAGTTCTCGCCTTAATTAAAGTTAAATGGTTAGTTATTCTGTTTAATTTTAATTATTCCTTCATCATTTAAATTTTTTTTCGAGAAAGGGAGAGGTTTTTAAAAAGTTGACTGATTACTCCCCTTATCGCTATAATGAGCGCAGTTGCAATGAGACTGGCGGTGATCGGATGGACGAACGAAACCGGGATGCTCAATTTCACCCGCTCGACAATCAAGCCAACGAACAAAAGCGGCAAAAAGCCCTTAAGGACAGGTGTGAAGAATACAAAGAACGCCTGAAAAAACGCGACCCCCAGGAAGTAGCCGCCCTGGCGGCGGTAAGCCTATTAAAAGATCAAAATAGCAAGCTTAAGTTAAGCGGTATCCACCTGCTTGAAACCTATACCATTACCTGGCCCAAATTAACCGTGATTGACAGCAAAGGCAATCCGGCAGATTTAAATAAAGAAGCGCTCTGGCTGCATTATCTCGACCGCGCCGACGGCCATCCCCTGACCAGGCGATGGGTAAATTTGAGCGAGATCGGGGGGCTCTTTTACCAGCAGGCCTTCCAGGGTTACTGCGGGGACGAGCTGGCCGAAGCCTGGGGCGACAACCTGGAAGAACTGCGCGAAAAATGCCTGGCTGTCGGGGGCTGGGAGCTGGACGGCCCCGGCGACCTAGCCGTTGAATGGCGGGTTCTGCCCCGCCTGCCGATGTGCCTCTGTTATCGCCTTCACCCCGACTCAGGGCGAGCCTGGGCGACAATGCTGTTTGACGCCGCTGCCAATCACTATGTGGCGGCCGATGTGGCAGCTATAACAGCAAAGGAACTGGCCGAACAGATTAAACCCTGATCCCAAAACTGTGATCACTGAAAAGCCTCCCTCAAAGAGGCAAAACTATTGACAGGATTGATTCAGGATATGCAGATCAATAGAGACCACCTTCAAACAGAAACTTATTATAGCAGACCGGTAAACTGGGTCCTTTTTTTTGGATCAGTCTTCTTTTTCGTAATCAATCTGTTTGCCTCGGTCTCAATATTTCCGAGCTACAGCCTGGCCATCGGCAGCAGTCCCTTTCTTGCCGGGCTTCAAAACACGGCTTTTTCGATAACAGCAGTCCTGTTAAGATTTTTCTTTGGACCGATTATGGACCGGCAGGGACCTAAACCTCTGATGCTGTTAGGAGTATTCGCCTTTGCCACCACACCGATTTTGCTGATACTAAGCCCAACCTACCCCATGCTCCTGGCGGCAAGAATTTACCAATCGATCGGGCTTTCAGTATACCTGCCCGGCATCTCCACCCTGGCTGCAGAAATGGCACCTCAAGATAAAATTGGCACTTACCTGGGGACTACACGGATTTTTATAAACCTGGGGTTACTGGCCGGACCCTCGGCAGCCCTTTTTGTGATCGGAGAATTTAACTACAACAGCTGGTTTATAATTAACATCGTAACCTGTGTTATTTCCTTCCTGCTCCTATACGCTGTTAACACCCCGGACGTTTCACACCGGGCCCGTCATGTTGCCAGCTCACTGAGCCAGATCACAAAAGCGCTCACAGAAAAACAGATCTATCCGGTAATCGGCGGAATAGCCCTTTATTCTTTCACCTACAGTGCTGTTGTGTCCTTTGCTGCGGTCCATATTGAATCGGCTTCACCGAATTCCCAGGCCCCCTACTTTTTTATTGTCATGGGGATTGCCGGGGTGGCCGGATGCCTGGGGGCGGGAGCGTTGTCGGACCTCCTCAGCCGCCAGAAACTGGCCTGGCCGCTCCTGGTCACTCTCAGTACCGGGGCCATCGCTTTTTCCTTCATCTACCACTCACCGGCCCTGGTCATTATTTGCGCCGTTATTTTGGGGCTGGGAATCCAGGGGAGCTCACTGGTTTTTGCAACCTGGCTGATCGATTTAAGCAAACCTGAGCTGAGGGCAACAACTATGAGCCTGCAGGAAAACTCAATTGATATCATGTTCGCCCTGGGGGCCCTGGTATTTGGGCTTGCCGCCCAGGGACCGGGGCTGGGCAGCGCCTTTTTAACCGTGGGGATACTTACTATAGCCATCACCCTGCCGCTGGCCCGGATCAGCGGGAATATTATCGCCGGAAAAAATCACCGGGAACAGCGTCATTAATAGTCAAAGGGAACCAGGTAAACCTGATTTCCTTCTTTACGGCCTTTGATCAGTTCACAGTGCCTCAGCACGGCAATCTGCTTGTCCAGTTCCAGTTCTGATAAGTCAAGAGCCTCCATGACCTGCTGCCGGGTAACTTTTTCGTTTTCCTTGATGTAGTTGTAGATTTTCTTTTGGATATCAAGCAGGCCTTCCGTACCGGTCTGGCCGGCCGCCCGGCGGTGCTTTTTAGCCATCTGGGTTGCGGCCACATCGCAGGTCTTCGGCCGCTGGAGCACTTCCATGTAACAATCCTCACAAACCTGCTGATCCTGGTAATAATATACGTCTTCGTCAGGTACTTCACCCTGACATCTGGCACATACGACTGTCATTGCAACACCTCCTCTTTCTATCCAGCACCCTTTATTTTGCAAAGTACTTTCCGTAAGCTTTATGCTTCGATTCTTCCTTTTTCTTTTTATGCTTCTGCAGGTAGTCGACTATGGCCTGCCTGAGCGCAGCCACCCCGAGGTTGGAACAATGCACCTTGGATTCCGGCAGCCCGGACAGGGCTTCAACAATATCTTCTTCGGTTATTGCCACGGCCCCGCGAAGCGATTTGCCGGTTGCCATTTCGGTCAGGACACTGGCCGTGGCAATGGACGCCGGGCAGCCGCATATTTCAAAGCTGACTTCTTTCAGGCGATCGGCCCGGACCTGGATAAAAATACGGACAAAATCGCCGCAGTCCGGATCGCCGATCGTTCCCACCCCGTCGGCATCGGGGATAATACCCACATTCCTTGGATTCTTAAAATGCTCGATAACCCTGGCTGTATACAATTTAGGCTCACCTTCCGCAATGGATTAAGAGGTACTAACACCTTTGATTTTAATTATAACATATGATAAAGGAAAGAAACGTTACGATTTAACTGAAAAATCCTTGCTTAAACTCCCGAGGTTTGCTAATATATTAATATACTAAAGTAATATAAAACATATATTTTAAGGAGGAGTTTTTATGAGCGCCATAGCCGGACATATCCAGTCAGCAGACTGGAAATCAGAAAAACACGTCCCCGTGATCGAGGTAAAAGGCACCGCCAAAAAAGGTGAACCTTTTGATGTCGCCTTAAGTGTGGGAAAAGAAATTCCCCACCCCCACACCACTGAACACCATATCCGTAATATCCAACTTTATTTTAAGCCCGATAAGATAGAAGAAAATTTTATTGTTCATCTCGGGACATTTCAATTTGAAGCACACGGTGAATCAGTACAGGGAGCAAATGAAGGCAGCGCCAAGTGCGAACCTAAAGTAACCGCTACCATCACCCTCGAAAAATCGGGTGAACTGGTAGCCATGAGTTACTGTAACATTCACGGCCTGTGGGACAGCTGCCAGAAAGTTGAGGTCAGCTAATAAAGCTTAAAAAGAAGGCCTTAAACCAGAATTAATAAGGTTGATCTAAACTGGCTGTAGAAATCGCTAGCCCTGGATTTCTACAGCTTGCTTTTAATTAATAAAAACGAAACAAGCTAAATGCTGCACTAAAAGAAAGAAAAGTAATCGGCATGTGTTTTAACCATATATCCTGCACTACCTGGTATTAAAACTGATTACCAAATTAATAGCAATAATTTTTTAAGAAAGTGTGATTACTGTGAGCTGGTTTGAAATAGGCGCCCTCGGAATGCTGGCCGGGGTAATCGGAACTGGCGCTGGAGGCCTGATCGCCATCTTTATGGGTAAACCTTCTTCCCGTTTCACCGGGACGATCCTGGCTTTTGCTGCCGGTATTATGATGGCCATTGTATTCCTGGAATTAATTGAAGAATCAATTGACTTCAGCAATTACATCGTTGCCATTATCGGCTTAACCCTGGGCATGGCCGTTTTCTACCTGCTCGATCATTTTTTCCCTCACCACCATCCGATCAGCCCGGAGGAAACCCCCTTTGGGATTTACCTGAAAAAAGGCACCTTACTTGCTCTTGGCATCGGCCTGCATAATTTCCCGGAGGGCCTAGCTGTCGGCACCGGTTTCATTGGTTCCACCGAACTGGGGACAACCCTGGCCATTTTGATCGGACTGCATAACATCCCCGAAGGAATGGCAGTAGCCGCCCCTCTGCGGGCGGGCGGGTACAGCTACTTGAAGGTAATTTGGATCACCGCCCTGGCCGGAGCCCCAATGGGGGTTGGGGCTTTTATCGGCGCTGCAATCAGCAGTATTTCTCCTCTTATCCTGGGCTTGTCTCTTGGATTTGCCGGTGGGGCAATGCTTTACATTGTCTGCGACGAGTTGATCCCCGATGCCTATGAAAGCGCCGGAGCCCATTTTTCAATCCTGGGTATCTTGTGCGGAACCGTGCTCGGCATCCTTTTTACTGCCTGGTTTTAAATGATTAGTCTGTTTTATACACATTGTTTATACCGATTTTAAATGGCTATTATTTTCAATATAATTACTTGACCTTTTACACATTAACCGATATGATAAACTTTGAACAACATTAAGTTAATGCTAACAAAAGGATTGATATTAAACGATCATGATTAAACACAAGTACAAGCGGAGCAGGCAAAGGGAAGAAATCTTAAACATCCTGAGAAATACTGATACCCATCCCACGGCAAGCTGGATTTACGATGAATTGAAAAAAGACTTCAACAACCTGAGCATGGGAACGGTATACCGCAATGTCAATATCTTGATCGACCAGGACCTCGTTACCAAGATAGAGTCAGGCAGTAGTTTTGATCGCTTTGACGGCAATGTGGAACCCCATTACCACTTTATATGCCGGGCATGTGATTCTATCTATGATATGCCCATGTCAGTAATGGGAGGATTAAATGAACAGGTCCGTTCATCTACCAACCATGAGATCCAGGAGCACCGGATCAGCTTTTACGGGCTCTGTGAGAACTGCAAAGACAAAGAAGAAGAATCCTGAACAGCCCGCCAAAGGTGAACCCTTTTGCCGACGTTAGAAAGTACGATCAACTATCTCGAAAATTTTTCTTACAGTGATAATGAAACCCGTCTTTCTATGATCAATCCCGTCCCCCGCAATACGATTATAGAAATAATAGACCTGGGGGGAATCACTGTCCCGCTTTACATCAACGAATACTGGACCTCCAGGCAAAGGCAAACTTCATCAATCCAGGAAATATCATACCGGGCCTGTTTTAAACCACAACTGCCCCGGTTTTTTATTGAATTATTAACCGGACCGGGCGATACCGTCTATGATCCTTTTGCCGGCCGGGGCACGACCATTCTTGAAGCTGCCCTTTTAAACCGTAAAGTAATTGCCAACGATATTAACCCCCTGAGCCGGATCCTTACCGAACCGCGCCTTAACCCACCGCCGAGCGAAAATATCGAAAAACGTCTCCAAGACATCCCTTTCCGGAAAGCAGCCGTTCAGGATCAGGATCTATCCATGTTCTATCACCCCCGGACGGAAGCGGAACTCCTCTCCCTGCGGGAATACCTGAACCACAATAAACATAAGCAGGCTGAAGATCCTGTTGACCGCTGGATCAGGATGGTGGCAACCAACCGCTTGAGCGGGCATTCTAAAGGCTTTTTTTCCGTGTATACCATGCCACCCAACCAGGCCGTATCGGCCGAACGCCAGAAAAAAATCAATCTAAAACGGAATCAAGAACCCGAATACCGCGATACCAGGGAGCTTATAATCCGAAAGAGCAACCAGTTGATGCGCGGCTTGAGCGAAAGCCAGGTAAAAAGCCTTAAAAAAGCCTGGAAAAGCGCTCTTTTCCTGGAGAAAGATGCCTCTCAGACAGAAGAAATAGCGCCTAAAAGTATCGACTTGACCGTCACTTCTCCGCCGTTTTTGAACGTAGTCCAGTATTCCTCAGATAACTGGCTGCGGTGCTGGTTTAATCACATCGAGATGGAAACAATAGAAAAGAAAATAACCATGGCCTCCACTTTAAAGAAATGGTCATCCGTGATGGGCGCAGTATTTAAGGAGCTGTACCGGATTACCAGGGCGGGAGGATGGGTGGCCTTTGAAGTAGGCGAAGTTAGGGGCGGCAAAATCAACCTGGAAGAAACTGTAGTGCCCCTGGGACTGCAGTGTGGTTTCGAATGTGCCGGTGTAGTTGTCAACCGGCAAAATTTCACGAAAACCTCGAATATCTGGGGTGTAAAAAACAATCGGGCCGGTACCAACAGCAACCGCATCGTGCTGTTTACCAGGCCCGGTTAAATATTAACATGTTTACTATCGCCCTCTCAGGGACGTTCCATGGTCTTTTTGGGAGTTTCAAATTCACCGCGATTCATCGCCCTCGCCTGGCGGGCGGAATCATACATCACCCAGAGATAAACAGCAATCAAGCCCAACCCGCGGGCTAAAAACCAGGCTCCCACACCAATCAAAAACCACATGAAACCTTTACTAAAAAACCCGAGGTACATATAACCGGCACCGGGGAAAATCAGGTTCAACAAGCTGGTCAAAATGGGGTCCTTTCTAAATTCTGAGCTCTCCTGGCGGGTTGTTGTTTTGCCGGTTTCTTCTTGCCCGCCTTTTTCAGGAGCAAGAAGCGACGAACGGCAGTAGCGGCATTTGACGGCAAAACTGATTATTTCCTCCCCGCAGAATGGACAGCGTTTATAGGTTACCTCATCCTGATCGCTTCCCAGCTCCGGCTTGCCCGTACAACCCCAGGTGGTGCAGCCCCCGGTTTTTTCCCAGCACCGGGCATGGTAGTTGCTCATACATAAACGGCAGCGCACAGTCAACTCGTTTGTGTGAAACTCCTGCCCGCACGCGCTACAGTAATTTTCTTTCATCAACCTATACCTCCTTCTTAATTATACCATAAGACTGAGCAGATCTATCAAGTTCGATTCCGGCCCGTTATTTTTTTCTTGCCCTTTACGAAAGTTCAGTAGATAATAAATAAAGTAATTTGGATTTGATTGAAAAGGGGCGATGATCGTGGAAAGCCGTGATGTGGCAAAGGCAGCTATCTGTATAGCGATGACCACTTCCAGGGAAGAAGAAATGAAGCTTAAAAAATCCCTCAGGGAAGAGGGGATCCAGTCCCTGGCGATAGATTACGGAGGAGAATTTTTAAGTTCCCTACAAAAAGTAGTAGAAAGAGCCGTTGTGGCTTCAAAGAGAGAAGGTATAATTGACGATTCAAGCCATTCCGACGGGGCGGTGGCCGGGGCTTCCCGGGAAGCCCTTTCGCAAATTATGCCCAAGGCCCTGGGCCTGAATGTTGGAGGAAAAGTGGGTATAGCCAGGGGTGGTACCCACATAGCCGTTTCAATTTTTTTTGGTATCGGGTTACTGCACCGCAACGATATCGCCATCGGCCTGGGCCACCGGGCTATCTAGTTCATCATTACGGGAACCATATTTAATGCCCGGTGGTCTTTTTGGTTAAAGGAGAGTGACCACGATGCCCTCAAAAATGCTCATAAAAAGAATTGCCCTTCTTACTTTAGTTTTACTAATAGCCGGCTTAACCGGCTTGTCTTTAGCCTCCTGCGGTTCTGTTTACCATTACGGCTACAAAACATCAGAAGATTTCGCAGAGGTGGCACCCGGTCAGCCGATGGAAGAGTGGGGCATGGCCAGGGGCGAACCCGATCTGCCGGATCATGAAGTAACCACCCCGGGTGTCGGCGACCCTTCTTTAAGACATGTAATCCGCCGGGGATCTATCGATTTGTCCGTTTCTGACACCAGGGAGAAAATCCAGGAGATCCAAAAATTTGTCAGGGAGGCGAAAGGAATTATCGCCGGCTCATATGTCTATGAAATCCGGGAAGGGCAGTACGGAGCCCGGATGACCCTGCGTGTCCCGGAAAACAGGTTTGAAGCAGCCCTCGAACAGTTGGAAAACCTCGGCAAGGTAACCAATATCCAGACCGAACTCGAAGACATAACCATGGAGTATGTAGATCTTGAATCACGCCTCAACAATCAGGAAGCCCAGGAAAAAAGGCTGACAGAAATTCTTGATATGGCTGAAACGGTGGAAGATGTGCTGGAGATCGAAAAAGAACTTAGCCGGGTCCGCGGTGAAATCGAATCAATGACCGCCCGGCTTACCCGCTTGAAAGACCAGGTTACATATGCCACAATCAATGTTTCCATGCGGGAAGAAGCTATTCCTACCGGAACAGTATCGCCCCTTGCTTTTCACAACCTGGGAAACCGCATATCGGAAGCATTTATCGGCAGCATTAATTTTATACTTAATTCCGCATCAGGGTTAATAGTAACATTCATGGCCCTGATCCCGGCCTTGATTCTACTGATTGTGATCGGAAGTATAATCTGGCTGCTGGTCCGCAGGCATATAAACAAAAGGACAGCGGCTGGAAGCCAGAATGAAGGGCAGGCTGCAGGATCTGATGATAAAATTTAATAACAGCGGTAAAAGCTAACTGTTGGATTGATTAAAAGGGGCATGCTTGAGAGATGGCATGGCCGGAGCTGTTTAAGAGTCACGACTTTGCCCTTCATTGAGAATATCTCCCTGCAAAATGTCATCCCGCTCAAAGAGTTCCGAAGCTTCTCGCAAAAGGGCGAGCAGCTGCTGCCGCTTCGCTTCGGGAACGTGGGAAAGATAAACGGCCAGGAGCAGGTTGCGCCTTTCTTCCACATCATTGAGAACCTGGAGCCCTTTCGGGGTAATGGATATCCAGACCTGGCGCCGATCTTTCTCCTGCCGTTCCCTGTTAACCAGTCCCATTTTATGAAGACGATTGATAAGGGCGGTTACTGCGCTTAAAGTCACCCCGAGCATGTGGGCAAGGAAAGACGTATTACAGGGACCCTTCTTCAGGGCACGGAGAACAATAAACTGGGTGTCGGTAATTTCGTCCGCAGTATACCTGTTGTGCAGGACCCTCACCCGGTATACCAGGCGGCTAAAGACGTAATCAAGTTCTTTTATGTATTCGAGCAGGCTGTCCCTTTTTATGATTATTCTCCTCTCCGGATATATTTAAAGGAATCAACTGTTAACTGGTTTAAGTAATTTGTATATATTTTATACCATTCAATGCCGCTAAAATCAAGTTTAGCCTCCTTAATTTATGCCGCTTTAAAAGCTGTGGTAAAATATTTTTAGACGGTGCTTAGCTATCTTGAAAATAAAAAGAGTGCAGAACACCACCGGAGGCAGCAGAGGGATGGCATAATGCCCGATCTGTTTTTCAGCAAAAGTGAGAAAGGGTTAATATGAGCAGTTTATTAAACCTTCAACAATTGAAATCCTCGCCCCGTTTTTACCTGATCTGCCCCCTGCTATCGGGGATACTGATTATCCTGGCTTTCCCCCCTTTCGAACAGGGGTATGCGGCCTGGTTTGCCCTTCTGCCCCTGCTCTGGGCCACCTTACGATCAGCACCCTTTAACGCTTTCAAGGCCGGCTTTTTATTCAGCCTCCCTTTTACGCTTTATGTAAACTATTACCTGGGATACGTCCTTTATCCCTACCTTTCCGACATCCTCGCCACAGTGGCCATGATCGGCCTGGTTCTATATATCAGCCTCTTTTATGGCGTATTCGCCCTCACCGCCAGTTTGGCCGCCCGCTCAGGGAGGGCCTGGTTCACAGCCCTGGCCGTCCCCTCACTCTGGCTGGGTGTGGAGTACCTCCGCTCGCTTACTTTCCTGGCTTACAATGTAGGCTACCTGGGTTACACCCAGTGGGGCTACCCCACCGCACTCAATATCGTTTCCGTTTACGGTTACTGGGGCCTGCCTTTTGTGATTGTTTTTTTCCAGGTGATAATAATCCTCTTCTTCCAGAAAAAGCTGCAGGGCAAAAACTTTGTCGCCGTCACGGTAACCTTTTTGATAATATTAACAGCAGGCATGCTCGGGCCGGCGTTTCAAGAAGTGGAAAAGAAGGATGAACCCCTTTATACAGCCATGGTCCAGGGCAACATTCAACCGGAACGGATCGCCCGGCAGGATCGCCAAAACATCCTTGACCATTATCTTGACCTGACAGAGAGGGCAATACAAGATAATCCCGAGGTTGAACTGGTGGTCTGGCCTGAAACGGTGGCCCGGCTCGATTTCAGAATAGAAAGAACCCACCCGGAAGAAATAATAATCCTGGGCGAAGAACACGGGATAAACCTGCTTTACGGAGCCCGGCTTCAGAAACCGGATCACCTTTATAACGCAATAACCCTTTATTCCAGGGGGCAGGAACAAATACCCGTTTATAATAAGCACCGGCTGGTGCCTTTTGTCGAATTCTTCCCGGCTGAGCAGGTGCTAAACAGAATCCTGCAGCTTGACCTGCTGCTGGGAAGCTACACCCCGGGAGAGGAAATTACCATGTTTGACATGAAAGGTTTTCCGGTAGCCGGGGTGGTTTGCTTTGAATCGTATTTCGGGGATCACATGCGCCTTTTTGCTAAAGAAGGAGCCCTGCACCAGTTTGTGGTAACCAATGATGCCTGGTTTGGAGAATCAATCGGACTTGAGCAGCACGCCCAGGTGGCGGCAATCAGGGCGGCTGAAACCGGGGCCGGTGTAACCCAGGTGGCAAACAGCGGCATTACCATTTCTTTTGATTACCGGGGCCGGGAGCTGTTCAGATCCGGTAAAAGCGAAACAGAAATTTTTGCCGTACCCCTGGATATGACCCGCAGGGAAACAGTCTATACCCGCTACGGCGATTACTTCCCGGCCTTGTGGGGTATATTCCTTTTGATAACCGCTTCTTATTTCATTTATAAGTCTATACAAGGAAATTCTTCACCACCACGACCGGGGTCCCGGCATCAGCCGAACCGCTGACCAGATCGGCCAGGCTGGCTAAAACATCTTCCATACGCCGGGGGGTGGTCCCTTCTCTTTCCATGCAATCCTGGGCCAACTTGCTTTTGGCGCTTTCGGTAAGGATAGCTTCAATTTCTTCGGCTGTCTTATGCTCTTCATGGTAGCATTGATCGGCAAGGTACTTGTATTTAACACCTTCCCTGAGGCAGTTCAGGCCGTCGGTGGCGGCGAAAGCGGCCCGCGGATCGGCAAGTTCATATATACCGCTGGTAGGATCAAGGTAGGCCCCATCCCCATAGATCATGACCTGAACTTCATGGCTAAACTGCTCTTTGATCCTGAACTGAATATCCTTGACCAGCTGTTCTCCTTCACGAGGCGCCAGCTTGAGCCTTTCGCCAGATGACATGTTGCTGCCAAGCAGGCCCCATTCAGAGTAAACTTCACCCTCGTTAAAAAGCTGATCCAGGGTAACGCAATTGGCAAAACGGGAAGAAATGGCTTTTTTAGTAGCTGCCCTGGTATGGATATCAGCAGCAATTACTCCCTCGGGTTCATATCCAAGGGCACTCCGGGGATTGTTGGATAGAAAAATAACCGGTTTTGCCCCTTCCTCATTAATAATATTACGGTAAAGATCGATATAATCGACCCCGGTGACCGGGTGCTTGAAACTGCGCCCGCCCAGATCTTCCAGGGTAATCTCGGCTTTACCCAGCTGTTCCGCAAACCCCGGATCTATGACCTGGTTGCCTACCTCATCAGCCGGGAAAGAAAGCTGGACCACCACTTCCCCCCGGGGAACAGCCCTGGCCAGACCTTTCAGGATCATGGAAAACCGGTTGCGGCTGGCAATCGGGAAGACCACCGCCAACCTGCTTTTCTCGGTTAAACCAAGCTTTTCTTTTATTTCCCGGGCAATATCATCAACGGTGATATAATTGTTTTGGGCCCGGGCCACGATGGACTCGGTAATGCAGATCACGTCGTTGTCCTCAAGCAAACCATCGCGACTGCAACAGGACAGCGCTTTAATTACTTCTTCCGCAATATCCATTCCCGGTAATATTACGCCCATCTTCAATCCAAAAGCCAGCGATCCTATGTAGTCAGGTATTTTCATTATCCTAAGTTCCTCCTTTTCAACTGGACTTCTTTCTGCGGGCCATCTTTAGAAGAGCCTGTTCATAATCTTCCCAGGTATTAATATTAATAAATGATTCCTGATCCGGATCATGCCTGGCTATTTCTGAGCGAGAGATAAACTTGATCTTCAAATTCCGGTAAAAATCACTAACTTTATAATGGCCCCGGTTCACCTGTCTTTCGATTATATCAATACATGTGCGCTTGTAAAAGGCATGCAGAGGCTGAAAGTACTCTCCCCCGACATGGGGAACCACCGCATCATAATCAGGAGCAAACCGGCCCATGTATTTGATCAGCTCCAGGTTTAAAAAGGGCATATCGCAGGCGGCAACAAACTGGTAGGGATGGGAAGATACGCTCAGGCCGGCATGGATACCCCGCAGGGGGCTTTTCTCTTTTTGCTTTAACAGATCCCCGGTCAGTCGGACGGGCAAATCGCTGTAGAGTTCCGGGCGATCGGTAACCACGATGATATCCGGGAACAGTTTGCCAAGCCACTCGACCATCAGGGCAATCAACGGGCGTCCGTTGAAATCGAGCAGGGCTTTGGGCCGGCCGAGACGTTTGCTGTCGCCTCCCGCAAGAATAATGGCCCCTTTGCAGCCCTCGTTGAAATTATGCTCGGTACCGCTCAATATTCCACCCCGCCCGTGTAATAAATATTACTGCTCTTCCTGCACCTTCAGCCGCTTTCTTTCACTGATTAGAACCATAATAATTCCCAGTTCGTAAAGAAAAGCCAGCGGCAAAATCATGACCACCTGGGATATAATATCTGGAGGTGTAATAATCGCCGATAAAACCAGCATGATCAAAAGGGCGATTTTCCTGTGCCGCCTCAGGAACTGCGTCGTTAAAAGGCCAAGTTTGCCCAGGGCCCAGGTTAACAAAGGCAGTTGAAACACGGCACCAAAAGCCAGATGAAAAGAAATCACGAATGATATGTACTCGGTAATCGTAAACTGCGGATCAAGCCTGGCGTCGGCAAACTGCAGAAAAAAACGCAGGGTGAAGGGAAACACAATCTGGTAGGCAAAAACTATCCCGGCCGAAAAAAGTACAATAATCCCAAATAAAACGGCAACGTAAAATTTCTTTTCGTTGCGGGTCAGGCCGGGGAAAATATAAGCGGATATCTGATAAAGGATAACCGGAAGTGAAACCACCAACCCGCTGAACAGAGCCAATCTCAGGTTGGCCGTGAATGCTTCGGGGGGAGATAGATATATAAGCTGTTTCCCTTCCAGCGGGATGGTCAGTATGGAACGGATACGTTCGATGTACGTAAAGCAAATACCCGATGCAACAAGCAAAGCGCCTGCCGAGATAACCAGGCGCAGGCGCAATTCTGAAAGATGTTCAAGGACGGGCATTGTGCCGTCTTTATTATTAACCACTCGTTTTGAATACCTCCCGGCATTCCCGGCACTGTTAATAATCCCCCCTGTTTAGCTAAACTCCGCTTACGACCAATCAGCCGCCTTATTTTTCAGTTTCGGAGTTTGGGGTGGTCGACTCGTCGGATGTAGAGCTTCCTTTTAATCCTTCTTTGAGTTCTACAACGCTCTTCCCAATCGCCTTGGCGAGTTCGGGAAGTTTGGTAGAGCCAAATATTAAAAGGATTACAGCCAAAATGGCAATTATTTCTGTAGCTCCGATTCTTCCTAACATAACACATCCTCCTCAAAAGAGAATCAAAACATTTTATGCCTATTTTAAGACATTGTAACACAAAATCTTCAAACAGGGAAACCAATTGTTAACTGCTTTTATCAGTTTCGTTATCATCAAGACTGATTGAATCTTTGAGTTCTTTTGTCGCTTTCCTAAATTCCTTTAACCCATTACCTATTGAACGGCCCATTTCAGGCAGCTTGTTCGGTCCAAAAATAATCAGGGCCACTACGAGAACCAGTAAAATTTCCCACAAACCGATCTTTCCACCGATCAAAACCTTTCACCTCCAAAAAAAACAGCCATTTCCATATCATATTATAAACCATCTTTACTATAAATGCGATAAAGGAGCGGTAAAATATTTATACCCCAAACTAATACTAGTTAACCGCCTACTCTTTTCTTGAAGATAAATTGAGATAGACAAACAAAAACGGCGCACCTAATGTCACCCATAACCCGCCCAGGGCATACCTGGTGAAACCAAGGTGAGTTATCTCTGCCGGGAGCACGCCCCCCAAACCAAGGATAATGCCGAACAGGACAGCCAGGCCCACCAGCGTTTTCAGCACCTGGAAAGGCAGGGGTGCTGAAACAAGAGATCCCACTTTTTCTTTTTCCAGCAGATAACCAAAGGATGCTCCACCCAGATATCCCAGGATCTTTGGCGGATCGGTTCCCGGCAGCACAGCTGCCAGCAAGATCGGAAAGGCCAGAGAAATAACAAGGAGGGCCGGTGTGGAATACCGTTCCAGCAAACCCTTTTCATAAATCCTGGCACTGATCCACAAAAAGAAAAGCAGGAAAGGAATGCCGAAAACAAACCCACCCAGGACATCACCCAGAAAGTGGTATCCCAGGGCCAGCCTGGAAAAAGCAATCATTACAACAGCTATAAAAGTCCAAACCCAGAAAGCCCTGTTCTGAATCCTTACAGCAAGATAACCCCAGACTGTAACTGCAGTCAGGGTATGCCCACTGGGGAAAGCATAACTGCCCGGGGGATGTTCGATTCCTTCAATCGGGGGCCTTTCCAGCAGGGTTATGTCTTTAATCAGGTTGCTGCAGGTAGCGGAGCTAAGAAGGACAAACGCGCCCCAAAAACCAAGGGTTTTGCTTACACACCAGATTAAAACGCTAAAAAGAACCATGAAAAATTCGTCATCGCCTAAAAAAGTAAAGGCCCGAAAAAGCACCTCCACACCGGACACCGTTCGCCACTGCTGAAGGGCGGCAATCATTTCCACACTCCGGGTAAACTGCCAGGCAAAAATCAAAATCAGCGCCGACACGATTGTTACCGCCCACAAAAGTTTAATCCAGAACCATTCGCGCTTCGGATCAACTGAAAAATAAGGTTTTGTTACAGGAGAATTCAAGCTACTTTTACCTCCCCGCCTTGTTCTGTTACTAGCTATCACCGATTTCTAAGTCCGGGTCGATCTCCAGCATTAACTGAGCCGCCTGCTCCAGGAAAGGGCCGGGGACCAGGACCTGGACTTCCATGGCCTGGCCGCCGATAACCCGCATTGCACCGGTATAGGGACTGCTGTCCGCTTTTCGGGCCGGAATACCCTTCTCCTGCAAAAAGCCGCAAATTATATCCGCTTCTACATCATTGCTGGCTTCAACCAAGATTTCCCAGTCGTTTTGCATCACTGTCGCAACGGCCACCTGCCTTTTCTCTGCTGTCTTACATTTCCATATTACTTCTTTATTACTTCTTTTTAACCAGGCATTACTCCTGCCGCTGAATCGGCCTATTCAATAACTAAAACCAGGTACCACCCAGCAGGTTATGGTGCTGCTGGCCCGGATCGGAACCATAAACAAATTTGACAGGACAACTAAAGCGAATTATGATCTGATTATAATATGGTGCTCTGGTAGCCTTTTTTTTTACCGCCAATCTTTACTCAAACACCTGTTATGCACTTTTATTTTCATGCTGCTCAGGCCGCTCATAAAAACATGATCCCGGTTTTATGCCGGGCGGAGGAACTAAATGAATAATAAAAAAACAATTATCGAAAAAGGCAAAACCGTGCAATCCCTGGAAAGGGCGCTGACAATAGTAGAGCACATGGCCGAGGCTGGCCGCCCTGTTACCATCAGCGAACTATCAGAAGGTGTAAATTTAAAAATCAGCACTGTGCACCGGCTCTTAAATACCCTCTTAAAACGTGGCTATGTAGAGCAGGATCCGGAAACCAACAAGTACCAGCTGGGCCTCAAACTGCTGGAAGTAGCCAATAATATTTTTTCTTATTCTGATATAAGGACCATCGCCAGCCCATTTCTGACAGAGCTGGTAGACCGGTGCAACGAAACCGCCAACCTTGCCGTTTTGGATGAAACCGAAATAGTTTACATCGATCAAATCGAATCGCACAACTATATCATCGTTAAAATGTTTGCTGAGGTTGGCAACAGGGGGCCCGTTCACTGTACCGCTTCAGGGAAAATTCTGCTGGCCTACCTTTCCGAAAAAGAACTTGATCTTGTCCTGCCCAGGATAGAGTTAAAAAAATACACCAGCCAAACTATTAGCGACCCGAAAGAGCTAAAAAAAGAACTGACCCGCTCCAGGAAACAGGGATACGCCTTAGATTGGGGCGAAATGGAGGAAAACGTACGCTGCATAGCCGCACCAATCTTCAACTATGAGAACAAAGCCGTTGCCAGCATCGGGGTTTCCGGTCCCGATAACCGGATCACGGCAGATTATATCAACCAAGAACTGGCCGGCATAGTAACAGATATCGCCGCTAAAGCTTCAATCAAGATGGGCTACAGCAAAGGGAAAGACCTGTTATCCATATCGTAACAGGCAGTTAAAAATCTAAGATTTGTTCCGCCTCTTCCCTGTCTAAATCCATAACATGTTTGATGCCGCTTATTTCTGCGGCTTCTTTTGTCAGGGCGGCAATGTCATCCCTGGATATATATTCCAGGGAAAACTTGCGGTTGCCACACATCAACTGTTTCAAGCCCTGGGCCAGACGTTCATAGTAGGTGTACAGTCCCAGTGCACCGGGGGGCAATTCCTCAAACAGGTCACTGCCAAGCTCATGTTTCAACTCGGAAGCAGTCACAAATATTTCTTCAACATCGGAACCAAAGCGCTCCACGTATACCGGGAGCTTGTTTTCCGCTATCCTCGAACCGATTGTTTTCCCGACCATTGCCGCAGCCAGCGGCGCCCTGGCCATGCCGATCAGCTTAACATGGGGGGCGGCAATAGCCAGTCCTTTGAAAATCTGGTCTTCAAAAGCAAAACCTCCCCCTAAAGCAATATCGGGCATATAATGGTCCTTGGCTTTTAACTTCTCACAATAGCTGTAAAGAAGAGAATGCAGCTCTACTGAGGGAACACCCCATTCGTTCATCATCCGCCAGGGGCTCATGCCTGTCCCTCCGCCTGCCCCGTCCACGGTAACAAGATCTATGTCAGCCAGGGAAGAAAACCGCAAGGCCCTGGCCAGATCGGCCGGCCTATAAGCTCCGGTCTTTAAAAATACATTCCTTGCCCCCGCTTCTCTCAGGCTTTTCACCCTCTGCAGAAATGATTCCTCGTCAACGATGCCCAGCAAAGAATGGCGTTCAAATTCTTTAAAGCTTCCACGCCGGAAGGCCTCGGCCACATGGGGATCCTCCGGATCGGGCAAAACAACATATCCTCTCTTCTTCAACATCAGGGCTTTATCCAAGCTTTTGATTTTAACTTCGCCGCCAATATCTTTAGCGCCCTGGCCCCACTTCAGTTCCACAGCATCAACATCCAGCTGTTCAAGCGCATATTCAAGGGTTCCCAGTCGGCTGTCTTCTACATTAGCCTGGACCACTATGGCACCGCAGCCGCCCACCTGCCACTTTTTGAATAATTCCACCCGGCGCTTTAAGTCAGACGTTTTGACTACGCGGCCGTTCTCTAGTACCGCATCTTCATCCATGCCGCTGACATTTTCACCAACAGTCAGGATAATCCCACAAAGCGCTGCACCGGCTGCCAAACCTTCCCAGTTATTCCTGGCTACATCGGTAGAACCGATACCGGATATAACAACAGGCAGTTTCACCCTGATATCTTTATTCTTACCAATTGACCGTCCCAATTCCACATTAGGAAAGATTGCCTTTTCAGTATCTGCCTCTATACCCTTGGCTCCCATCATGGTGCCCATGATCGAAAAATGAGAATAATCGACGGGGTATTTTTTCTCAGAAGCGGTGGTAATGATACCAAAAGGCTGGGGGTAAAGGGTTTCATGGCCGCGGTAGGCCGATTTTCCGATTTCACACATTCCCACACAGCCATCAATACAGGTCACACACATTCCGCTGTAAGGGTTGATCGAGCCTTCCGTCCGGTTCTTGGTTAAGGTTGCGGCTGAAGCATTGGGTTTGTAAATACTCATGTCAAATTCTCCCCTTCATAATTAAACTAATATATTATAATTGACCTGCTTACTGATTGGTCTTCTTTTTTAACTCACAGGCTGCGCAGGGATCCATATAGCACAAAGTATGATCGTTGTTTTCCAGGCAGGGCGGTGAAAGGTTCAGGCAAGCATTGCATAATGTGCTTTCTTCACTGGGACCCTGGCAGCGGGCCTGACAAACCGGACAAATATACATGCATGCCCCACAGAGGCGGCATTGTTCGGACTTCCTGTCAAAAGCGGTGCTGATCCGCCGATTGACGCCCCTGTCAACAAAGCCGATCGCCTTTGCCTGCATTTGCTCCTCACACATTCTGACACACAGACCGCACAATATGCACTCTTCGTTTTTTGGTGAAAAGCGGACTCCGGTAACACCATATTTTGAAGCCAGATCCTGAATTGTTTTCGAGGATGGGCACGTCGCCAGGTAAAGCTCGATGATCATTTTTCTGGTCTGCATTACCCGCACGGTATTGGTCCTTACATTCAGCTTTTCCCTGGCTGGGTAGGTGCAAGAACTAACCAGGCGAGATTTGCCCGGCTCTCCTATTTCGACCAAGCATAACCGGCATGCCCCGTAGGGGCTTAAAGCTTCATCATAGCAAAGGGTCGGAATATTAGCCCCGTAAAACCTGGCTACATCGAGCAGGGTAGCACCCGGTTCCACACTAATCTTGAGGCCGTCCATGGTCAGATTAATCAATTTTTCACCTCATCTAGCGGTCCTACTGCTTTAAGATTGCCTCATTTCGGCATGTAGAAAAGCAAATACCACACTTATCACACTGATCTTTATCAATATAATGGGTCTGTTTCTGCTCTCCGGTTATAGCATCCGACGGGCAATTCTTTTTACATAAACCGCATCCGTTACAGTAGGATTCAATGATCTCAAAAGTAATCAGCGCCCGGCAAACACCGGCCGGACATTTATTTTGTAAAATATGAGCCCTGTATTCATCTTCAAAATATTTTATGGTCGACAGCACCGGGTTGGGAGCAGTTTGACCAAGCCCGCACAAGGTTGAATCTTTAACTACTTCTGCCAGTTCTTTTAACAGGTCCAGCTGGTCGAGTGAACCGCGTCCACAGGATATGTTCTGCACCAGCTCGAGCAGTCGGTTTATTCCTTCCCGACAGGTAAAACAACACCCGCAGGATTCATCAGCCAAAAATTTTAAAAAATACCCGGCCAGATCAACCATACAGGTATCTTCATCCATGACGATCATGCCCCCTGAACCCATCATGGAACCCACTTCTGTTAAGCTCTCGAAATCGGTGGGCAGATCCAGGTATGAAGCAGGCAGACAACCACCCGAGGGACCTCCGGTCTGGACAGCTTTAAAGGCTTTTCCCTCTTTGATACCGCCCCCAATTTCAAAAATGATCTCTCTCAGGGTCATGCCCAGAGGCACCTCAACCAGGCCGGTATTGTTGACTTTGCCGACCAGCGAAAATATTTTTGTCCCACTTGATGCCTCGGTTCCAGTTGCGCGGTAGTTTTCCGCTCCCTGTTTGATAATATGAGGGACATTGGCCAAGGTTTCTACGTTATTGACCACGGTCGGCCTGTCCAGGTAGCCGTGCTGTACCAGGCGGGGAGGCTTTTGGACCGGTTCCCCAATTCTTCCGTCAACCGAAGCAATAAGGGCGGAAGTTTCACCACATACAAAAGCGCCCGCCCCGATGCTTAGGTAGATTTGAACCCCGAAACCACTGCCCAGGATATCGTCGCCTACCAAACCCAACTCTTCCGCCCGGTTAATCGCAGTCTTGATCTTCTCCACGGCGGTGGGATACTCAGATCGAATATATACTACGCCTTCCCGGGCACCGGTGGCATACGCGCCAATAATTAATCCTTCCAGAACAGCATGAGGATTGCCTTCCAGAAGGCTCCGATCCATAAATGCGCCCGGATCTCCTTCATCGGCATTGCAGATTATAAACTTCCTGCCTGATGCCTTGAAGCATTCTTCCCACTTAAGGCCGGCATCAAATCCGGCTCCACCCCGGCCTCTTAAACGGGCCTCTTTGACTTCTTGCACAACTTCACCCGGACTCATTTCCGTGACCGCTTTCACCAGGGCCTCGTAGCCGCCCAGGGCTATATAATCTTCTATTTTGGTGGGATCTGTTTTCCAATTGCCACCCAGCAAATTCCTGACCTGCTTTTTGTAAAATGGAAGGTCCCGGGCATAGGCATATTTTTCGCCACTGGACGGATCCCTGTAAATAAGCCTGTCAATAATCCGGCCCTCCAGGACAGTTTCTTCTACAATTTCCAGCATATCATCAGGAATGACCCTGTGGTATAATATCTCCTCCGGGTAAACAATTACCAGGGGCCCGCTTTCACACAGGCCCAGGCAACCTGTAAACCTGGTTCCTACCGTTTCACTCAAATCTTTTTCTTTCAGGCACCGATCCAGGTTTCCCAGAATCGCCTTTGAATTTCTGGCGGTACATCCGGTATCGCCGCAAATCACAATAAAACGATTATTGTCCCGGTACTGCTTTTGATAATTCCGCTGGATATAAAAAAACTCTTCTGCGCTTTTTATTTTTGGCGCTTCCAAATCCATATTGCCGGACTCCTCTTAATATCATATTACTCACTTAAACCGGAAGACACTGTTTGTTCAGTCTTGGTCGGGTTATCGCTAAAAAGTCTACGCACTTTCAAGGAGGTCATCTGACCGTAATATCGACCATCAACAATTACCAGGGGCGCCAGGGCGCAGGCGCCAACACAATTAACGCATTTAAGGGAATACTCACCGTCTTCAGTCGTGGAACCTATATCAACCCCAAGGGTTCGGGAAATTTCTTCAGTAATTTTTTCACTTCCCCGCACGTGGCAGGCCGTTCCGGTGCAGGTGACAACCTCGCGACGGCCCTGCGGGGCCAATCTAAAGTTCTTGTAAAAAGTAGCAACACTATAAAAATCTATTAGAGGAACTTTCAGCTCCCGGGCAGCCTTTTCCAAGGCTTCTTCGGGAAGGTAGCCATAATAACCCTGGATAGCTTGAAGCACTGTAATAACCGAAACCCCATTAGGGCCACAGGGAACCTCGAGCCCGAGCACAGTATTTTTTTTCATGGCAGTCACTTAATCACCCCGTCATATTTCCACATTATGAAATTACTTTCCGTTTTAGTGTATTAAAAATTATAAGGCCTTTCCGGACTGCTGTCAAGCAAATTGATCCAAAACGATTAGATCAAATTTTTATGCCGCCTTGTTTCCGGGCAGATCACAGGCACCACAATTTCTGAACCGTATTCGATCATCAATTAACTACCTATTAAACCGGTAGTGAGGATTTTTGTTGGGAATGATACAATAAACAGGCGGGCGGGCGCCTGCAAAGGAGGCTGACTTGAAGTGATTGTTAGCAAAATCAAGCTGAAAAAAATTGCCTTATCTGCAGGTGCAGACCAGGTCGGGATTACCACTGCTGAACCGCTGCTTTACATGAAGGGACGCCTGGAAAAGCGTAGAAAAGAAAAAAGGATTACTCCGTTTGAAGAAAGCTACATAACCCGGCGTCTTTATCCCGCCCCTTTATTACAAGGAACCCGGAGCATTATAACCGTCGCTGCCCCTTATGCACCCCCCGAGCTCCCTGGACTGAAAGGAACAGCTGAACCGGCCGGGAAAGTAGCCCGCTGTGCCAGGAGTTTGGACTACCATCTCCTGGTGGAAGATTTATGCCGGAGAATAGTGGAAAAGCTAAAGCTAGAAATCAAACCGATCTTCGAATACAGGATTTTATGCGACCGCAGCCCACTGCTTGAAAGGGAACTGGCCCGTAACTCCGGCCTGGGCTTAATCGGCGAAAACTGCACCCTGATCAACTCTACTTACGGTTCTTACACGGCCCTGGGCACGATCCTGGTTAATATAGAGCTGGAACCAGATCAACCGGGAAAAAGCCCCTGCCAGAAATGCGGCAAATGCCGGGAAGTCTGCCCTACCGGCGCCCTGACAGAACCATACACCATCGATCCTCAGTTATGCCTCTCCTACCTGACCCAGGCCCCCGGGATTATTCCCAGGCCCATGCGTTCCTTGATGGGAAGGCACATATACGGCTGCGACATTTGCCAGGAAAACTGCCCCCACAATAAAGACGTGGCAAGTTCCCCATTTCCGGAAATGGCCTTTTCCTATTTTCCTGCTGAGCCACTTTTACTCCCCTTTTTACGCATAACCCAGAAAGAATTCAAAACTACTGTGGGCCTCACCTCGGCCGGGTGGAGGGGTAAAACCACCCTGCAGCGCAATGCAGTAATAGCCCTTGGCAATATAAAAGACCCGGTTGCAGAACAGCCCCTGGCAGCCATGCTGGAAAATGATCCGCGGAAAATAATCAGGCTGCACGCAGCCTGGTCCCTGGGCCGAATCAAGACTAAGAAATCACTTTTTGCCCTGGATAAGTCTTTTCAAAATGACCCCGATACAGAAGTCAAAACAGAAGCAAAAATAGCCCTCGAAGGACAATAAACAGCGGGCAGGACCGGCAGAGCAGTAATCAGGTTTAAAACGGCCAATGTATATTGCTGAGGAAACAGATTTGATATAATAAATGTAAGGATCGAGAAAGGAGCTTAGTATAAATGAACAACTCGTTCCGCCTGATGTACATCAGGGACATCCCGGTCGAGATACATATAAGCTGGCTTTTAATTTTTTTTCTGTTCAGCATCAGCCTGGCCCAGGGTTATTTCCCCTTAATGGTGGAAGGACTAAACAGCCAGGTTTACTGGGTAGCCGGAATAATCACCACACTGCTGGTATTTGCTTCCGTGTTAACCCATGAGCTAGGCCATTCCTTTGTCGCCCTCAGTGAAAACATTCCCATAAAAAAAATCACCCTCTTTATTTTTGGAGGAGTGGCCCAGATGGAAGCGGAGCCAACCAGCGCTAAAACAGAGCTTAGGGTAACTGCAGCCGGGCCGTTAACCAGCTTTGCCCTGGCATTTATCACCGGCGGTTTGTATTACCTGGTTTTGCCGCCGGGGCAAATTTTCAGTGAAGCCATATTCTTTGTAGCCCGTGTCAACCTGATCATGGCCGTTTTCAACCTGGTCCCCGCTTTTCCTCTTGATGGGGGGCGCTTATTTCGCTCAATAATCTGGTATTTTGGTAAAAATATGCTTAAAGCGACCAGGGTCGCGGTAACTGTGGGCAGCATGCTTTCTTTCTTTGCCATGGGACTCGGCTTTGTCATGATCTTTTTCCAGGGAAATTTATTTGGCATCTGGCTTATCTTCCTGGGCTGGATGATCTACCAGGCCGGCCAATCAAGCTATTCACAGCTCGTGTTTAAGGATACTTTTTCCGGAGTTAAAGTTTCTAAAATTATGAGCACCAACCTGCAAACCGTCTCCCCGGATGCGACCCTGGAGGAACTGGTGGACTACTTTCTGCACTATAAGTACGGGGCTTTTCCTGTAGTCTATGGCTCCACTACCCACGGGATTGTAACTCTTCAGGAGATGAAAGAGGTGCCGCGGGAAAAATGGCCTTATACCACGGTAGCCCATATATTGACCCCGCTTAAAGAAACCATGGTTATAAGTCCCGACAGCGATGCCGCCGAAGTGATGATGAAAATGGCCAACCAGAATATCGGACGGGCCCTGGTCATGGAAGACGACAGTGAACTGGTCGGCCTGCTCAGCAGGACCGATATGATGCGTTTAATCCAAATGCACATGGTCCTGGGAGAAGAGTAAATAACCATCTCCCAGATGCTGTTAAAAGCTCCAGCACGTATTATTACATTAAGCTATAGCAAAAGGAGATGCAATCATGACTGCACTGGTAGTCCCCATCAAAAGAGGCTTAATTAAAAGCATGAACCTGCTCTGGCTCCTGGTTAAAATAATTATCCCCGTGTCAAGCCTGGTAGCCCTGCTCAACCACTTTGGCATAATGGAATTGATAGCCGGTTTCTTTTCCCCGGCCATGGCCCTGTTTGGGCTCCCCGGTGAAGCAACGATCGCCCTGCTGCTAAGCTTTTTCGTGAATTTTTACGCCGCCCTGGGCGCAATTACCGCCATGACCTTGACCACCCAGCAAATGACAGTTCTGGCCGTAATGATTGGGATCTGTCACGAATTGCCTATAGAAACTGCCGTCAGCAGTTATACGGGCCTGCGAATTCCGGCGGCAGCCATCCTGCGGATTTTTACCGCCCTTGCAGCCGGACTGCTTATAAATATGATCTACAATATGGCCGGGGGAGGATAATAAATGGAAATCTTTGCGCTGCTCTTCAATACCATTATCGACAGCCTGCTCAGCATTGCCCGGTTGGCGTTGATCCTGATCCCGATCCTGGTCTTGATTGAAATCGCCCGTTATTACCAGGTTATCGAAAAAATGACCGCCCGGGTTAAAGGAGTTCTGCGGTTTCTAACCCTGCCCAAAGAGGCAGCTTTTCCAATGTTGGCCGGTATTTTTTTCGGGATCGTCTTAGGGGCTGCCTTGATTATCGAGTATTCCAGGGACGGGTCTTTGAACAAGCGCGATCTGCTGCTGATCGGTATCTTCCTCAGCATATGCCACTCCGTGGTTGAAGATACTTTCATCCTGGCAGTATTCGGAGCCAATCCGGTGGTCCTCCTGACCACCCGCATCATTCTGGCGGTTATGATTACCAGGGCGGCTGCCTTTTTACTCGATCGCTCCGGGGCCAGGCTGTCTTAAACACTGAAAGCCTGGTAGCCCTGATAATTATCGGCAATATCCTCGGCCCAGTATAAAAGCAGTTCATCCCCCATAAACGGAGCCACCAGCTGCACCCCCAGGGGCAGATTATTGCCTGACTTCCCGGCAGGAATAGTGACTGCGGGAAGCCCGGCATGGGTCCAGGGCAGGTTCAGGCCGGGGTCCCCGGTAGATTGGATTCCTTCCGGAGCCGGGCCCGGTGCAGCCGGAGCAATCCACAGGCTGACCCCTTTTTCCCACATTACCGATTCAAGTTCATCTCTGAGTTGTTTCTGTTTCCTGCGGGCAGTTGCCAGTTCTTCTTCCGTTGCTTTCTGCCCTTCTTTAATCAGCTCGGCCGTGCGCGGCCGGTATAAATCAGCAAAACGGGCATAAAGATCCCTGTGTTCATCCGCCATTTCCGCCGCTACTAATTTACGGTGCCAGTAGGTAATTTCTTCAATATCGTCCAGTATATTTACTTCTTCGATCACATAACCGGCTTTACGCAGGCTCTCCAGCTGCTGTTTAAAAGCTTTCATCCCTTCCGGAGAGACCTGTTCATCCAGATATTTACCCCTGGGCACGCCAAGAACAGGCTGGTAGGTTACGCTGATTTCCTGCCAGCTGTAACAAAGATTTCCTGCAGCCAGAATCATCCCACCGACATCCTGAGTAAACAGGCCGACATGGTCGGCTGAGCGGGAGAAATGAATCAACCCCTCGGTGGGGATCCTGTTGTAGCTGGGCTTAAACCCGACAACCCCGCAGTACGCAGCGGGGCGATTAACAGAACCAATAGTCTGGGTGCCCAAAGCAAGCGGGCAAAAACCGGCTGCAACGGCAGCGGCCGAACCGCTGCTTGAACCACCCGGGGTGTGTTCAAGGTTGTGCGGGTTCCTGGTCGGCCCCGGCTCAAAATAAGCAAATTCCGTAGTGACAGTTTTGCCGAGGATAAGAGCTCCGGCCTGGCGGAGAAAAGTAACACAGTCGGCTTCCGGCCCGGTAAATTCTTCCGGATCTATCCTGGTATTGGCCCTGGTCACAAACCCCTCTACATGGAAAATATCTTTTACTCCCACCAGGGCTCCGTAAAGCGGGGGTCTGCTTTCCGGATTGGGGTAAATATTTTGCAGTGATCCTGCTTCGCCTAGCAAACGTTCCCTGCGCTCGGGTTCAGGTAGCAAAGTCTGTATTTCTCGGTCTGATTTATCGATCCGGTCACATTGAGCATTAATGTAATCTTTTAAATTGATCTTATCGTTGATTAAATCCTCCACACTCACAGCAAGGGGGGCCGGATGAAGGTACATATTATATTCCTCCCATATCAATTTATTTATTTAAAGCACCTGTCCGATCTATAAAAACAAGAGATCAAAGAGATGGGCAACAGTGCCGGCGGCAACGCAAAAAACCGCGTGCAGGACCATCCGGAGCAAACTAAACTTAACACCAAGAAATCCGCTTTCAAAGGGTATCCTGGACAATCCCAGCATGGTCCAGCCGGAGAGCATAGAAATGGTTGTCCCCAGGCCCGCCCCCGAACCATAAATAGTAGCGATAATGGGATAAGAAGCATAAGGCCCGAAGGCCATCATCATTCCCCCGAAGGTTCCGAGAAACACACCGGTAATTCCGGCTTCCTGGGCCAGCCAGCGTTTGATGAATTCTTCGGGTATTAAAACTTCCAGCAAACCGGACAGCAGCAGGGCCAGCAGAATAACCGGCAGGGCAACCAGCATCTGGCGCAGGCCGGATTTAACCCCTTCCTTATGCCGGCCATGCTTTATATTCAGCAAAAACAACAACCCTGCAATGATGAAAAAAATTACAGTAGTCGCAATCATTGCTGATCCCTTTCTTCCCAGGAGGCACCGGCTACACCCCTTGGAAAGAAGCGCCTGCTGATCAGGCCCATGATAAAGGGCACCGGAAAGGTTAAAACATTGCGCAGGATGGCAATCCACGGATTGATCAGGCCGATTTCAAGCGGCAGCCTGGTAAAATCATAAATTTGCTTGCCGGAAACAAACGAAAATAACAGGTAAAAGGGGATGCCTTTCTCTTTGAATCCGGCTATAAAGGGATAAAAGATATAGGGCCCGCCCGGGAAAAGCCCACCGGCCAATGAACTCAGGGCAATCCCCCTGCTCCCGGAGAATTTTTGCATCCAGCTTTTGATCATATCCGAAGTGATCAGAACCTGCAGTTGGCCGATCACCAAAAAAGCAGCACCAATGAGTAGCAGGGCTCGTGAGGCCGTCATTCCAGCCGTCAACAAACCCTCTGCCACCAGGTCCATTCCCCCGGAAATATAAACCACTATAAACAGAATGAATGTAGCAATGGCCAGGATGATAGCTGTACTTTTCATCTTAATCCTCCCTATAAATCTTCCTGCTTCAATCCGGCCAGAAAAGACTTCAACCCGGGAGCTAAATCTTTTCTCCTGAGAGCATATTCAATCGTGGCTTCCAGGAAACCGAGGCGGTCTCCCACATCGTATCGCCGCCCTTCAAATGTATAAGCCCAGACCGGTTGTTGTTCGGCAAGAGTATTTAAAGCATCGGTAAGCTGAATCTCTCTTCCCGAACCGGGCGGCGTTTTTTCAAGAATATCAAAAATTTCCGGAACTATAATATAGCGTCCCAGCACGGCCAGGTCAGTTTTAGCCTCTTCCCGGGAAGGCTTTTCAGTTAAGCGGCTGACACTGACCACACTGCCTTCCGGATCATCGGACTCAACTGCCCCGTACTTATGGATGTGATCAAAACCCACCCTGCGTACACCCAAAACGGTATTTTCCATTTGCGCATAAACATCGGCCATCTGTCCGATGCAAGGAACCCGGGCATGGATCACATCATCGCCAAGCAGGACGGCAAAAGGTTCGCTGCCAACAAAACGGCGGGCACATAACACCGCATGGCCCAATCCAAGCGGTTCCTTCTGCCGCACATAAAATATATTGGCCAGGGCACTGATCTTTTTCATTTCTTGCAGCTCTTGTTCTTTGTTCTTTTGCCCCAGGGCCTGTTCCAGTTCTATACTTCGGTCAAAGTGATCTTCAATCGATTGTTTATTGCGGCCGGTAATGATCAGGATATCTTCGATACCTGCATCAACCGCCTCCTCAACAACGTACTGTATAGTCGGTTTGTCTACTATGGGCAGCATTTCCTTGGGCTGCGCTTTTGATGCCGGCAAAAAACGGGTTCCCAGGCCCGCAGCCGGTATTACAGCCTTTCTTATTTTCATCCAACGGTTCACCACCTGGCTTAGTTTTTAGTTTAGAATAGAGAAAATGTGAAAATAGATTTCTACGTACCGCACCTGTTTCCCTTCCCCCAACCGGTTTTTATCGGCAGGTAACAGGCAAGCCTCTAATCCGCAGTTTTTTGAAGGATTTGAAGGTAACCCGGGCGAAGTATCGCATTAAAAGCAAAGTACCGAATGTTAAATAAAACTAACTCTAATCATCACCGGGAGGTGCTTGAAATGAAAACAATGCGGGCGGCACAGTTAACAAAGCCGGGAAGGCCGCTGGAGCTGGTTGAAGTGCCCATTCCCAGGCCGGGGCGGGGCGAAATTTTACTAAAAGTGAAAGCGGCAGGTATCTGCAGCTCCGATCTGCACTACCAGGACGGAAGAAGCCAGGTAACAAAGCTGCCGATTACCCTGGGCCACGAAATAGCGGGCGAAGTTGTTGAATGCGGCGAAGAAGTAAAAGGACTCAAGGCCGGTGACCGGGTATGCCTCTTCTATCTGGTTACCTGCGGCGAATGCATGGCCTGCTGCACTGGAAATGACAATTATTGCATTGAAGCCGAAATGCTGGGCAAAAATATTGACGGTGGGTTTGCCGAATACCTGGTGATCCCCGCCCGCAATGCTTTTCCTTTTCCGGAATCGATCCCCTATTCCCAGGCTGCCCTCTTAACCGATGCTGTGGCCACACCTTTTCATGCCCTGACCAGGGCCGGAGTAAAAACAGGAGACAGCGTTTTGATTATTGGCATTGGCGGCCTCGGCCTTCATGCCGTTCAAATCGCGAAAATAATGGGAGCCGGACAGGTCATCGCCATGGATTTGGACCGGGACAAGCTGGATCTGGCCCAAAAAGTAGGAGCAACCGCCACGGTTAATCCCCGTCAAGACAATGCTTTAGAAAAAATTAGAACTTTAACCGGGGGCGGAGCCGATGTGGCAGCTGAACTAATCGGACTGCCCGAAACAGTCAGGCAGGCTATCGACTGCACGGCCGTCGGAGGAAGGACCGTAATTGTGGGCATCTGTCCTGAAGAGGTAGGGATCAGCCCCTATCACGATCTACTCCTGAAAGAAATGACCCTGCTTGGTAGTGCCGATCAAAGCAGGATTGATTTTCCGGTGATTATCGAACTGGCTGCCCAAAACAGGCTGGATATGTCGTATTCGGTCACCAGGGAACTGCCTCTGGAAGAAGTTAACCGGGGCCTGGAAATGCTTAGGGAAAAAGAGGAAAATATAGTCAGGCTGGTGGTCTCTTTCCCCTGATTGTTTGCAGGCAAGCAGTCCTTTCCTATCCTGACGACTCAGTCTCCCAATGGATCCCGTCTCCTTTTTCTACGGTAACCAGGGCTGGAAATTCCTCTCTGACCCTGGCATCGATTTCCGGGGGAACAATCGGCTCGGAAGGCTCCTGGAGGATCTGCACAGCAAGTTCTTCCGCCCGCTTCCAGCTGTCCTTGCTCCCGGCATCGATCCAGCGCTGGTAAGGCTGTCGATCGCTGGCCCGCGGAGCAAAGCTTTCAGTGCGCATGTACCTGACTGTATGTTCTTCACCAAGATAATTGCCACCGGGGCCAACCTTGGCTATGACATCATAGGCCAGGGAATCTTGATTGACTTCGATGCCCCGTAAAGTACGCAGGCAGCTTCCAACAATATCATTGTCAATAATATACTGAGCATATGAAACGGTAAGGGCGCCGTCAAGCATGCCAAACGCTTCATGAATAAAGTTCCCTCCGGCCAGGGCAGCCAGCATGGCTGTGGTCGCTCCTTCATGAGCAGCCTGGGCATCAGGCAGCTTGGAATCAGTGGTTCCCACAGTCAGGTAACAGGGGAGGCGGTAATAATGGGCCATCTGGGTAATGGCTGCGTTCATCAGGCCCGATTCAATACTGCCCATCAAGAAGGACATGGTCCGCATATCCATGGTTACCGGAACAGCGCTGTACAGGACAGGCGTGCCCGGGTTAACAAGCTGGGTAAGCATAACTCCCATCAGCGCTTCGGCATTTTGCTGAACCAGGGTGCCGGCCAGGGTGATCGGCGCCGTCGCGCCGGCTGCAGGGGCAGTTGATGTAGCCAGGGGGAGACCATAGCGGGCTACTTCCATGATATACTCCGCATGCTCGGGGCTGATTTTTAACGGGCTGGTTATCGATGAAATAAAACCGACAAAGGGCCTGCGCTGTAGATTTTCCAGACCTCCGGCGATAATTGAGGCGATTCTAATTGAGTCTTCAAGCCCCTGCTTGCTGAAAATACCGCCCATTACCGGTTTACCGGTATTCAGAAAAGCCTGGTACTTGGTATTGATACCCACAGTCTCGATATTGATATCATGCGGGTAAAGGGGATTGATAAAAAAGTTCAGGTATTCCAGCCTGTCGGCAAGCCGGGCCAGCTCAGCGACATCGTGGATGGCCCCGGGTCGCTTGTTGCGTTCAAGATCCAAAACATAAAGGGCCAGTCCTCCGGTGCCAAAATTAACTTTCTTGCCGCCAATGGTAATATCTTTTCCTTCCTGGCGGCCGTAAAAGACAAATTCGGCCGGAGCTTGTTTGATACAGCGGGATACAAGATCCCTGGTCACATAGATCCGGTGGCGGTCATAATCAACTCTTGCCCCGTTTTTTTCAAACAGCTCGAGGGCCGGCTGGTAATTAATTTCAAATCCTACTTTTTCCAACACCTTGATCGATGTTTCATGGATCTGGCTTATCTCCTTTTCAGAAAGGACATTATAGCCCCCGCCTTCATAAGTCGGTTTTTCCATAGTTCCTGCCCCCCGACGTACTATATTTAATAACTCTTTGCTTTGCTACCCTTTTAAGTCTGGTTAATTGTCTCCCACTTTTGTACCATGGCCCTGATTAAGTCCGCCCTGGTAATAATCCCTGTTAGTTTATTGTTCTCGTCGGTAACGGGGATACGATTAATGCCGTTTTCATACATTAAACGGCTTACTTCATATACAGGAGTATCTTCTTTAACTGAAATCACTTCTGTCGTCATAAGGGTCTCGACGGTTGTGGAAGCAACCAGTTCTATCACTTCCACACCCCGGTGAGTAATGTCGACATGAAGTACTTCTTTGCCCTTGGTAAATACCTGGTGAGGATCGCGCAGGGGCTGACCGATTATTTGCTGGGTGTAACGAAGGATATCGGTCTCAGATACAACCCCGATTAAGTTATCCTCATCATCAGTAACCGGCATCCCGCTAAAACTATTCTCATCCAAAATCTCAGCCGCCCTCTTCAGTGAAGTGTCCAGTTTGACGCTGATCACCGGAGAGGTCATAATTTCTTTTGCCAATATCGCCATACTAATCCCTCCATAAATGCTTGTCAATAGACATTTTCCCGGCTCAAATAAACCGTTGCACAATGACAAAAGGGCAAGCAAGAATGTTCCTGCTTGCCCCATCTAAAACTGGCTGTTTTTCCCTTACTATATTAACTGCTTCATCATTTTACAGCCTATTTTTCTGCTTACTCGATAAACCCTTCTTCACGCAGCCACTCTTCTGCAGCTTCTCTCGGAAGTTCTTCTTCCAGGTCTACTTTCATGTTCAGTGAAGACATTACTTCCGGGGTCAACGCAGCCGCGATTGGATTAAGAATGTCCGGGATTTCAGGATATTCATCCAGTATTTCCTGGCGCACAACCGGTGAGCAGTTATAAACCGGATGGAATTCCTGGTCGTCTGCCAGGTTGACCAGGTTGAACTCAGCAATCCTGGCATCGGTAGCAAAGCCCATTGCAGTGGCATGCATCCCATCATTCAATGCGCCGTAGGTAATCCCGAGGTCCATAACTTCGTAACTTTCAAATTCAAAACCGTAATGCACCTGCAGCTGTTCCAGACCGTCATCGCGAGCTTCGTATTCGTGGTCGGTAGCAAAAGTCCATTCGCCCGGTTCGGGAGCTTCTACGCCTTCGTTAATGGCTTCAGCCAGGTCACTGATTGTTTCGATGCCCATCTCATCGGCATCTTCCTGGCGCATCATGACGGTGTAAGTATTGTTAAACGGTGTTTTTTCCAGCCAGACCAGATCATTTTCCGCCTGGTCCCACTCAGAGATAGTAGCATATGCTTCTTCCGGGTCGGTGATCACTTCGTGCTCCATAAACTCAACCAATGCTGTGCCGGTGTATTCCCAGTACATATTTATGTCCCCTCTTTCCAGGGCTTCACGGGCAATAACGGTCCCTCCCAGGTTGGTTTCATCTTCCGTCGGGATACCGGCATCTTCCAGGGCAACCAGGGCAATCTGGCCCAGGATCAGCTGTTCGGTAAACTCTTTCGAGCCGACTGTTACTGTAGGCTCATCAGGCTCACAGCCCATTACAAACAAAGAACCTACCAGCAACATCAAGACTAAAGACAGTGTCAACAATCTTTTAATACTCATAAATATAATCTACCCCCTTCTACTCATTTGGTTTGGGAAAACAGCCAAACTCTAACTCTATTTCACTTTAACTCTTAACCTTTATTATAACATCCAATCACAAATTTTTGCTAATATATATCAAAGTCTCTCGAAGCTTATACGATTAAGACCAGCGGACAACCCGTTCTTCGGCTTTGCCAATCAAATAATCCAATAAAATGGCCGTAATAGCAGCAATAACCGCTCCATTCACGATAATCATATCCCGGTGAACTGAAAGCCCGGTCACGATCAGGTCGCCGAGGCCACCGCCGCCAATAAAGGTAGCCAGGGTAGCCGCACCGACATTAATCACGATAGCAGTCCTGAGGCCGGCCACAATAATCGGAAAAGCGATCGGTAGTTCAATCTTGGTTAAAACACGTAGGGGACGCATACCCATTCCCCTGGCCGCTTCAATAATACTGTGTTCAACTCCGTCTATACCGGCAAAAGTGTTCCTCAGAATGGGCAAAATCGAGTAGAGAAACAGGGCAAATACCGCTACCCTGAACCCCAGGCCTAATATGGTATAGAAAAGAGCCAGCACGGCCAGGCTGGGCACAGTCTGGCCGATGTTGACTAGAGTTTCCATTACCCGGCCGATCCGGTACAGGCTGGGGCGGGATAGCATAATCCCCCCGGCTACACCGACGATCGTAGCCCCGATCATCGATACCAGAAGCAGACCCATATGCTCCCTGATAACTCTAAAAATCCGCTCATAGGTGAGCATCCGGGC